>Ga0307377_10003499_pt1 | contig 17690 bp, 16 predicted proteins | sample TR3MG_FD_202535 | JGI IMG/M metagenome (GOLD analysis project Ga0307377, IMG submission 202535) | Soil microbial communities from Risofladan, Vaasa, Finland - TR-3 | ecosystem: Environmental > Terrestrial > Soil > Coastal area > Acid sulfate soil | place: Finland: Risofladan, Vaasa | collected... | reverse complement strand
GCAACCCCGCGCGAAAGCCATGCGTAGGGATTGAGCTCCGCGCCGTGAAAGCGCATTGCCTCTGCCAGCCCAGGCGCCTCGCGGTCGATGACTCGGCGCGTCGCCTCAGGCGTGCGGTCGCGCGGGCCCAGGCCCGTTCCACCTACAGTCAGCACCAGTGCCGCGCCGCCGCTGGCAAGTGCTTCCAGCTTCCGCGCGATTGCATCTTCATCGTCTGGCAACAGTCCCGTCCAAATCTCCGCGTCGGGCCAGTGCTGCTTGAGCTGGGCAGCCACGGCTGGACCTGCGGTGTCGGTCTGCACACCCTGTGAGCAACGGTCGGAGATGGTGAGAACGGCAAGCAGCATAACAATGATTCTATCCGCGGCCTAGTGCACACCTGGTGCCAAAATACCGATGGTATGCAGCCACTTCGCGACCTCTACCGGCCAACTCGTCACAGGCAGCGCTGTGCGGCGCAGCCCGTAGCCATGCCCGCCTTGCGCGTAAACGTGCAACTCGGCAGGCACCTTGGCATTCTTCAACTGCATAAAGTACACCACCGCATTTTCAACGTGGACTGGATCGTCTTCAGCCTGCACGATGAACGTTGGCGGCGTATTCGCCGTGGGATGAATCTCCGGATTGGGCGCAAAATTTTGATCGGCCAGCGCCAGGTAGCCGGGATACACGACAACTGCAAAATCGGGCCTGCAACTAAGCTTGTCGGCCTCGTCCACTGGATCGTAGAGCCGCTTTTCGTAAAGATTGCTGATGGCTGCCGCCAAATGTCCGCCTGCCGAGAAGCCCAGCACGCCGATGCGATTGGGATCGATGCCCCACTCGGCCGCATGCAGCCGCACCAGACCCATCGCGCGCTGGGCATCCTGCAACGCCGCCGCGGACTTCGGATAGGGCCCTGTGTCGGGCACGCGATACTTGAGCAGTACGCATGTGACGCCCACGGAATTCAGCCAGTCGCACACCTCTGTGCCTTCAAGATCGATTGCCAGAATCCTGTATCCGCCTCCAGGAAAAACCACGACTGCAGGCCTCAGCCCTTCGGCCGCGCCCTTCGCCTTGTAAAGCGTAATCGTCGGCATAACGACATTGCTCCAATGCAACAATGGTCGGCCGGCGATCAAATTGTCCTTGGGTGTGGTCAGGTCTCCCTCCGGCGGAAGATTGGTGGGCGCGCCCGGCGCAGCACCGGGCCAGACCTGCAGAGTCAGATGATCTGGCGACGGCGGCCACCCCGAGGGCTGCGCCATCAAGCTTGACGACAATGCCGCAACTGCGACGAGAAGAATTTTATTCCTGCTCATCCTTCAATCCTCCCGGCAAGAAACTTCGCAGCGATCATCGCAGCCATGGCGGCAACTCTGCAAATCAACGCGCCTCCGCCCCCATATGGGCACATCCCAAGACAAACACAAAGGCCACCCGAGTGGGTGGCCTTTTGCTGTGCTGGAAAGCTTGAACCTCTTATGCCTGAGCGACCGTCGCGCCCGCCTGCGGAGCAGCAACCGCCTTGGGCTTGGGAGCTTCCTGCTTCTTCGAGGGCGCCACAATCGCATGCAGAATCGTACCTTCCATGCGCGGCATAAATTCAACGACGCCGGCATCGCCAATGTCCTGGATCAGCCGGTTGATGATGTTGTAGCCTAGGTCGCGATGCGCCATCTGGCGTCCGCGAAAGCGCAGGCTCGCCTTCACCTTGTCGCCTTCCGCAAGGAATCGCACTGCCTGGTTCTTCTTGGTCTGGTAGTCGTGCTCATCCACGGTGACGGAGAACTTGACTTCCTTCACCACGATCACCTTCTGCTTCTTCTTGGCGGCGCGGTCGCTCTTTTCCTTCTCGTAGAGAAAGCGCCCGTAGTCCTGGATGCGGCAGACCGGCGGAATCGCGTTGGGTGAAACTTCCACCAGGTCAAGGCCACGCTCACGGGCAATCTTCAGCGCCTCAAAGGGAGCCAGGATGCCGAGCTGTTCGCCGTTTTCGTCGATGACGCGGATTTCGCGCGCACGAATTCTATCGTTAATGCGGATAAAGGACTTTGCCGAACGTTTGTCGAGTGCGATGGGACTCCTCCAGATGTCATCGCCGACCGCTTCCGGGGACTTCCCGAATCACTGCAGTCACAGCAACGCACCCCAAGTATACCATTTGCCCGGTGCGGCTCAGAAAAGGGACCACAGCGAAACATCGGCCACGATGGACAAGAATGAGCCTTGTCCGCGTGGCAACTACCGCCCCAGAACATCCCCAATGGCCATCCCTGCCTTGGGAACCGCCGCGCGGTAGTCCTCTCCTTGCAGCGCCGCCACCGTGGCTGCCACCTGGCTCTCGGTCACCACCGTCCCCTGCTTGCGCTCGCCCAGGGCCGCCGTGTCCGGACCAAGAAAAGCCATCCACGTCTCTCGCGACACCGGCACTTTCTGTCCGTGCGTCGTCCACTCGGAGCCCTCGCCGCGGCCGTGATCGGGCAAAACAATCAGCGTTGTCTTGTCCCGATACTCCGGCATTGATTGCACAAGTTCCCATAGCTTTCGCAGGTAGCTGTCGCCCAGATGCGCGGAGATCAGGTACTCGGCATACGAGCCCGCATGCGCCCAGTCGTCGGTCTCGCCCAGGCCGATAAACAGCACCCGCGGCTTCTTCGCCTTCATGTATTCGACCGCCGTGTGGAAGGGAAGCATATCGAACGGTTCATCAGCCCAGATGCGCGGCGTCTCCGCCTTCAGCGCGTTCAGCAGCGCCAGCTTTGGCGTCACGGGAATTGCGGTCAGCGGAGCGTAGCCTGCATTCACCACAAACCCGCAGTGCGCGCTGTCGAAGATGCCGTCAAAGGTTTCCCACGCGCCAAACGCCGCCACTTTGCCAGTGAATTCCGGCTTGGCGTTTAGCCACGTAAACACGGTCGGATTCGGGTTCGGAACATTGTCGTTCGAGTCCACCCGCGGGTCGGCGATCCCCGTCAGAGTTTCGCTGTAGCCCGGATAGCTGAAGTTGAACACGTTCGTTACATGCGAATCAGACCCCAGATCGCGGTTGCCAAAGATCTGTCCCTGCGTGGCCACCACACTCCACAGGAATGGCATCAGTGCCTTCCGTCGCTCGGCGGGCGTAGCCTGCCCGTACTGCTTCCGCGCCTCCGCCGCCATCTCTTCCGGGTCGCCCAGCCATTTAGGCCCCAGGGTTTTCAGCAGCTCCGGGTCCGCGCCGCGAAACACATCCTGCCAGCGCATTCCGTCCATCATCACCACGATCACATTTTGAGTCTTGTGCGAGGCCGGGACCTGCGCCTGCAATGCCGTCCCAAATAGCATCGCCGTGGCCGCCAGCAAAACAGCCGTCAACAGCCCATGGAAAGCCCTGTCATTTTTCATCCATTCAGATTGCCACAGCGCCCTGGACTATTGGATTAAATCTCCACGCAAGGGCGGGGCAATTGCAGCCAGCGCGCCCACCAGCGCGCCTTCGGCGTTCAGACCCAGAATACGCACGCGCAGCAGCCGGTTCGCTGCAAGCCGTCCCTCAATCTCGACCGGCAAAAAATTCTCGGTCATTGCCGCCGTTCGTTCTTGTTGCGCCAGTGCCGCAGGCGTGTTCAGGGTGGTCGTCTCCAGCTCCCGCCCCACAAAATTCCTCCGGTGCGCGTCACTCTTTTCGGCGGCAAGAGCCCGCAGCGCGGTCATGCGCTCTTCCACCGCCCGCGGCGCAACCGGCCGCTCTTTGTGCAGTTCCCAGCCCCGCGTTCCCGGTCGTGGCGAAAACGGAAACAGATGCAGATACCCGAACGGCAGTGCCCGCACCAGGCTCATCGTCTCCTCGAACTCGGCATCCGTTTCCCCAGGGAAGCCCACCATCACATCCGCGCCCACCGTCAGCTCCGCTCCCGCCGCCCGCTGCAACGCTGCAACCTTCTCCGCGTAGTGCCACGGCCGGTAGCGCCGATGCATCCGGCGCAACACCGCATCCGAGCCCGACTGCAGCGGCAAATGCGCATGACGCGCCAGGCGCGCTCCGCCAAACTCCGCCATCAGTCCAATCAACTCCGCATCCCAGTCCATCGGCTCAATGGAACTCAGCCGCAGCCGCGGCAGTTCTGTCTCGCAAAAAATCCGCCGCACTAATCCCGCCAGCGTGGGGCCCGGCTCGCCGTCGCAACCCGGCAAATCACGTCCCCAGCGCCCCAGGTTGATTCCGGAAACAACAAGCTCATTTCCGCCCGCCGCTACAAACCCCTCCACCTGCCGCATCACCTTTTCAGGGGGCAAACTCTTCGAGGCGCCGCGCGTCTGCGGAATCACGCAGAAGGTGCAGCGATTGCCGCACCCTTCCTGAATCTTCAAATTGGGCCGCGTCTGCTCCCCCGGCACAAGCTGCGCCTCTTCAATAAAGGAATGAGCGAAGCGGTCGTCGGCCCAGATCGGCGCACCCCCGGCCAGCACCGACTGCACGCTCACCATCGCGGTTGGTGCCTCAGAAGAAAGTTCGCCGATTGATCTCCCCAGGCCTGCCCGTCCCGCCAGTCCCAAAATAATCTCCGGCGCCAGCGCCTTGTGGCTGTTCCCCACCACGGCGGCCACTCCCGCCATTGTGGCCAGCTCCTCGGGCGCGCGCTGCGCATAGCAGCCGGTCACCACAATCCGTGCCTCCGGGTTCAGCCTGTGCGTACGCCGGATAAAAGCCCGTGCCGCGCGGTCCGCCTCTGCGGTCACGCTGCACGTGTTCACCACCACCACATCGGCCGCCGCCGTCGCGCCCTCGCCGAGTCCGGCCGCACGCAGCCGGTCGCCCACCGCTTCGCCATCGGCGCGCGCCGCCCTGCATCCGAAATGCTCCACGTGAAACTCCGGCATACATTCAGTTTAGTGCCTCTTCTGTCTCAGCCCGCTCCGTCTGGCGTGCATTTCCGGTCGTACCCCCGCGCCGCACTCCACCTTCGGGGCCTATAATCGCGTCGAAAAGAAAAGGGGAAAAATGAAAGAGTCTGCCCATGACTTTTGGACGGAGCTGCGCTCAAATGCAACGGCTGCCCTGTTTGCCTTCGCTCTTCTCGCCGTCCTCGCACTGCTTTCCGTCGCGGCGCCCGTGGCCGCCGCCACGCAGCCGCGCATTCTTGTCTACACCCGCAACTACACTCCGGACGGCAAAGGGTACGTGCACGACAACATCGCCGCCAGCGTAGAAGCCATCAGGAAAATGGGCGCCGAAAAAGGGTTCGCCGTCGATGCCTCCGACGATCCAGCCGTCTTTACCGAGGCCAATCTCAAGCAGTATGCCGCCCTGGTCTTTTCCAACAGTAACAACGAGGCATTTTCCAGCGACGCCCAGCGCGACGCCTTCAAACACTACATCGAATCCGGCGGCGGATTTGTCGGCCTTCACTCCGCATCGGGTTCGGAGCGCGACTGGCCCTACTTCTGGTCGGTGCTGGGCGGAAAGTTCGCCGCTCATCCCAAAATGCAGACCTTCACCGTGCAGGTTGCCGATCCGCAGTTCCCGGCCGTCAAAGGGCTACCTTCGAGCTTTCAGTGGACCGACGAGTGCTACTTCATCGACCACCTCAACCCCGACATTCACCCCGTCCTGACCACCGATCGCACCAAGCTGGCTGGGCTTGAGTCATTGAAGATTGACCCTGCGGCATTTCCCAACCCCCTGCCGCTGGCCTGGTATCACCAGTTCGACGGAGGCCGCGAGTTCTATCTTGCGCTTGGGCACAACAAGCAGGACTATGCCAATCCCATCCTCTACGGCATCATTCAGAAAGGCATCCTCTGGGCCATGAAGGAGACAAAATGATATCCACCTCGCCTTGAAAGCCGCGCCCTCTGTTCTCCATGTTCCACGTGGAATTCAACGGTATTTTTCACGTTAGATTCCCCTTATTTTCCAGCATACCCGTCGGCCGGCACCAATGCCGCAAGCACGATTCCGGTATACTGTGGACTGACCACCTGTTTCCGTTTGTCCACCCGCTAATTGTATGCACTCAACTGCCGCATCTCCGGTCGAGAAGGTCCCTGCCGCCACGTCCAATGCAGGCACGCGCCATATTTTAAGCTTCGTCTACTTCACGTTCATTTGCTATCTTTCCATCGGGCTTCCCCTCGCCGTCCTGCCCCCTTATGTTCACCTGCGCATGGGCTACAGCGCCATGCTCGCCGGACTGGTCATCAGCGTCCAATACATTGCCACCCTCGCCAGCCGCCCCTGGGCGGGCCGCATCTCCGACCGCGCCGGCGCCAAGGTCTCCGTCCTCTGGGGCATGGGAGCCTGCACCGCCAGCGGAGCAGCGCTTGTCGCGGCCGCGGCCTTGCATCAGATCCCCTGGCTCAGCTTTTCCATCCTCATTGCCAGCCGACTCATCCTGGGAGTCGGTGAGAGCCTCGGGTCCACCGGGTCCACTTTATGGGGCATTACAAGCGCAGGCCAGGAAAGTACCGCCAAGGTCATCTCCTACAACGGCATCAGCACCTACGGCGCCATGGCCCTCGGCGCACCGCTCGGCGTCCTTCTTGACGGCCAATGGGGTCTGGCCTCAATCGGTCTGGTCACCATTGTCATCGGCGGCATCAGTCTGGTCCTGGCCTTCCGCAAGCAGCCCGTGCCCGTCGTCCACGGCGACCATCTGCCCTTCAGCCACGTCCTGGGCCGCGTTGCGCCGCACGGCATGAGCCTCGCTTTGGGTGGGATGTGCTACAGCGTTCTTGCCACATTCATCACCCTCTTTTACGACAGCCGCAACTGGGACGGCGCAGCTCTCTGCCTCACCGCTTTTGGGGTCGCCTTCATCGTCGCGCGCCTGCTCTTCATCCAGACCATCAACCGCTTTGGCGGCTTTCCGGTGGGCATGGTCTGCCTCGCGGTCGAGTCTGTGGGCCTGTTTCTGCTCTGGCAGTCGAATTCCCCCTGGGTTGCTCTCACCGGTTCTGCCCTGGGCGGTTTCGGCTTCTCTCTGGTCTTTCCCGCCATCGGCGTCGAGGCCGTCAAGCGCGTGACAGAGCAGAATCGCGGTACCGCTCTGGGCGTCTACACCGCCTTTTCTGACGTTTCCTTCTTTCTCACCGGCCCGCTGGCCGGCGCGGTGATCGGCGCCTACGGATACCCCAGCGTCTTTCTCTTCGCCTTGATCTGCGTGCTTGCCGCACTTGGAATCGTCATCGTCCTGCGTCGATTGCAGGGCAACACGGTAGAGAGCTTCTAAACAGACCTGAGCGATCAAGAGTCCCACGGGGCAGGGAACACGTGCGCGTTCTTGTCGTCCATGACAGAATAGCTTCACGCAGATCCTGCGCCGAGGTGCAATCGCATGGTTAAGAAAATTGCATGGGCAGCCCTGATTCTTTCGCTTGCTGGAGTCACTGCGCAAGCCCCGCCGCCAGCCCCAAAACCCGCCGGATCCCCCAAATCCGCCGCGCGGCCCAATTTCGATACGTTTGAGGTCGCCACCATCAAACCCGTCGTTCCCGGAGCCAAGTCCAACCGTTACCTCACCATGCAAGGAACCAATCGGTTCGTCGGTAAAAACTACACTCTCAAGCTGCTCATTGCGGCCGCGTACGACCTCAACTCCCGAACTATCCTGGGCGGTCCGGCGTGGATAGAATTCGATCACTTCGACGTCCAGGCCCTGACCCCCGGTGATATCCGGCCCACGCATGACGAGCAAATGTTAATGCTTCGCGCGCTCCTGGCTGACAGGTTCAATCTCAAATTTCACCGCGAACAAAAGGTGTTTTCAATCTACGAACTTGAAATTGCGAAAGGCGGCCCCAGGCTGAAGCAAAGCACGGCGCCTGCGGACGATCCCGCCGCACTGATCAGCATCGTCTATCCGCAGCACCTCCTGTTGCCAGCGCGCAACGCCACCATGGCAGATTTTGTTTCGTTATTGCAGCGAGCGATTCTCGACCGCCCCGTCGTAGACAAGACCGGACTCACCGGAAAATACGATTTTGATCTCAAGTGGGCCCCCGACGAGTCGCAGTTTGGCGGCGAGGCGCCCGTGGTTCCCGCGGAGTCACCCGCCGCCCCTCTCTTTTCTGCGATTCAGGATCAACTCGGCCTGAGATTAATCGCGACCAGGGGCCCAGTGGATGCATTTGTCGTGGACAAAGCGGAGCAGCCCTCGGCGAACTGACCCGGCCTATTGGATTCATCGGACGCCGCGCCGCCTACCGCGCGTTGTACTCCCCGTCCGTCACCTTCTCCATCCACGCCACGCCCACGCCCTGCGCATCGGCCTCCTGCAGCGCCAGATGCACCATCGTGTTTCCAGGTGCCGCGCCATGCCAGTGCCGCGCGCCGGGCTCAATCGTCACCGTGTCGCCCGGATGAATCTCTCTCGACGGCTCACCGTCCATCTGCACCAGCCCCGACCCTGTAAGCACGTGCAGCACCTGCCCCAGCGGATGCGTATGCCAGGCGGTGCGCGCGCCAGGCTCAAAGCTCACGCGATAGAACCGCACCCGCGATGGCTCCGCGCCAACCGCAATCTCGTCCACCCATACGTTCCCCGTAAACCAGTCCGCCTCGGCCTTGCGGCTTGTCCTGTCTCTGCTGCTCACAATTTTCATGGCCACCTCCGCGCGAATGCGCAGGTACGATTCTAATCACGCAGTCTGAACGGCGTATTTGTCAGCAGCATGCCAATCAGTTGCGTAAGGAATTCATTCAACCCGTCGGAAAGCCGAAATCAACTGGGCATGAAACCCCGCCAATTTGGCCCGATGTTCCATTCGAGTCCATCAGATTTATGATTCCAACATCATGGCGGAATCCGCAGTAGCAAAAAAGTGGGTCACGGTGATGGGCAGCTTTGTGGCCGACCTGGCCTTCCGCACCGATCGTGTGCCGGCCTGGGGTCAGACCCTGATGGGCCAGTCCTTCAAACTCGGTCCCGGCGGCAAAGGATCGAACCAGGCCGTTGCCGCTGCCCGCGCCGGCGGCAAAGTAAGCTTCATCTCCAAGCTGGGCCCCGATCCCTTCGGCGACATGGCGCGAAGCCTGTATGCGTCTGAGGGAATTGACACGCAATTTGTATTCAACACAGCCAGCGCCACCGGCGCGGCCGCCATCATCGTCGACGCCGCGAAGGGCGAGAACGCAATCATCGTCGTGCCCGGCGCATGTTTTGAAGTCACCACAGACGAAGTCGATCGCGCCCGTAATCTAATCGCCGCCTCCAGCATCTTCGTCGCGCAGCTTGAACTTCCCCTGGGCGTCGCCGAACATGGACTCGCACTGGCGCACGCACTGGGCGTACCCACGATCCTCAATCCCGCCCCCGCCCAGACGCTGCCTGAAAGCATCTACCAGCTCATCGATTTCATCACGCCCAACGAATCCGAGACCGCCGCGCTCACCGGCGTCGCAGTCGCCACGCTGGCCGATGCCGAAAAAGCCGCTGATCTATTCCTCGCACGCGGCGTTCGCAATGCCGTCATCACGCTAGGCGCGCAAGGGGCCTTCGTCAAGAATGCGCAGGTCAAAGCGCACGTGCCCGCCATCGATGCCGGCAAGGTTGTCGAGACCACCGGCGCCGGCGACGCCTTCAACGGCGGCTTTGCCGTCGCGCTGTCGGAAGGCATGGACCTGGTCGCAGCCGCGCGCTTCGGCTGTGCGACCGCTGCCGTCTCCATCACGCGCCCCGGCACCGCCCCTTCCATGCCCTCCCGGGCCGAAATCGACACGCTGCTCAAGCAGCAAAACGGCGGTTAACTGCAAACGCACAACGGCCACCCCGAAGGGTGGCCGTTCTGCGTTCATGCCGTAAAGAGAAGCGGTTTAGCGCTCGCCCTTCCGCCAGTTGATCAGGTCGCCAAGTGTCGTGGTGGAACTGGAGACGGGATGCTGCTTATGATCCGTCTTGTAGCTCTCTACCTGGGCGCGGCTGGCCTCTTGGCCAATTGCGCGCAGGCTCAAGCCCACCTTCTTCTCCTCGACGTTGATCTTGATGATCTTGAACTCGTGTTCGAGTCCTGTCTCGAGCTTCGAGCCGCCGTCGTCGCCGGCCTCGGAGATGTGGCAAAGTCCCTCCACGCCTTCCGCGATCTCGACGAACGCACCAAACTGCGCTGTCCGCAGCACCTTGCCGTGGACAACGTCGCCCACGCGGTGCGATGCGAAGAAGCTCTCCCAGACGTCGGGCTGCAACTGCTTGATGCCCAGGCTCAGGCGGCGGTTCTGCGGCTCAACGCCAAGAACAACTGCCTTCACCTTCTCGCCTTTTTTCACAATCTCGGAGGGATGCTTCACGCGCTTGGTCCAGCTCAGGTTGGAGACGTGAACCAGCCCGTCGATGCCATCCTCGATCTCGATGAAGGCGCCGAAGTCGGTCAGGTTGCGTACCCGCCCTTCGACCACTGCCCCGGTCGGATACTTGTCAGTCAGGTTCTCCCAGGGATTATCGAGAAGCTGCTTCATGCCCAGCGAAATGCGGCGGTCGGCCGGATTCACGCTCAACACAACGGTCTCAACCTCATCGCTGGGCTTCACCAGCTTCGAGGGGTGCTTGAGCCGCTTCGACCAGGTCATCTCGGAAAGATGAACCAGGCCCTCGATGCCCTGCTCCAGCTCGACGAACGCACCGTAATCTGTTACCGAAAGCACGCGGCCCTTCACATGCGCGCCCACCGGGTAACGTTCCGTTGCGTCCAGCCACGGATCCGGCGTCAACTGCTTGAAACCGAGCGAAACGCGCTGCTTGTCCTTGTCGAACTTCAGCACCTTCACCTGGATCTCGTCGCCCACGTTGACCAGGTCGCGAGGATGCGTCAGCCGTCCCCAGCTCATGTCCGTGATGTGCAACAGACCATCGATGCCGCCCATGTCAACGAACGCACCGTAGTCGGTCAGGTTCTTCACCGTCCCGGTAAGCACTGTGCCTTCGTCCAGGTGCTCCAGGGTGGTCGAGCGCTTGACCGTCTGCTCTTCTTCCAGAATTTCCTTGCGGCTCACAACCACGTTGCCGCGCTTCTTGTTCAGCTTGATGACCCGGACCTCGATCTGCTGGCCCAGGTACCCGTCCAGGTTGCGGACAGGGCGAATCTCAAGCTGCGACCCAGGCAGAAACGCCTTGAGGCCGATGTCCACCGTCAACCCGCCCTTCACACGGCTGATGACCGTGCCCATCATCGGCGTCTTCTCGTTGGCGGCCTTCTCGATCGTGTCCCACACCCGCAGGCGCTGGGCGCGCTCGTAGCTCACCAGGTAGCCGCCTTCCGGCTCCTCGCGCTCGATAACCACTTCGATCACGTCGCCGGCATTGAACTTCACCGCTCCGGTGTGGTCCAGAACCTGCTCCAGAGGCACCATACCCTCGGACTTAAGGCCCACGTCCACAATCAGGTGCTTCTCCGTCTGCTTGATCACCGTGCCGGAGACGATCTTGTCTCCATAGGCCTCGACGGCTGCCGCCTCGGCGGCCTGCTCACGCTCGAATGCAGCCAGCGCGGCAGAAAAATCGTCCATGGACTCAAGCCCATGTTCGTGCGGCTTGGCGGCTTCAGGCGCTGCATGAACTGCAGGCGCCGCTTCTGCCACAGCAACTGGCTCGGCCTGCGCCACAACTTCAGGCACAACTTCTTCGGCAGGCGCCGCCTCCACGTGTACGGCCTCGACTACAGGCTCGGTTGGGGCATCGGCGTCCAGCGCGGGTACTTCGACAACTTCGGCGGTCTCGGGGGTGGACGTGGATTCGTACGACGGCTGCTCAAGCTCCGTCGCAGGTTCAAGTGTTGTGGGTTCGAATGTCGTGTTCAGGGTTATGCTCTCGGTTTCGGGATTGAGGACGTTTGCCATTGCTGCGAGCTCCGGAATTCCTTGCTTCCTCGGCCTGCCTTGCTGGCCGGGGGTGGCTTCCTCGCCGCGATTGCCGCTGCTGGAGATGCCAAAAGGCCGTGTCCCTTTCATCGCAATCTGTCACCGATCCGGAAGTTTGTTCCAAGAGACAGCACCAACCAGCAGAAAGCTGGTGCAGTTAAATCCACTGGTCTCCTAGAAAAACAACCGGCAGGCTACGGCTTGCTCTAAGGGCGGCCGCAACTCACTGCTGGAATCCCCGCAGGAAGCTACGCTCATGAGTGTATCAACCTGAGCAATGGAAGGTCAATCCAACAGCCAGGGCAACTCGCCCTCATCACCGCATTCCATCGCGATTAGGTGGCAATGCACTGGCCTTTAGCGCTGACGCTGCTCCCTCACCATTGAAGGCTCACATTGCGCCGATTCGTCGCCCGCCCCCTCTATACTGTTTGGAACGGTGCGCCCAAAAATGGATCACTTCTGGACTCCCTGGCGTTATTCCTATGTCACCTCGGCCGACGCTGCTGTGCGCCCCGGCGTTCCTGAGAGCCTCGCCGCCTGGCCCGGAAACCTGAACTGCGTCTTCTGCAACCTCATTGCTTCCATCGATTACGCCATCGCCAATGGAGTGAGCGTCGACCAGGCCGAGAGCGCCGGGGGCCTCGTGCTGCGCGGAAAGCACTGCTTCATCTGCCTCAACGCCTTCCCCTATACTTCGGGCCACGTCATGATCATGCCCTATGCCCATCTTGACCGGCTGGCCGCGCTGCCCACTCAGGCCGCACATGAACTGATGGATCTCGCCCAGCGCACGGAGCGCGCTCTTGAGCGGGTCTATTCCCCACACGGCTTCAACTTCGGCCTCAACCTCGGAAAGGCGGCCGGCGCAGGCGTCGATAGCCATCTCCACCTGCACGCCATGCCCCGCTGGGCCGGCGACACCAACTTCATGACCACCATCGCCGAAACCCGCGTCCTTCCCGAAGAACTCGAAACCACGTGGAAAAGACTCCGGCAGACCTTTGCCGCTCTGTAAGTTGGAACGAAATCTCAGCGTTACAAAGCGTTACAAAATTGATAGATTCGGCGTTACAAATCTTTTCATGCCGCCGTCTCCTTCCTCGGTATGATGATGGCTCAATCGAAGCAGAAGGAGAAACCGTTGTGAGAAAACTTCTCTATGTGTGCGCCGCTCTGGTATTGGCGCTTGGTGCCTCAAAGGTACACGCCGCCGATGTGACGGGCTCCTGGAAAGGTCAGGTGTCAACGCCCGATGGTGGAAACATTACGCTTGCCTATACCTTCAAGCAGGACGGGGCAAAGCTCACCGGCAGTTCGCAGGGCCCGATGGGCGATGCCGTGGAAATCACCGACGGCAAGGTAGACGGAAACAAGATTTCGTTCACGACTTCGTTCAACGGCATGACAATGACGAGCGAGGGAACCTTGAGCGAAAGCGGTGATGAAATCAAACTCTCCACGAAGTCGGATGACGGGGACTTCCCGGGTATGGAAGTGACGCTCAAACGCGATAAATGACGTGCCAGAACGTTGGTCCTGTAGCTGCCTAACAGCTCTAGTCCTACGGCCTTCGGCAACCTCGTCCTGCCCGGGCAACCCCCGTGGCGCAGGTCAGCTTCGGAAGGTTTCTGTCTAGCAAAGGATGTACATCAACGCGCGGAGCGCTGGCAGCAGACCGGAGTTAGCCTCCGCGTTGCGCCTGTTCGCACCGCTGGCCGGCGCTGCGCGAATGCAACATCCATCCAGGCCCTCTCGCTCAGTTCCTGATTCGGAAAAATACCCCCAGTTACTCTCGTGGAACGCGTGCCCGAATTCTCACCTCTGGCATGATGCAATCGGCAAGCCCATTGCCGTTAAATGAACTGTGACAGCTCCCGCAGAGAGGAACTGAGGATAGCCAGAGTCATCAACATCGCAGATCCCCGGCCCATGCTCGTCGAAGCCGCAGATGGGCAGGAAAGTCTGTCATCCTGCTCAGAGCCCCCCGAGGACAACGAGAACCTGGCAATGCCCGTCCGAGGCATCGTGGTGGGCACACTCCTGTCGGGTGTCTGCTGGGCCGCGCTCATTCTCGCCCTGCGCCGGCTCTCGCAGCTCGTGCGCTAGTTCTCATCCGCCTCGCCTGCCGCGCTCAACAGCGGCTGCGACCACTCCTGAGACTCCATCTCCCGCACCTCCGGCTGCAGCTTCGCTACCTCTGCCAGATCGCCATCCCCGTGCGCCAACTCGCCCAGTTGCCTGCCGTAAGAGAACACGCCGCCCTTGCCCTCGATCGACCCAAGAAACCGGTTGTAGTAGTCCACGCTGTTGCCCAGCGCGTTGCCCAGCCGCGTCACATGCCCCTGCGCCACCACCAGCTTCTCGTAAATCTTCCGCCCCATCTCGTGGATCGCCTTGGCGTTCTTGGTAATCTCCATCTGCTGCCAGCCGAACTCGACCGCCCGCAGCAGCGCAATCAGTGTCGTCGGTGTCGCCATCACCACATGATTCTGCGCGCTGAATTCAATCAGAGAAGGATCGGCTTCAAGCGCCGCGCTGAACAGAGCCTCGCTCGGCAAAAAGCACACCACAAAATCCGGAGCCTTCTCAAACTGCTTCCAGTACGCCTTGCTCGACAACTCCTTCAAGTGCTCCTTCACGCGTCGCGCATGGTCTCCGAACCGGATCTGCTGCGTCGCCGCATCGGCACTGCCCGTCGCATCCAGAAACGCATCGAGCGGCGTCTTGGCGTCCACCACAATCTCGCGTCCGTTTGGCAATTGGATCGTCATGTCCGGCCGCAGCATCTTGTCGTCCTCGTCGCGCGCCGTCACCTGCTCAGAGAACGAGCAGTACTGCACCATGCCCGCGTACTCCACGCAGCGCTTCAGTTGCAGTTCGCCCCAGTTGCCGCGCGTCTTCGGAGCACGCAGCGCCGAGATCAACTGCGCCGTCTCATTTTTCAGCGCATCCAGCGACGCCGGAATCGAGCTCTGCATGTTCTCGACCAGTGTCTTCACTTCCGAATACGCGCCCGAGCGTTTCACTTCCATGGCGCGAGCCTGTTCATCAAGGGCTTTGAGCGCTGCGCCCAGGGGGTCGAGCATCGTCTTGATCGCCAATTCCTTGGACTCCAGAGTCTGTTTCGCAGCCCTGGTTTGCCCGTCAAGCTCCTGTTTGGCAAGGGTCAGAAAGCTCTGATTGTTCGCGCTCAGTGCTCTTGCCGCCAGATCGCCGAAGGCTTTCTCCATGTCAGTCTGCATCTGCGTATATTTGTTCTTCTCGGCCGCAACCTGCGCCTCCATGGCCCTCAATTCACCCGTCAGCCTGGTCACTGAATCCTGCAATCCCCTTGCCGTCTCGGATTGTGCTGTCTTCTCCGCCTCGAGCCCCGTCACCCGCTCCCGCAAGAGTCGGCCTTCGCCACTGGCCGCGGATTTTCCAAGCCAGTAGCCCAGCAGCACCCCGGCAAATACCGCAATCGCCCCCACAATCAAGGTCTGCATCGTGTTCCCCTCTTCGCCGAATATACGCCCTCATCCCTGTGCATTTCCCGCCAAATTCCGCCCTCCCGCTCAATCAATGTCAAGCCTGATCGCTGACCCCTGATCCCTGACCCCTCCCGTCGCTTTACACACCCCCACCCGCCCGGTAGACTTGAAGTTTCGGGGCCAGGCGTTTTTTTCCTGCGCGATGGTTGTCTTTTCCTGCCTTGGACCAGTATTGTAGGCAGGCGGAGTGGGAGCCGGTGTCAAGCCCCCGAAAGTGTCCTGATTTTCCAAAATTACGAGGAGAAGCACAGCATGGCCGTTGAAGAGAAAGTTAAGCAGATCATCGTCGAGCAGTTGCAGGTGGACGAAGCCGAGGTAACCCCGGGCGCAAGCTTCCAGGAAGACCTGGGCGCTGACTCGCTCGACGTGGTTGAACTGGTGATGCAATTCGAAGAAGCGTTCGATCTCGAGATTCCCGACGAAGACGCCGAGAAGATCAAGACCGTAAAGGATGCCGTCGATTACATCGAGAAGAACGCGAAAGGCGGCAAGTAGCCCTTGGCGCGCAGAGTTGTCATCACCGGCGTGGGGCTGGTATGCGGTGTAGGCAACACCGCGCCCGAGGTATGGAACAGTCTTCTGGCTGGCGTCAGCGGCATGGGGCCCATTCAGGGCTTCGATACCACTGGCTTTCCGGTCACCTTCGCGGCTGAAGTCAAAAACTTTGACCCGCTGAATTTCGTGGACAAGAAAGAAGCGCGCAAGATGGGGCGCTTCATCCACTTTGCCTTCGCCGCAACCCAGGAAGCCATGGCCCAGTCGGGTCTCCAGATCACCCCGGAGAACGCCGAACGAGTCGGTGTCTTTATCGGCTCCGGAATCGGCGGATTCGAAATCATCGAGCGCGAGCACTCCAACCTGCTTGCGGGCGGCCCGCGCAAAATCTCTCCCTTCTTCATCCCCGCGGTCATCGTCAACATGGCCGCCGGCCACATCAGCATCCGTTACGGCGCACAGGGGCCCATCTCGGCCACGGCAACCGCCTGCGCCACCTCCGCCAACTCCATTGGCGACTCGGTGCGCATGATCATGCACGGCGATGCCGACGCCATCATCGCCGGCGGAACCGAGGCCTCGGTTACGCCTCTTTCCGTGGGCGGGTTCGCCGCCATGCGCGCTCTATCCACGCGCAACGACGATCCCACCCATGCAAGCCGCCCCTTCGACAAGGACCGCGACGGCTTCGTCATTGGCGAAGGCGCAGGAATCCTCATCCTGGAGGAAATGGAATTCGCCAAAGCCCGCGGCGCGAAAATTCTGGGTGAGATCATCGGCTACGGCATGAGCGCAGATGCTCATCACATGACCGGCATCGCTCCGGACGGTGCGGGCGCACAGCGCAGCATGCGCGCGGCGCTCAAAGACGCCGGAATCAAACCGGAGGAAGTCGGCTACGTCAATGCCCACGCCACTTCAACCCCGGCCGGCGACGGAAACGAATCGCGAGCCATCGAGCTCGTCTTTGGCGAACACGCCACCAGCCACAAACTGAAAATCTCCGGCACCAAGTCCATGCACGGCCACCTGCTCGGCGGCGCTGGCGGGCTTGAAGCTGGCATCTGCGTCATGGCTTTAGAGAACCAGATGCTGCCGCCCACCACCAACCTCGAAAACGCTGATCCCCAGTGCACGCTCGACTACGTGCCTAACAAGGCCATAGCCCACAGCTTCGACATCGCCATGTCGAACTCCTTCGGCTTCGGCGGCATCAACGCCACGCTCGTCCTCAAGCGCTGGACCGAGTAGGCAGCTTCCAGCGACCATCAGCTTCAAAGAAAGCGGCGCGCATTCCTCCGAATGCGCGCCGCTTTGCATTTTGAACTCAAGGCTCGTTAGCCTCTCACGGCCGCCACGCCCACGCTAAACAGCACGGCAATCGCCCACCATCCAAAAACTGCAATGTAGCCCGATCCGCGCTTCACGCCGGCCACTGTCGCTATTCCCATGCCCAACAGCACAAGCGTCCAGATCGTGATTGCATCCAGCGACGTCGCCAGCGTGTAAAGAGCCTTGTTGGTTTCAATCGGGTCAAGAAATGCGCCAATGTTGGTCGGCGCAAAATTTTTGATGTTGAACGACTCCGGCGCCATTCCGGAATACACCACCACGGTCCCCAGCAGAGACTTGATAATGGATGGCAGGCTTGCGTAAAACCACACGGCAAAAACGCCGCCGAACGTTGCCTTGCCACCGAACACGAAGTTGATCGTGCCCCACAGCACCAGCGATACAATTGCCGCAACCAACATCACCAGCACGGGACTGCCGATGAAAACTCCCTCGGTGATATACGCGGAGATCTTTGTGCTCATGGCCCGCTGTTCCGGACTCGCTTGTGCCAG
>Ga0307377_10003497_pt1 | contig 17712 bp, 19 predicted proteins | sample TR3MG_FD_202535 | JGI IMG/M metagenome (GOLD analysis project Ga0307377, IMG submission 202535) | Soil microbial communities from Risofladan, Vaasa, Finland - TR-3 | ecosystem: Environmental > Terrestrial > Soil > Coastal area > Acid sulfate soil | place: Finland: Risofladan, Vaasa | collected... | reverse complement strand
TTTCATGTGCCACGATCCTGGCATCAAATTCTTCAAAAGTGCGATTCTGCATTTCCCAGTTTTCATCTAGGTAGTTTACTAAAATAAACTTGCTTCTCTTTACGGAGACCATAATATCCGGAAGCGATAAGCAACCCTCAATATCTACCCCCTTTTCCTTGCTAATGGAAACAATGGCGGGATTAATCATATTGATATTGCAATTTTCATGTCTAATTATGAAAAACTGCATATTGATACCAGCTTGTGGTGCAGCTAAACCAACTCCATCATACTTTAGCAACATCTTCTCCATAATCTCTATATTATCTCTAACCATTTGAAGTTGATCTTTTGTTACCTTTTCATTCCCACTTGTTAGGGTCTTGTTAGGATATAATACCAAATCTAATCCAATCTTTTCTTCAACGGGCTGTTCTTTCGGCAGATCATTCATATCGCTCTCCATATATATAATATGTACAGAATCTCTCCACTGTTCAGAGTATAACCCAAAAAATAATTAAATCAACAAAAAAATACTTTTATTATAACATCCTATATATAAATAGGTTATGACACATGATGAAAAATAGATAAAAAAAAATTTTAAAAAACCTTGACAAACCTTTTGGGTACGAGTATATACATATTATAAATGCGTTGTGAGCAACGCGAACGACGCTAAAGGCTTCTAATCTAGTTTTTATGAGTTCATGCGTTAAACTTATAATTAATAACCTTCTCCTTAAAAGAAGTATATATGGGTTTATGTTACTTTACAAGTCTTTAAGCATGAACGAAAATAGAATCTTATAGTAAGCCTTATCCATTAGTTAGTAAGAGGCATAAGTATCTCCCTAAGGAGTAAAGGGATATAGAATTTTTTACTTGTCTTTTATACAATATAGGGTATAATATAGTCGGAGTGACACCCGTGGCTTGAATGTGAGTGTACATTCTCGTTGGCGAGTAGCCAATTGCAGCGAAAGCTGAATAATATTATAGGGCCTTGAACAGGTTATCACAAGGTTTAAGCGAGCCTGAAATCGCAGCAGGTTTAATTCCTGTCCATGGGTCAGTCACTACTTTAAGGAGAAAATAATGACGGAGGAAAAGAAGCTTAATATCGGAACGGTTCCAGAGGGTCAGGCAACCCAAATTTCAGATGGACAATTCGAACCTGAAAAAGGTGAATTTTTACTTTATTTTAAGTTCGTGGCAATGACAAAAAATGCAATTCGAAATAATAATCATAAAATTGAAAATATTTTTGGTCCAGAGAAGGGCGGATTAGTCTTCGGAGATCCAGAAGATATGCGTATTTATCTACACAAAATGGTTGACATTGTAGTAAATGCAGGAAAAGAAGCGGCCAAGAATAGTCCCTAATCACTATTAAGGAGGAGAAGAATATGGGTTCGTCAAAAAATGCCAATTTTGTAACTGGTGCTTTCGGTGGAGAACACTTTAAGTCTCAAGAATTATATAGAGACGCTAATAGCGGAAAGCCTGATCGTAGTATTGCACAACCTTCCCCTGAAGTCAAGAAGGTAGAACCAAAGACCGATTCAGCTACCGCTTCAGAAAAAGCCGAGGCTATTAAGGACAGCGAAGTTCCGATTAAAGATGCGGATAAGAATCCTATAGTTTCTAAATCTCGTAAAAAGCGAGACAAGATACAGAAGGCCGGAAAAAACAAGGATATTGAACCTGACGAAGTACCTGACGAGGAAGAGATAGAGGACGAGAGTCAGGAGAATTAATTTGTTAGATAGTAGCTATCCTTCAATTAGTGGAGTTATAGAGCGTATTGTATATTTTTTCATAAATGTTAAACAGGTACGTATTCCTGACATGGATGATGATGATATACGACAAGAAATTCGTATCAAATGTATTTCCGCTTTGCAGCCGAATGTATTTGACCCCACCAAGAGTAGCAAAACTCCATATGCATATCTTCGTTGTGTAGTTCATAACTTTTTATATAATTTAAAACGAGGTACATGGACTCCCAACAATCCTCCTTGTGTTAGGTGTGAATGTTGGGATCGTGATTTGCGTAAATGCAACATCAATGAAGAGGGATGTAAAAAGATGGCTAAATATAGGTCTACAATGAAGGCTAAAGCTGATCTTCGTACACCGATTGGTTTTGATGAATATTATCTCAATGGTCAACATACATTTGGTTCTATAGAAGAATATGAGCTTGATGAATTTATTACTACACAATTACCTAAAGAATATTGTACGTATTATAATATGTTAAAGCGTGGAGATCCAGTGCCGGAAGAAATTGTGGATGAATTAAAAGAGAGAGTATTAAAAATTATAGAGGATGATAATGATTAATATGGAAGAGGAGAAGAGAGAGATTTTTTACGATGCTGGTCAAGGAATTCATTATTATATGGATACGTTTGAGATAATGGAAGTGGAGTTTGTTTATGAGCCGGACAGATCATAAATATGATAGGGATGAGATCAAGCGTCTATTTGATCTTGGTCTTTCTGATAAAGATATAGCACAGCGACTTGGACATGGTACACCTGGAGCGTGTCGTACTGTTCAGAGAATACGTATTGAGAATGGATGGAAGCGGTCAAGGGGTCGTAAGAATAAAGCTACTTTTGTTGAAGCCGCCAAGATGGTAGAGAAAATAAAGAATAGTGGAGGCGGTGCTATTGATTTTAGCGATATGACTCCTGAACAGAAAATCAAATTTTTAAAAGATAGGTTTGATAAAAGCACAAGATGTAAATATGTTTTTAAGAGTATGGGTGTTGAAGAAATTTTATTATTCCAGGAGGAATATTTTAATATTGTATGTGAAGTTGATGATTTAAGTGCAGCGGAAGAGCAATCTTTGTTTATAGCGGTATATGGTTTTATTCTTGCTTTTCGGGCACAAAGATTAGCCAAAGATGAAGCAGAAATATTAGAAAAATGTCGATCTGGAGAAATTGCGAGGGAATCAGCTGGATATATTATGGCAGTTAATGAGGCACATGAAAGAAACTACGATAAACATATGAAGCTATATCAGAATTTCGTTGATCAGTTGAAGTTGTCTCGTAGGCAGCGTCTAGATAAGGAAGTAAAAAGTAAGAAAAGTTTTATAGATTTTATATATGAATTATCAGATAAAGATGCACAAAAAGGCGTAGCAGAAGAAATAACAAAATTAGAAAAGAAGTCGGATGAGGAATTAAAGAGATTGTTGGATGGGGGATTTTTACTGGGATATTTTTCAGGAGCGGATTAATGGTTAAGAAGTCAAATTATAGTGTGCTTGATACAGAAACAACTGGCCTTATGAACGAACCACTTGCAGAGGTAGTTGAGATAGCCTTTCAGATTCTTAGCCATAAAGATTTATCGGTTGTCGCTGAATTTGAATCATTGGTAAAACCAAAGAATATTGACTTAAATAAACCACTTCCAAAGTGGGCAGAGGGAGCATTTCGTGTTAATAATATTTCTCTTGAAGATTTGAAAACAGCACCGGCTTCTGAAGAAATATGTGAAAAGATTATTGGTATTTTTAATGCCGCCAAGAAACCTATTATAGTTGCTCAAAATTCTGCTTTTGATATGGAAATGATGGATCGTCTTTTTAAGTCGGCTGGATATGATTTCGGAAAATATATTTTTCGACCCGTTATTGATCTTTACGCTATCTCTCATATGCTGTGGGTATATGATGCTGATATGCCTAATTTAAAATTACAAACTGTTGCAGAAAAAATGGGTACGAAAATTAAACCTACCCACCGTGCTATGGGTGATGTACGAACAACTGCTGATGTATTTCGAAAATTTATATTATTTTTTAAGAATAAGGGTGTAGAGATATCTGATATTAAGGTTGCTCCACAAAAAATGGGCAAGCCATTAAAGATGGAGGTAGAAAAATATATATGTCCCCAGTGTGGAAATGGTTTGCGATCTAGAACAGCTAAAAATGGTAGATTTGCTGGACGAAATTTTTTTGGTTGTAGTAATTATCCTGTTTGTAAATTTTTATGTCAACCAGAACAGGTTGTACAATATGAGAGGAAAAAGTAATGAGAATTGCTTTACTAGCAGCATTTCATATTCATGATCACGGATGGTCTATTCCTATTTCGATACAGAATGTTATGGAAGAGATGGGACATCAGGTTGATCGTTTTAATTTATATCAATTAAATGAAGGTGGGGCTGGCGTTGGATATACTGATGCTGGCTTGCGTAGTTTTCTAGATCAGCAACATAATTATGATTTATTATTACATTGTGATTATGGTCAATTTCATACCACATTGTTTTCACTTATTCAAATCCCTAGTGTTATGGAATCTGGTGACGATCCTCAAGCGTTTCAACGTAATATTGCCAAAGCCCAATATTTTGATTATATTTTAAGTCCTGATAAAAGATGTGTAGAAGCTTATAAAGATGAGGGGCTGAAATGTCTTTGGTGGACACATTTTGCAGATCCACAGATTCATCAGCCATTTGATATTAATAAAGATAAATTAGTAGTTACTTCTTGTGAAGAGGGTCGTCAAGGTGGTATTATTAAATATGTGAGAGATAAACTTGATATAGTAGATAAAAATATATGGCTAAATGATCGGTTTTTTTATGGAGTTGATCATTCTAAATTTATGTGTCGTGGCAGTATAGTATTTCAAGCCAGTCAGTATAAAGAGATTACTAGACGCATGTTTGAAACTGCTGCCTGTAAGAGAATGGTCTTAACAGACCGTATTGATCCTTCCACTGGTATTTATGATATTTTTCCAGAAGATGTTGCGGCAGTTTATTATAATAGTTGGGCTGATGCTGTAGATAAAATTTTGTATTATAGAGATCATATGGAAGAGGTTGAAAAAATAGCTGCCGAAGGATATAGGATAGTTATGGAAAAGCACACGGTATTTTATCGAGTCAAAACACTATTAGATATCATAGATAATAATTAGGAGAATATTATGACAGTTCCATCTATCCCAGAAGGGCAAGAAGTAAATCGAGAAGTACAAATCTATCGTGATATAGATAATGTTTATTGTGAACCAGGTCTTATATCTATATTGATATTAAGTCGTGGCAATCATTTTGTTTTCAAAAAATGTTTTGAAACTACACTTAGTTCTCTAAAAGGTTACAGGGGTGATTTAGAATATATATTTTTGGAACAGGGATGGGATACTGATCCAGAAGGTGCTTATAATAATGTACAATTTTTTAATGAAGTCACAGAACATATTGATAGATCTCTTGTAGTGTTGCCAAAACATAATGGTGGAATTAACTATGGCATTAATCAACTTTGGCAATTAGCCAGGGGTGAATATGTACTTTTCTTAGAAAGCGATTGGATTTGTGGTCATCCTGGTGAAAAATGGTTAGAGTATGGTAAGATGATTTTAGATCACAATGAAGATATTGGTATATTACAGGTACGATCCATAGGTGATCCTAATGAAAATTGGGGTGTTGGTAAACCAGAGTTTTCTCCATGGTCATGTCCCGGTAGGGATGGAGTTGAAGACAGGCCAATTGTCTTTGAGGAAAAAGGGCTTTATTTTTATGTAGCTAAAGAAAAGATGTACGGTGTTAATAATAATCCCGCCCTATGGCGTAAAAAGATGCGGGATGAACTTGGCCCTATGCAAGAACCTGAACCGTGGAGCGATTTGAGACATGGAGAGACTACATATCAGGAAGCTTTTATGCAAACTAATTGGAGGGCGGCACATATTCGTTTACCCGTATATTTTCATTGTCCAATACGCATGAGAAAATAGGAAGGGGGTGGGAGAGAGAATGACAAAGAAAAAAAGGGAGGAAGAACGCATACCTGTCGTGGTTGATACAAGAGAAAAACAACCATTGTTTACTCACGATACTACAGATTTTACCATTACTTTTACAGCATTGAAAACTGGCGACTATGTAATCAATGGATTAGAACGACTATTGGTAATAGAGCGTAAAAAATCTGCTAATGAATTATATGGTAATTTTACAAAATATCGTAAACGATTCTATGAAGAAATAGCGAGGATGCAAGAATATCGCTTACGTTTTATTGTTGTAGAGGCTACATGGGCAGAATTACTAGATCCATTTTCTTATAAATGCCCGATGTCTAAACGTAAAGCCGCTGTGGGTATTGTTGTTTCATCTCTTATAAATTTAATGACACTTCATGGAATTATTATTGTCATGGCAGGTACGAAGGGTAAAACAATGGCCACAAGAATTATTAAAAAAGTATATGAGTACCATAAGAAGAATAAACTTACGGAGGATTGACATGACATCTGAGAGAATACTTAAAGTTAATCTAGGAAAAATAAAAAAGGCAATTGCTGATGTGATTAAAAATATAAAAGAATCCGAAAGGGTTCGTGACGACCTGTTCGGTGAAGTTTTATCTCAACTTAATCAGGAATACGACAAAATGATTGGTCTTGTACAGCTATGTAAATATGAATTAATTTTTGATGATTTGATTGCTGCTACTGTAAATAATGAAGTTGATGAATTGGAAGACGAGGAAGATGGGGATGATGAGCTAATATGAGAAAACTGCTTCAAGAAATTCATGATACAGATATATTAAAGGTATTCCACTCTGAAAAAACACCATTACATGCAATAGTGCGTCTGAGTGAATATTCTTTAACGTGGCTCATAACTCAACTTTTTAATAACCAACAAGGAAAACCACTTAGACTTTTGCCATTTCAGTCTGTTATGCTTTGGATGCTCTGGAATAAAAAATTTCCTATGATTTTAGCAGCCCGTGGTGGTAGTAAAACATTTATGCTTGGATTATATGCTCTTGTTAGGGCGATTTTGTGTCCTGGAAGTGAGATTATTATCGTAGGGTCTGGTTTGCGTCAATCTATGAAAGTGTTTGGATATATTGTAAAACTATATAATCAAAGCCCCCTAATACAAGAGGCAATTAAAAAATATGATAGAAAAGTTGGCATAGTACATTCTGGTCCACGTATTGTGATGACTGGTCCTTATATGAAAGTTGGTTTATCAACCATCACAGCATTACCTATAGGTGATGGTGAAAAAATTCGGGGACAGAGGGCGACGCAAATTCTGGTCGATGAATTTGCTTGTTTGGCTGCAAATACTTTGGTAGAAACTAATTATGGTCTTTTAAGAATCAAAGATTGTAAAAAATATTTAAATGATATAGCCCTATTCACTGGCGAAGATAATATTATGGAATGTCCGTCAAAATTTATCGAAACACCTAAGACGGATGTGTATAAAGTAATCACAAAATATGGATATGAATTTCAATGTTCTTCAATCCATAAGGTAATGACTAATAATGGGTGGAAATTGGCTAAAGATCTGACTATCGAGGATCATTTATTATTTGAAAATAATTATGAATTTCCGAACGAGTATATATATTATGATGATACTATAGTGGATGAAAAACTTGCTTATTTAATGGGGATATTAGTTTCTGAAGGTAATATTAATAATCAATATACAATAGGTGTTACTAATACTGATAAAAAATTAATTGATGAAATTTATGATATTTTTGATAGTTATGGGTTGAAGCCTAATATATATTGTAGAAATTCTTATCAGGATAGACGTGGGTGGAAATGTAAAAAAAACTATTATTTATATGTTACTAATAAACAATTCCGTTCTTTTTTAGAAAGTATTGGATTAGAGAAAGCGGTTGCTATAGATAAAAAAATACCATGGTCTATTTTGCAATCTTCTAAATCTGTAGTTATATCGTTTTTAAAAGGCTTATTTGTTGGTGATGGTTCTGTATTTCATTGGAAAGATAGAGATAAAAGTAACTTATTGGGCGTAGCCTATTATAGTGTTTCAGAGCAGCTAGTTTCCGAAGTACATGTACTTTTAAGTAAATTAAATTTTTTGTCTTACAAAAATTATCGAGAATCTTCTCTTAGTGATAATAAGCAATGGTTTGTCAGGTTAAATGGTTTATATGCTCATGATTTAGCAAATTTGTTGAATATTACAAAATGGACCTCTATAATAGAAGCTGCCCGATTACCACATAATCCTAAAAATAAAGGAATTATTTATATTAAAAGATTTGATAAATGGCAAGCCAAGTATTATACCTGTGGTAAAACTCAATATATAGGTCAATATAATACAAAAGAGCAGGCTATAGCTGCATTATCTGATTTTGATAAAAAGATGTATTTAATGGTCAGAAGTGTAGAAAAGATGCCAGAACAACAAGTATTGTATGATTTTTATTTACCCGATACTCATAGTTTTTATGGAAATGGATTTAAGCAGCATAATAGTATTAATGAATCAATCTTTGAAACCGTTATTCGACCTTTCGCTGCCGTACATGTGAATCCTGAAGAACGTGTACATGTTCAAAACTTTTGTAATAAATTAAAGAAAATGGGTGCTCATGATGATGTGGTAGATAAAATTCTTGCTATGCAGGGGTATGGTAATCAGATTGTTATTACTGGTACGGCTAGTTATGAATTTAATCATTTCTTTAAACATTATCAGTCATACAGGATGATTGTAGAATCTTGTGGTAATCCTGATATGATAAAAAAAGCCATGGAAATTAGATCTCGTATTAGTGGAGATCATTTTTCTCGCATGTCAAAAGACGAAATATCTACTTTGGCCAAGGGATGGAGAAATTATGCTGTATTAAAAATGCCCTACACCGAGATTCCAGTTGGGTTTCTTGATGCTGAAGTTGTAGCAAATGACAAGGCAACATTTACTGCGGTTCGATTTGGACTTGAATATGGCTGTGAATTTGCTAAAGATTCAGATGGTTATATTAAAAGATCTGTCATCGAAGATGCTACACCCAAAGAGGAAGGTGCTTTTTCTATAGAGCTTTATGGAGAACCTGGAAGAGAATACGTCCTGGGTCTTGACCCTGCTAAGTTTAATGATAACTTTGGTCTGGTAGTTTTAAAATTAACACCCACTGGAATGCAGCCCGTATATGCAGATGCATGGATGGGAAAAGATACGCCTGAGTCAGTGCGAAAAATAAGAGATATATTACGTAGATTTAATATAGTTCGCATTGCTATTGATCAAGGTGGTGGTGGTGAAGCGGTCGCTGAGACACTTAGAGATCCCAAGCACTGTGAACCAGGTGAATTACCTATATATCCTCTTAGGGAGCAAATACAAGATAAAAAAATGCTGGGGGCTGAAGCCCTGTTTATGCTAGATGTTGTCAAATGGTCTTCTTCATGGATAGCATTAAATGCTCCGGCCCTTCAGGGAGATATCCATCATCACAGATTATTATTTCCAATCCATCCAGTTGTTGAGGATCTATATCGTCAGTATGAGCGTCGGGCATTATGTGAAAAAAGAAAAATTAATGATGACGAAAAAAGGGTTATTAATCAAATGACGTTTGGAAAAGAGACAGATGATTTTGAAATTATAGAGGCTGGTGCATGGGACAATCTTCAAGCAATGATAGATGAGACGTGTGCTATCGAACGTGTTGTAACTCAGGGTGGTGTAGAAAAGTTTGAGTTACCATCGGTAGGTGATCAGCCAGATGGCATGGATATACGTAGGCGTGACCGTTTCTCGGCACTTGTATTGGCTGCCTATGCTGGTAGAATTTATAGAGATATAAATAGGAACAAGAGACCCGTAATTCCTGGCGGATCTCCCGAGGCACTTTTGAGGTTAGGGAGAGGTAGAAGACCAAGGATTAACAAAAAGGGGAACGTAATGTATTAATTTAGTGTATATTTTATCACAGTATATGCACCTTAAGGAGGATAATATATGGTTGTTAGAAAAACCACCGGCAATAAACCATCCCGTAAACCAAAATCCAAAAACAAAATGCCAACTGAGGCTATGGAGGGTATTATCTCTGCTAATAGTCGGCTGGCCAGTACTGGTAAAACCACTGGTTCTATGGACATGGCCTATTTGGGTGATTCTATAGAGAGGCGTTATACAAGCTATGACTCTATTTTGGGCAATAGTGATGTTTTACTTGACGAATATAGCTGTATGGGTCTTGGTAGTCAAAATGGATCTTATACGGCTTTTTTGAAACGTCTTGCAAGTAGCGACAATATTCATCATAACATAATTGCCCAATGTATTCTGGCATATATACATTATGGCATTATTAAGATCATTATTGATTTATATGCTGATTTTGCTACCGCTGGCCTAAAGATCATTCATGATAATAATGATACACAGAATTTTTATCGCGTTTGGGGTAAAAAGGTTAATCTTGCCGATAGGGCTAACCGTATTTTTTGTGATCTTTTTCTAACTGCGAATGTTTTTGTCTATCGTATGAATGCTAAACTGAAAAGTAGTGAAGAAAAAGAAATGAAGCGTGGTAAGGCCGAAGACGTTAAATGTTTAGACAATAATAGTATTTTTATTGATGATGGCAAAAAGGGAACGGTTATTTCCCCTAGTATTATAATGGATAACGATATTCTTGCGTTTGCTAATCTTGCTGAAGAAGCCAGAAAGCAGGCGGCTAATGGAAAAATAACCAAGGTTGACGGACAGGCCAAAGCAGAGAAGAATGATAGGGTTATTCCATGGGAATATCTTTCGCTGCCTCCTACCCAAATGGAATCTAGGCGAGTTGGTTTACAGCCCACTGGTGAATGGATATTTGCGTTGAATAGTGCTGATACATCTATGTTAAGGAATTTTCTTCACTATATTTATAATCCTAATACGAAACAGACTAAAGTAGAGCTACCTCCATTTCTTCAAAATAAACTTCGTCCTTATAAAGATGGCGTTAATGTTAATAAAAAGAAGAAAGATGATAATGAAGATCTCTATGAATCAGAGATAGTCATGGACCCCGAAAACCTTACTGTGATTCAAGATAAAAAGTTTGATTATTGGGCATGGGCAGTTCCTTTTGTATATTCATCTCTAAGACATCTTCGCTTTAAAGACTGTTTAAGGAGTATGGAGACAAGAGTTTGCAAGAGTGTTATCAATACTATTACCCTGTGGAAATTGGGCGATGCAGATAGTGGCTTATATCCTGGACCCGAAGAATTCGAGCGTTTAGCTGATATGCTTCAGATGCCTGGACAGGCCATGAATCTCGTATGGGGACCAAATATTGAAGCTCAAGTGGTCGAACCAAAACTAAATAACATTCTTGATCCCAAAAAACATGATGCTGTGAATCGTGATATCCTTATTGCTCTTGGTATTCCCGAAGTTCTCTTGGGGGGAAAGGGGGGCAATTTCAGCAACTCGTTCATTTCAGTAGCTACTACCTTACAGAAATTACAGATGGCCCGAGATAAGGTCGAGCAATGGCTTTTGGGTGAGCTAAGACTTATAGCTGATGCCATGGGGTTTAGGACACTTCCACGCATCAAATGGGAAAGAAGTGATCTACGGAACAAAGAGGCTGAGAAAACTTTCAAGTTGGCACTTTTTGATCGTGGCGTTCTTTCTGCTGAAGCCCTACTTCTTGAGGCTGACGAAGATTTTAATACAGAGGTAAACAGGCAGGAAAAGGAAAAGAAGGTTGCTGATGGTACTGGCGTTGGTGTTATGGATAAGCGTGGACCTTATTATCGACCTGAAGAGTTGGTTAAAATGGGCATTTTTCCTTATGGATGGGAAGCAGACCGTAACATGGAGACCATTAAGAAGGAAGATATGAATTTAGAAGTTGAGAAACAGCAGAAGCTTCAGTCTGTTACGGAGCAGGGTAAAGAGAAAAAGGCTGGTGATGATGGTCCCAATGGTCGTCCACCTGGTGAAAAAGATAAAACTAAGAGAGAAACCCGCAAGCCCAAACCAAAAGGTATTGAAACAGCCGCCAAATCTCTGAAATTGGAAGAATTTCAGCAAAAGGGCAATACTCTCCTTAAGGAGATAGCAGAAACGATTAAGGATAAAAAGAGTAAGGTAAAGGTGAGTGGGGCAAAACTTGATGAATTGATTTTTAATACCGCGAGTAATATTGGACTAAAATACGATAAGTCTATGATTACTAACGAGTTAAAGAAAAAGGACGACATGAATCCTTCTGTAGGTGCCATATTTACATTTCTACAAGATCAGTTTAAATTGACTCAGGTCAGCAACACTATCACAAAGAAAGATAAATACAAGCTATTTTTATATGCTTGGGCAGGTTACTACATTGATAAATAATTAGTGTATTAGATATTATGGAGGTATTAAAAATGACAGATAAGGGTAAAGCCTTTTTTATGATGGAAGACGACTATAGTAAATATGAAGAAAAGCTGAAGAAAACTATTAGTCGTATGGTGACAGCCCCCGATCCCAAAGATGGACATACTCATATTGCCTATATAGACACAGATGGCAATGGTATGACTACTCACTATCCCGAAAATCAAGAAGAGTGGTTCGCACATCAGCATTTTATTGTTGACAATAAGGTGGTTCCTTATACTGACGGATATAGTATTTCTTTTCATACTTCTTTACAGACCATGGCTCAGATGGAAGAGTACCTTAAGGAGCAAAAAGAGAAGGCCGAAAAGGTAAAGAAAACCGAAGAAACAGAAGCTACATCTTTGGGTGATGTATTTACCAAGGAAATTGTTGGTGGAAAAGTAGGAAATAACATCCAGGACGAGAGAGAAAAAGAGACTGATAAGAGAATTGATAAGGCCCGTCGTGATCTTGACGAAGAGATTAAAAACAAAATTAAGAAATAGAGTGGGTGATCCAATTGGCAAATAACGATTTTAATGTTCCTCGGGAACGTAGGGATACCTTTCAGGGGATGTTTGATACATTTATGGAGGGGTTTTCTAAGATTATAGATACAGAGATTGACACTATTAATAAGGTGAGCGAAGCTGAGGTCGAGAAGTCAGTAGTCAAAAATCCTAGTAAGCAAGAAATCCATGTTCACGTTCATACTGAGGCTGATGTTAAGGAGACAAAAAAGAAATAGTTGAAGGGAGAAAAAATGGCAAGCCCTATAAATTCTAATTTTAAAAATCAAATAAATGTGGTATCACTAGGTGAATCTTTCAATGCTGCCCTATATACAGACAGGAAGATTGCCGGTAGTGCTGCATCCCCAAGTGGTGCATCTTCACGCGATAAGATTAATAGAACGGTTACTTCGCCAGATTTGCCCGATGCTGCTGTAGTTTTTAGTCCAGCTTCAAGCGGAAGTTTCAATCCAGAGATTGGATCATAGTAAGGAGCTATATAGTATGAGTAAAAAAGGCGTTTCGAAATATTCAGAATACCTATCTCAGGGGATGTCTTATGATCAGGCCATGTATTATTATAGAAAAGATAATAAAATATGTACTGAATGTGGTAGTAAATTAATAGATGCAGAAGAAAGATTATGTCAAAAATGTCGCCTTAATTCAAGAAAGAAGGCTAATGCTCATTTCATGACAGGTAAAACACATAGATATAAAAAGATATGTAAAAACGAAACTTGCCATCTAGAAAACAATATATTTTATGCACACAATAAAAGAAATAAGTTTTGTAGTAAAAAATGTATGGGCGAATGGCAATCAAGACATAATCGTGGAAAAAATAGTAACTCATGGAATCCTGATCGCACCAAGGTTACAGCTTTATCAGCCACTAGAGAATTGGTTGAAATGGATATATGGAAACAGAAAATTAAAAAGAGAGACAACTATATTTGTCAATTTTGTGGTTACGATAAAGGTAGTATTTTGGAATCTCATCATATTATTAGATTATCAGATATTATAGATGAGTTGACAGATTATGAAAAAGAACTGCTAATTAATAAAGAATTAACTATTAACCTTTATAATAAATTATTTAATTTAGACAATGGCATTTGTCTATGTAAAGAATGTCACAAAAAGACCTACGGCAATAATAATAAATATCAAGAATTATTTAAAGATATTATAGCTGGCCAAAAGTCTTTTAATATCCTTTAAGGAGTAGATTATGGCATGTATTAAATGTGGTGTACCACTTGTTAAAGAAGATCGTGGCAATATCCAACTAGGAAATCCTGATGGTTTTGAGCATATAGATTGTAGCAAAACTAAATATATTAGCAAAGAGACGGCTAAAAAAGAATTCCCAATACTTCCGACTGAACCCGTTAAGGAGAAAAAAGTCGAGGCCGTTCCAGAATATAAACCTATCAAGCCCAAAGTTCCGCCTAATAGATTAATCAAGGAAGACGGTACTGAAAGAGAGGCAGAGTCCATCGAAGATAAGAAGCCTAAATGGGCACATAGATTCTTGGCTAAGGAGGAAAAGATTGAAAAGGGTAGCGAAGAAACTTCTGAAGAATCGGAAGAATAAATATCAACGTGAGGCAGATAGATTGGATGAGGCTTTACAAAAAGCTAACGATCAGATGCAAAAAACGGACGAAAAAGACGCTAAATAGTTTTTTATTAATAAAACAAATAAAATTAGTGTATTAGGGCTTTGAAAGAGAGGCTATTATATGACACAAAAGAAGCCATACAGGACATTTGCGGTTGCCAAGGCATCTGTTTTTGTTCCGACCCACAAAGCCGTTGCTCAATCCAATGATGTTATGGAGCAATTAGGAAGAGACACATTAGCACAAAAAGATCTCATGTATGTCAAGTCAGTTCTGGTAACCGCAGGGGTTAATGGAAATGATGATGTGTTCTTTGTAGATGAGCTATGGAAAGCTAGAAAAACACCCATTCTCAAACCGCTTGATTGGAAACATAGGGATAGCGAAATTGTTGGTGTGATGTATAGCGTTGAAAGTTATGATGTGGCCTCTGGCAATTTAATTAATGCCAGTGCTGAAGATTATAGTGAGGCATTTGAAATCGTAACAGAAGGTGTTGTATATAAACTCATGTTTCCAGATCGTGCTGCTATTATTGATAAGTCTGCCAAAGCTGGCGAATTATTTGTTAGTATGGAGTGCTGGTTTGATGATTATAATTATGTCCTTTTTAAAGAAAATGGAGAAGTAAAACGTGTTATCGCAAGAAATAGTGACACAGCTTTTCTCGATGCTTCTTTAAGGGCTTATGGAGGAGAGGGAACATTCAGTGATTCTGAGTCTGGTGAGATTTATCGTTTAGGTAGAGGATTACTGGGGTTGACTTTTGGTGGTTGCGGTTTTGTGCCCATTCCTGCCAATACACGTTCGGTCATTATATCGGTTAATGACGAGCGGGGTAACAATTCCGCCACAGAGAAAGAGAAAGAAGATTATGCCAATGTTTTGAGTGACGAAGAAATTGCTCAAGTTATGAGTATAATCGAAAAACAGGAGAGCATTGTTTTCGCATGTGATCAGAATAAGGAGGTATGTGAAATGACTGATGTAAAAGCGGAAGTGAAAAAAGCTCTCGACGAGACGAAGGCACAGGAAAAAGCAGAGGCCGAACGGAAAGCGTTGGAGCAAGAAGCTGCAAGGGCCGGGACTCTTGATGGTCAGAAGAGTGAACTTGAGGGTAAAATTGCGATCTTGAATGGTCAGCATGATGCTCTAATTACCTCTATTACTGATACTTTTCAAGAAGTTATTAAGGTTGTTGCTGAAGCTGGTCTGCCCGAACCTGGAGAGGCCAAAAGTGCTGAAGATGCCATGGCGATTAAACTCGCATGGTTCCAGAAGACCGTAGCCACTCTTGTCGAAGAAGCAAAGAAGGCTAAGTCACTTCAGGAAAAATTTGACAATATCGAGAAAGAAACAAGGGTTGAGTCCATCAAGGCTCTCCTTAATGATATTCTTGATGAAGAAAAGGTCGAAAGTTTCATTGAAGTTGCTATAGCTATGGACAAGGAAGTTTATGATAAGTGGTTTGAAGAGAAGAAGCTACTTGTTGATAGCGTAAGGGCAAAGCTTGAAGTTAAGGATGAAAATGTGGAAGGCGAAGCCGAGGGTGAAACTGAAGCTAGTGCTGAAACTGAGGAAAAGTCTGAAGAGACTGAGGGTACATCCGAAACCGAAGCTGCCGTTACGGAGATAAAAGAAGTTAAAGACAAAAACTCTGAGGAAGCAGAAGCGGCCAAGAGTGATGTTGATCTATTGGAAGATGTTGAAGTTGAGAATCAGCCTAATCTAGCTAAAACATCTGGTGGAGAAGAAGATGAAGATCCTACTGGTTTCAAGGCCGTGGCTGAAGCTGTTCATCCCTCCGAAGAGGAAAAGATGAGCAAGGATAATAAACCTGGATTTGATCCTGTAAAATAATTAATGAGGAGGTGTAAAAAATGGCTTTAGGTGGAGATAGGCAAGTATTTCAGACTGACGTTCGATTTGCCAGCTCTGGTACAATGGAACGTGGAGGCATCGCCAGTTTTGTACCCTGGGTGAACGGCATTGTGTATTATGCCGCTGGTTCAGGGGAGGTTCCCGCTGGTCTAGTGCTGGATGATATTGAGAGCATGAATTATTTCACGCATCCTGAATATCTTCAGAGGAATGTTTCCCCTCTCGGTTCGGCTGTGGGCCTTGCAACTGAGGGCGAATTTATGACAGATATGTTGGACAGTTCTAACAGTACTTATAAAGCTGGCAACACGCTTTATCTGTTCAGTGCTGGTAAAATTACCAACATTTATAGTACTGATCTTTCGACTGATAGTGCAAAGATAGGCGTATGTCTTTCCGCTAAGAATACAAATGGGTATATTCGTATGAGATTAAAACTTGAGAGAGCCGAGTAAGAAGGGGGTGAATGAATAATGTATAAGAAGTATAGTGAAAAAGCTAAAGCCGCTCTTCGTAGGGCTGCTTCGTCCGATACTGCTGAAAGGAATGCCGCACAGCGGTTATTCGCTCAGGAACTAACATCCCCCCTCCGTCAAGGTATCTTTGACAGGGATAATCTCGGGGAAATCTATGAGAAGCAAGTATTAGAGCCAGGAGCACAGGCGAATTATCCTCTCGACTTCGTTAAGCCGGGTTTTGAGGATGACTTTGTGGCTTTTACCATGCCAAAACAGGGACGTATTCCTGAACGTCATGTCGAAGGCGATGAGCTTTGGGTTCCTACGTTTAGGATCGCCAACGCAATCGACTGGGATATCGAGTATGCAAGAAATGCTCGTTTTGACGTAATCATGAGGGCTATCCGTGTTTATGAAGCAGGGTATGTTCGGAAGATTAATTCCGATGGATGGCGTACCATTCTTGCTGCGGCTGATGGTCGTAGTCTTGAAGTAACCGCAGGTGGGGCCGCACCTTTTACTGGTGCCACAGTTGTTCCTACTGCTGCCGCTGGTCAGTTTACCAAAGAGTTGGTTTCGCGTATGCGTACCGCTATGACTCGTGGTGCTGGTGGAAACGGTAACGGCGGTCGCCTAACTGATCTTTATATCTCTATGGAGGCCATGGAAGACATCCGGGCATGGGACATAGATGATATCGACGAGTTTACTCGTCGGGAGATCTTTGTGAACCGTGAATACGGTCTCGCTTCTGTTTACGGAGTCGTTTTGCATGAAATGACCGAGTTTGGAGAAGGCCAGGAGTACCAGACATTCCTAAGCACAACCCTAGACCGTGATCTTCCCTCAGTGGATAATACGGCTCGTAAGGAATGGTGCGTAGGTCTTGATCTGTCTACCATGGACAGCTTCGTTATGCCAATCAGGCAGGAGCTTGAGACCTATGACGATCCGGGACTATACCGGCAAGCCAGAATGGGTATATACGGTTGGCAAATTCATGG
>Ga0307377_10003496_pt1 | contig 17714 bp, 25 predicted proteins | sample TR3MG_FD_202535 | JGI IMG/M metagenome (GOLD analysis project Ga0307377, IMG submission 202535) | Soil microbial communities from Risofladan, Vaasa, Finland - TR-3 | ecosystem: Environmental > Terrestrial > Soil > Coastal area > Acid sulfate soil | place: Finland: Risofladan, Vaasa | collected... | reverse complement strand
TTTCCTTTCATTTATTGACTTTGAGGAAGCATCAGGCAATAATACATCAAGATGAGAGTCTAACCAATTAGCGGTGTTTGCCACAACTTTAACGCGCAAAACGTCCAAATCTTCAGTAACTTCAGTAACTCCTTTTGTGTTTAAGTTAGTATCTTTAGTTTGAACAATAGCAGATTTGCATACATCTGAAAATATAGGCATTGATTTTTTTTGTTGAATCAATGTTTTTTTATTCTCTTTTAAATAAGAAAATAAAGCCGCTTTTTTTTCAAAACTTGGTATTGTTACTCTCATTTTGTTACAATTTTATTTGATTTAACAATTTCCGTTTTTTGTTTCTTTGCCTCTTCTAAGGCTATTTTATCAATTATTGTTCCCATAAAGCAACTCTTTACCTTCTTCTTGTGTAATTATACCAGCGTTAATCTCGTTGATGATTTTTGCACTTAGATCACTGTTAACCTCTCTCAACACCTCAATGTTCTTTTTATCAATTGACAATCGCAATTGTGATTTCCAGTTATCTTGCAACCACCATTTATTGAAAGTTTTGATGATTTCGTTTTCAGCTAAAGGAATATAAACATCATTGTATGCTGCTTTTTGTGCCTCTGCTCTATTTGAATAAGTCTTATTTTCAGGATCGTTAAATAATGAACTATCTAACCCGTAAACACTACTAATGACACGTAATTTATTAATAGATGATTCTAGCAACTTCAAATCGCTTGGAGACATTCCGAGTTTTAGATTACGTAACTTAGCGTTAGTAATCATTATTTGACCAAATTTATCAGTACCAGCTGTTTGATTTTGAAAATTCTCTTGCAATCCCTCCCTTTCTTTTGACAATATAGGCATATCGGAATCATTTGTTAGAATCTCATTAACTCCCCTATTTTTAAATATTGAATCCTCAGACTGAAATATAGAAGTCGAAGCACTTACAACAGAATAAGCAGCCTGTAATGGTGATAATCCACTTTTCCCATCCTCTGTGATGTTTTGAAACTTGATATGTAATACATCTTCAACATTGTAAATGCGTTCTGTCTTATTTCCTTGTGTTAATTCGTAATGTGATACTTCTGTTTTTGAATTGTTTGTGTATTTAATAAACACTGATCTACTAGGTAATACTTCAAACTCTTGATATTTTTCACCAAAACCGACACTTTTATGTCCTAAAACAAATGCCTCTCCTGTGACTTCTAAATCTGTTAATATTTCTTTTCTAAACTCAGAACCATATAAACCTTTTTGCGGTTGTTTCCATAAGTTCTCTTCGTCTGAATCCTCGATAATATCATTGCTTGAATTGACAAAAACATAAGGAAGTCGAGAAGTAAGCGAAGCAATTTTATCAACAACCATAAAAACGAACGGATTCCCTTTATATGCTTTCTGTACAAGTTCCACTTTGCTAATGTCACGGAATGATATATTAAATATATTGCGACTAATAAAGTAAAGACTTTCTTTAGTAAGTTTTAACCTCGATAATATTGACATATATATCATTTTTTGTTCAAATATACAAAAAATATTATAATTTATATAACTTCAGTTTCTTCCAAATATTTAACAACATATCTAATCCCGTCCATGTGGTGATTGTGCTTATCAATTGCGTCATTTGTCAATGCCCCTGTTAGATTGTTTTCTTTCCATTTATATTGGTCACGCTCTGTAATGATATTCTTTGCAGAACTAACAATATTAATTTTATGTTTCTTTACTCGATTAATACCTTGGTAAATCTTTTCTTTTGCAATCGGGACAACTTGATAGTCACACAGTCTCAACTCTTGAATACTTTTCTTTTCTGCTGAATCAGCAACAATTAGGTCTTCATTACAAAAGTTTAATTCAATAAACTTTTCCTCAATAGATGGTTGTTGAGGATTATCTTCATTGATAACATTTGTTAATCCTAGTTCATAGAAATGTTCATCAATATATAATTCGCCTCTATATTTCCAAATACAGCCACAAGCCGCTGGATCATTAGAATAACCAAAGTCTAGCCAATGAGCCAAAGGATGTGTATTTTTCAACTCTTCGGGAAGCTCCTTTACTATTCGCCAATTAGGAAAAACAACACCTTTTGGAGCTGATCTTTTCCCCTCTCCGTAGACATCCCAGTGCCACTGATCGGCTGTCCCTTGTCTTATATTTTCGGGGTTAGATGGATCATAAGCTAATATTTCACGCTTTTCTGCTGCTGAAATATATGGGTTATCCAGCATTGTTGTTTTTAGGTAATAAACATCGTCGCGGGGGATTATTTTATCATAAATATAATGTTCTGTAAATTCGGGGTTATAATCCATAAACCAGAACTTTCTACACCGTTGTTTATACTGATTAAAAACCTTTTCAGGAATATGTACAGCTTCATTACACCATAAATAATCACATGAAACACCGTGCGCCTTACTTGCCTTATCCGCACCGATTAGGTTTATTTTGTTACCGAATAACTTGAATGATTTTAATTCTTGGACGTTGGCAGATGGGGACTCGAGTCCAAACATAGGGAAACGACGGTTAAAATCTTCAAAAAGTGTAGTCTTAAAAGAATTGTAAGTCTCTTTGAGAATATTTATTGTCGACCCTTCCTCTATTCTAGAGCATAAGTATATCAAAAAATCAACAGAAGCCCAAGTCTTACCCGAACGTGAGCCACCCTCTAATACACACCCCGAAAAGTCATTTTTCAAGGCGTGTCTTAATGATAATAAGTTAGGGTTGATCTTTCTTTTTGCCATTTAAAATAAAGATAGTTGTTTTTGTATAGTTAATTACTCATTATCTTTTTGAAAACATAATTAATACTACATATCTTGTTTTGTTGATTATTACACCCCTTAGAAACAAAAGCGCAACCTTCACAAGAATGTTTATATTTACTCTGTACTAATTTATATTTAACGCCAGAATATTTGTAAATATAATTTTTGCTCATATCGTTTTTTATTGTTCGTCAAGTTCCCATTCTTTCGGGAACATATCCGCAACAGTGCTTTTTATCTTGTCGCCGCCGCTTGTTAAATCTAGTTTGTCGCCGTACTTTTTCGGTTTCATCTTTGACGCAGTCCATTTGCGTGCATCTATTCTCAGTCTATCACAATGAACAGATTCAGGAGTAGAATTATCAGCAATTTCAATTATCTCTTCAACTTGCCCGTCAGTCCTTCTATCTATAGCGCGCGCGTATTGTACCGCAAGGTCTTCATCTTTATTTTTCCACCTTAAAAAAGTATTTGGCGAAATATCGTTTATTTTCGCTGCAGCTCTGAGGCTCAATAAGTCCTCAGATATTAGTTTTAATATACTTTTAGATATTTCATCTATTTCTTCCTTTGTTTTTCTTGCCATTTTTTTCATCATTAATATTTAAACTTATGTAAGTTATGAATTACTCATTAAAAATGCAAAAAGCCCTATGTCGTAACATAGAGCTTTAAGGTTTAAACTTAGTTCAAGTTTAAAACGTCTGAAATTTTTGAATATGATGAATTTCGTTTATACATTGTAAATATAGGTTAAAATTATTTATTTGTCGAACCTATTCCGCCAATTCTATTTGTTGTTGTTAAATCGTTTTCCTATTTGGTAATATTGTTTGGTTTTCATATCCTTTCACAAATTCAAATCCTCTAATTTTTTTCATAATATTTGTATTTAATTGTTTGATTATCAATCATTGCACATGTGTGCACTATTACAGTGCTACATATTTAGTTGTTGTACGCAATGCCTAAAATCTTTAATTAGGTTAGTGCATACTTGGTAGTTCATAAGCTTTTTAAACAAGGCACAGCGTACAACATGCAATAAAAAACATGCTTAGGTCTGTGCCTCGTATCAGCATTAGTGGGCTGTTGGGGCAATTAAAAAATAAAAGCCCACGCACACTATTCTAATAAGCTTTCGTTGTAATCATCAACCACAATTTTTGCCTTAGCTCTCTGCATTTTACCATCCTTGTAGTACTCAGTCCAAATATCTCCACTTTCTTCACCCTCACCTTTTAAGGCAAAAACCGTTTCGGGGTACTTTTTACTGTACTCACGCATGTCTTTCTCGTGTTCGTACCATTTGCACTCATTATCAAATAAGTATCCGTAATCAGCAAGTTCGCTTATTTCCTCTTGGTAGTCTGTCTCGTTATTGTCACCTTGTACAATCTCAAGCTCGTGTCTGGTGTAATATCCCATCGCTTTTTTATTTTTTAATTAGTACTCGTATTTAATTTGTGCGTTATTTCGCACGTTTCTTATTGCTGTCCATTGTAGCCCATTAAGGCTCATAAATAAATTTGTACATACCTTTATCGTTCGGCTCTGGCTCAATTCGGAAATATACGTTCGTTTCATCCGAAATGCCGAACACATCGCACATATGGTTCATTAAGTCTTTACTGGTAAATCTAGCGTAGTTGCGCCCATTATCTCTAAGGTAATAGCTATCATCCTGTGGCTGCTCTTTAAAAATGTAGCCACATTGTTCTTTTTTGTTAAATCCGAACATTACAGCTTCATTATGCTTAAAGTTCATCATATCCATAGCATTTTTAAAAACCACCACCTGCCCTCTCGGCATTTCTAACTTTAGTAGTGGTATGGAGCGGCTTCTCCATTGTCCAGAAGAGCCTCTCTGTCGTCTAAATATTTCAATATCCATCGTATTTTTAAATTAACGGGCTACAACAAGGCGTCATGCCCAATAGTGAGTATAACATCTACCATCCCATTTACTTTGCCTTGCTTTTTGTTCATCAGGCGTTTAATCTTTTTCTTTAACTTCCTGTTTTTGCGTTTGTTTTTAACGTATCTGCACTGCTCGCAATGGCACACCCTTACAACTACTGGGCATAATAATGCATCATATTGTATAACGTTAGCATTATCTCTCTCTGGTATAATATTCAGCTTTGGCATTTCAATTGTATTTTTGTTAGTAATTCAACACGCTACGCAACATATGCGAGTCGTTATGCACAAGCGCAAACTTCTTTTAATTCAGCTATACTCTTATCGTTCATTCTTTACTCCGTCACGGCCTATTATACTGCAAATCTTTTGCACATAAGTATCATAACATCCTTTAAATCCTGTTTGACCAATAGGCACGCCAATCATAGAGCCATACAAGAAAGCATGTTCTTTTGCTTTTACTGGATCATTACCTATTAACTCTGATAATGATATTCGTTTATCAATTTCGGAAACTGGAGGCGGTTTTGCGGCGTTCATTTCTTGTTTCCTAATTGATGAAAGGGCTTTGTCAAATTCATCCATAATCAATTCCTCCTTGAACTTCCTTTTATGTGAATAATATTAAACATTTCCTTGAATCGGTCAACTATTCGAGTAGAGTATATATTCTCTAATTGTAAAGGTGAATAGTTAGATGTAACATGTGTAAGTTTGCGATGCTCCTGGAAAATATCATACCTTTTCATTAGAAACATATCTATCATTTCGTTTACATCCGTACCGTAATTTTTGATTTTATAGGCATGACCAAACTCATTTACCAAAATGTGTATTGGTTTTCTTGTCTTGATTCCGTTGTAATTTTCCTTTACATTAAAAATGCTAACCGAATTAAGAAAGTTTATCTCATCATTACTAGCATCATTCAACAGATCTTCGACGCTCGAAATGCGGAACATGTTTTTATTCCAAGGGAAGTAAGTTTTTATGAATGTGTGAAATATTCTAAATATTGTAGACTTACCTGTGCCATAGTCTCCATACAGAAAAATACCCTTATTTAGATTGTAGGAGCTTTGTTTTTGCCCTAAAAAGTACAACAAGAGGTTTTCATAGATAGCTCTATTGTTGTCATCAAAATGATACTCTTTTTTAATTACGTCGTTAGCAATCTTTCTTATTGCTGCTTTTGATGCAATATGTTTATCATTCGTGAATTGTCCACCCATTAGATCGTGCATTGTATTGCTCCCGTGATATTGGTTCTCGAAGATCATCTTTTTTGTTTTTATGGTTAATACTAGTGTTTAAGTCTTGATTAATCCAATCGGCTTTAAATCCCGACCAAGATTTTTCAACAGCAATTTTGATACATTCATTAGCAGATAGTAAACTTTTACTAATTTCTTTTTTTATTGCGATGAATGCTGTTTGTGTGTTTGCTGCTTTTTTCTTTGATCTAACTTTTAACCAATCAGAAACAATATCTTTTTCTATTCCTAAACACACACACGATTTTTTAAAATCGAACTTTTCTATTTCTATTTCTATTTCTATTTCATCTTCTACTTCTACTTCTACTTCTACTTCTACTTCTACTTTCCGAACCATACCGAAATGGTTTGAAAGCCTTTCGAACCCTTCCGAAGGATTAGATTTACTTATAATTAAACTATTGTCTTTCAATTCGTTAGGTAGATTATTGTAAATGTCAATAGCAGATTTTTTCATGTTGGTATTAAAATTTTGATGTTTCATGAAATTCACTAGAATCACATAGTTGTTTATGTACTTAACCTTTGAAAGGCTTTCGAACCCTTTCAAAGCCTTTCGAACCGTTTCATTATTCAGACCCGTTTCGAATGACATTTTTTTTATTGATGCTTCATAAATACCTAACATGTTCGTTTTTTCATTGGTTATTAGGTATAAAAAAAGAAGCTTATCTTGGTAGCTTAAATCTTCTATAAATGGATCGCTCCAAAATGCAGTTGAAACACTTCTTAGTTTACTCATATCTGCGATTTTAATGATTTGCGATTGAAATTCAAACTATCTGCATAAACACTTATTTCAGATTTGACATTATCCAATATATCCAAATAAGGTAAGTTTGAATTTAAGTATTTTTCAATGATGTTTTTCAACTTGCGTTTTACTCTATAATTATCAGTTGTGATAATATCATTTAATGTTAATTCTTTAGTATTTTTATCTGAATTATGCCATAGTTCAAAAATTAAACTTTCAAGATTAAGAAATATATTTATTAATTTATATTTCTTTTTCACCTTCAGTAAAAACGAACTATCTAAATCAAACCACTCGCCAGATAATCTGTCATTTGAAAACATTTCATGAATTTCTGATTCAATTTGTTTACCTGCATTGTCAATTGTTGCAAGAACTTCTATAAAATTAGGATTGCCAACTTGCAAAGCTGATATTCTAGTATCTAGATTTGTCGAATGTCCTATTTTTACATTATTACCGTCATAAATGAAATATACAACCCCATTTTCATAATCAGATTTAATGGAATTTATTTCTTTTTCTTTTATGCTAGAGTATAAATACAAACCTTCAATAATGTTAACAACTCTATCACTCAAATGACACATTATATATTCTCGATTCATTTTATTTGTAAAAGTATCTTCTATTATTTCAGATTCTAAACCATTGTTTGAAAGTCGCCTTATAGTTCTTAGTAGTTTGTTATGGTTACATGCTAATTCTTTTGCTAATTCTAATGATGTCATATGTGTATATTTAAAGTTATTATTTGATTATATTGTTACACAAATATACAATATTAATTAACATGCACAATAAAACAACATTGTTTTTTAATATTATTTGTGTTGCATTCTAAAACCATATTGTTGACGTTAACAATATGGTCAAAAAAAAAGCCCTTATAAATTAATACAAGGGCTTTGGGTGCAGATAAGAATAAGAGAATGGCGTGAGAATTGAGGAAATGCAAAAAACCTCAATTCAATAAAAGATATGAATAAACGTATTAACTAACCGTTGACAATATACGAATTATTTTAATTCATTTGCTTTTTTACTATCCATTTTTTCCAGTTATTAAGTGAGACATTTCAAGCGATTCAATCCAATTACAAAAATATCTCCACTCTTCCAATTTATGGTTTTTGCGTTGATGATAAATAGTTTTTAATTGTAGATAATTAGTACTAATCCCCATCCACAGCATATACCCCATAGGCAAATTTGACATAATTATTTGGAACATATCTTTCTTATCATCGCCTGTTAATCCCGTATTATTGTAAGTTTCGATAAGCTCATTAATAATATCTGTTATTGATTCTAATACATAGGCATTGCAATTATCTTGCACATTCTTACAACTTGTTAATTTATGCATTTTACTTTGTGAGCTAACAATATCAATCCAGTTATATCTTTGCAATTGCGGCGTGAAATATTGAGGATATTGCAAATCAAATTGCACGATTATACCTTTTAAGAAATTATCGTGACCTGTACCTGTTTTGACTTTTGATAACTTCTTGGCTCTTGCTTGGCTTTGTTCATCGGCAATTAAATTAATAGGTAAGTCGATAGGCTCACCTGTTCTCATAGGATACCCGGAACGCAGTATAGATTCTTCTAAAAAGGCAACTTTTACGTTTTTTATCTTCATGTCTTATATATTAATTAATTCTTGTTGCTTTTACTTGATTATCACTAATAGACTCGCATTTTATTTTCTGATTTTTGCAATCGCCATATACTGATTTGTACTTGTAAAATGATTTGTGTATAGCTGATTGTAATTGAGCTCTAGTCTGATTTACTCTTGTTTCTCTCACAAAACTATCACCAATAGACATCGACTCCCAATCATATTTATACTTTGTATTAGTGTTATCTTTAACTCTTGTAATATACACAGACACGGCAATGCCTTTTTTGTATCTGATATTCGATTCAATAGATGGTAATTCAACTCCCTTACGCTTTAGATAATATTTTAATCCTTGGCGTAATAATGATCTAAATGTCAGCGGGTCACGATCATTAGGGATTATTATTTCATGTGTCACTCCAATATCGAACAAATGCCAAGGATATTTAGTCGAAGGCGCAAAAACACATAATTTAGACTTTTTTTGTTGCTTTTTTTTAATTGTTGTTTTTATTTTAGCATTGTCTTTTTTATCATAAATATCAACAACAAAACCAGCAATATCATTAATTAACTCTTTCGATTGAGTTGATAAAAACCAATCTTTTGCTTTTAATTTAGTTGTTAATTCTGCAATTAAATTATTTTTTTTATCGTTCATGTCGCTTTTTTATTATCTAGGTTATCAACTTCTATAAATTCGATAATGCAAATTCTATTCTTTAAACTTCGATCTAAAATAAACACATCTTGAAAATTATTTATGTATTCTGGAGAGTCACTTTGTATTGATTTAGCCTTAATTAAGCCATCGAATATGAACTTCTTAGCGAATGAAATATTGTCGTGATCGTGTCTATCATTTGGCTTAATCCATGTGAATTTTACATCATATAAAGTATTATCATCAACCTTAAATTTTGCCCGTCTTGCTAGAAAAGCGGCTTTGTTTGTCTCTCTATCTTTGACACCAGAGCCAGCGCGTTTGTTCTTCGCGCGCTCGGCTTTGATGTATTCATTAAGTGTGACAAAATCAGTGTCTAGTACTAATCTAGGATTGCTCATTGTCTTCTGATTCTTGATAAGGGAATACGTCAATTATTTTAGTTTGCGAAATACTATATTGCTCGAATGGAACAATAACACCTTTTAAAACTTCCTTTAATCTCTCTTCCGATTGATTAATACTGTCAGCATTAATTAAAATCTCTGATCTTGTTTTTTTCTCTTTGCCACTCTGCTCGTCAACATCAATAAAATACACAATGTTTTTAAACCATAAACCGTCACCATCATAACCATGTATCTCTTCAATCTTTGTGCGCTTAATTGCATTAATATCAAACTCTCCAGTGATTAATGATGTAAACTCTTTTGATGCTTTCGTTTCGGCATCAGTAAACGAAACCGTATCAAATAAATAAGGCTCTGTTACTGTTTTATCCTTTCCGCTTTTTTCGTCAATTTTAGTATAATTTACTCTGCACTCATACCATGTTTTACTGTTCATAACGTTCTATTTTATAAATTAATAAATATTGATTTAGTCGATGGTGTGTAATATCTTTCACCTACACTTTGAAAATCCACCGTTCCCTTTTTTGTTATTTCTGTTACGATTGTTCCTGAAAATCTAACATTTAATACCCGATCAGCTACAAGTTTTGCTAAATCTAAACGAGTTAAATTAAACTTAGTTTTTAATTCTTTAGAATTATAATATTTATTGTTTTGGATTATTTGCATGGTTTTAGTTTTTAAGGTTAATTATCAATCTTATAATACAAATGTATTCAAAAATTGAATACAATACAAAGTAATTGTAGAAAAGTTTTAATTGTTGTACTTTTATAGAATGTTTAGTAAAATATATAAGGTGTTGAATAATATTGCAAATCTTGACTATAATAAGATTATGCGTGAAGTGTGGTCTGATGAGAACGTACAGGAATTTATTATTAAACTAAACACAGAAGACCAATTATTTGATAAAGGAGTAGACTCTGATAATAAAGACTTAGGCGATTATGCACCGTTTACCGTTGAAAAAAAGAAGTTACAAGGTTTACCGTATGATAGAATAACTTTATTCGATTCAGGTGATTTTTACGGTTCTTTTGATGTTATTCCAAATAACGAAGGTTTTGAAATAACAGCCGATCCTGTAAAAGAAAGCAGTAATTTATTTCAAGATTTTGGCGAACAAATAGTAGGATTAACCGCAGAAAGTAAACAGAAATTAAGAGATAGAATTTTAGAGGTAGTAATTAACGAAATAAGATATGAAATTACACGAAATTGATACTTTAACTATAGACAAATACTACAAGATTACTGAAACGAAAGATTATTCGCTGTTAATAGTTGGGAAGAAGAAACCTTTAAAAATTAATAATATTCGCTTGGAAGATCATTTACACAAAATCAATGATGATATTACTCAAATCATCGGAGAAAATACAGCATATAACGACTATTTAGTACATAAAATAAAAGCTTTAGAACATCAAGTTGCTGCGGCTAATGGTCAATTACATAGGTTAAACTTTGCCAAGCTTGAAGAAGGGGCGGCAATAAAGGCATTAGGAGGTAATACAAAACCTCAATCATTGACGGAAATCATATTACAATTGTCAAAAAATCAAGGCTTGCGATATGATAAAAATATAACTTGTGAAGAATATTTTACACTCTTAAAAATGAATAAGAAATGACACTAATAAAATCTACTGAGATAATACAGGATGATATTCTAAAAAATGCAAGGAAAGAAGCGGAGGCAACAATAATTGTATTTGAAAAACTAGAGCAAACGTTTAAAGATTTACTTGAAACATCTACCGATTTTGCAAAAAGCCTTGAAAAATCAGGTTCGAAAAATCTTGAAGATATTGCAAAAGCAATTGACAAGGCGAATAATGCAAGTGAGGCTTACAATGAAACACGTGAGGAAAAAATAAAATTACAAAAACAGATTGCTGAACTTGAAATAAAAGAACAAAAAGCCGCCCAGCAAGCAATTAAAACGCAAAAAGATAAACTCACTTTAGAACAAAAAGAAATACAACTACAAAAACAAAAAAAAGCTAATGTTGTATTAACTGACGAGCAAATAAAACAAAATGAGCTACTAAAAAAACAAACAAAAACAAGGGCTGAACAATTAAAGGCGCTTGCAGTTATTGAAGACAAAGAGTCGGGAATACTTGACAAATTAGCGGCAAATAACAAATTATTAAGATTAGAACGTGCGAAACTTACAGACGAGACAAAAGACGGACGCAAGGAAATAAAACGCATAAATAAAGAGATTGACAAAAACACTGACAGAATAAAAGAAAATGTTGACGAATTCCAAAAGGATAAAATCGCCGTTGGGGGATATACTAAAGCATTAAATCAAGCAATTAAAAAAGTAGGTGCTTTTAGCATTGGATTACTTGGCGTTAATTCTGCATTAGGAGCGGTCGGGAACTCATTATCTGCAAATGAAGAAAGCTCTGAAGAACTAGAAGTATTAACAGATCAATTATCAAGTACATTTGATGTTCTTAAAAATGCAACAGGTACAGCCGCATTATCTTTGTTTGAATACACAAAAAACCTGTTCAATGCTGGAGATGAAGGAAAAACATTTAGCGAAACTTTAGATGATGTTGCAAAAGCTTATGACAATATAGGTAATAAAATAAACAAAAGCAATAAAGTAAGAGAAGAAGCAACAAAACAAAATATTGCATTTCGAAAAGAAAGTAGAGGTTTACGAGAGGAAATAGAACGTTTACAAGGCGTTTTTGATAAGCAAAATATAATAGCTGGTGATGATACAAAATCGTTTAATGAACAAGAAACAGCAGCAATTAAAGCCGCAGAGGCTGCAATATTAAAAGCATCCGTTGAAAATGATTTATCAACAGCGCAAATTTCAATAGTAAACAAGCAAATTGCCGCATTGTCTAATTTAACCGAGCAAGAGGTTGCGAATTCATCAGCTATAGAATTGAGCGGAAAATCAACAGCAAACATTAATTCATTACTTGACCAACGAACAGAGTTGAATATTCAGTTAATTCAAACCCAAAACGAGTTAACAAATGCCACTTTAAACAATGATGTAATCATAAAAAAAGTTCAACGAGATAGATTTGAAAGAGAGCTTGATTTTGCAAAAGATATATTCGAAGCTCAATTTACAGTAAATGAAAGACGAATAAATAATGATGAGTTGACTTTAGAACAACAAGCGATCATTGCAGAAAAAAACGCAGAATTAACAGAAAAATCTTTTAAAAATCAGATTGAATTAATTGAAAGTTTCTTAGGACAAAAAACGGACATTGAAGAATTAGCACTCGAACAGGATGAAGAAATAATTAGAGAGCGATTGAGGCAACTTGCAATTGATGATGTGACTTACGGTCGTATTTTAGAGGTTGTGAAAGATCGTAGAACAGCCGTGCAAGATCAGGTAGAACTTGAAAAAGATTTAACCGACAAAGTGAAAGAACGTGCAAAAACAGAATTGCAAGCCGAGCAAGCTTTATCGGAATTTAAAAAATCTGTCGAGGTTACAAAAGCTGAAGAAGAATTTGACGAAAAGAAAACAAAAGAAGCTCTTGACAAATTAGAAAAATTGAAGATTGAGGCGGCAATATTAAGCCGCGACAATGAGCTTGCAGTAGTTGAGGATAACGCCGATAAACGTGTACAAATCATTGAAGAAGCTGAAGAAGAAATTCGAAAGATTAAAAAAGAATCCGCAGAAGATCAAAACGAAATAGATAAAAAAGCTCTTCAGGAAAGAGAAGAACTAACAAAAACAGCTTTCAAAGTGCTTAGTGATGTTGTTACTCAAAACTCTGAAAAGCGAGTTGAATCTATTGATAAAGAAATAACAGCGACACAGGGGCGAATATCTGAAATACAAGCAAGTGCAGAGGCTGGAAGCTTAGCTCGACAAGATAGTTTAGCATTTGAGCAAAAGAAACAAGCGGAGTTAGAATTGCAACGTGAAAAACAAATACAAAAACAAAAACAGGTCGAGCTTGGTTTATTAGCTCTCGAAGTTTACGCTTCTAAAGTTGCCGCAGGGGATAAAAACCCGTTAGCTTCTACAGCGGTTGATATTTCAGTGTTACAAGCTTTTGCCGCTTCAATCCCTACATTCTTTGAAGGAACAAAAGGCAGCACGGTTGCGGATGTTTTAGGAAGTCCAGATATTCCGAACACAAAAGATGGTTACATTATTCGTGCAGATGGTTCTGAAACAATATTAAATCCTCACGAAACTAGAGATTATCAAAGTTATTTAAAATCTATTGATGTAAGAGACAGGTCATCTGTTAATAATATAGTACACAGCGATACAGAAACACACAAAAAATTAGATAAATTAACAAATGTGATAGAATCACAACCGCACTACGTGGGGGCTGATTTTAACGAGCTTACAAAGGTTTTTACACAAACAATAGAATCTAAAAATAAATTAATTCGCAAACATTCAAAGGTCGGAGGGTTATTTAGTTAATCTTAATCTTGTATAGTATTCTTTTTTTGAATACATTTACAATTCAATAATGATAATTAACTAAGATGAGGATTGAGAAAATGATAACAGACGAAGATGTAAAATTGAATATTGAACGAAAATTCGGTTCAGGTGCTAATTTTTGTAAAAAAAAAGGTTTTCAAACAAGAGGTAATTACAAGAGACATCGAAAAAAAATAGTAAAAAGGGTTAACCTTTTAAAAGATGATTTAAAAGAGGTCGGGTTTGAATTAATAATAAATAATACTTATGGAAATGATAAAAGTAATTAGTTATACTGTAAAGGCTGGAACTTTTGAAGGGCGAAAAGAGGCATACTCGACGATTGCAGAAGCGAAAGCAGATATTGCAAAACAACACGACATTACGAATGTTAATAAAATCGAATTGCATTATTCATGTGTAAAGAAAGGGTGAAAATGAGTAAATTCAAGTTTAGTAAACGAAGTAAACAAAGATTAATAGGTGTTGATTCTAGCCTTATTACATTATTCGAAAATGTTCTGTCTGTTTCTCCAATTGATGGGGGAATTCCTGAAGATGGAGGTTTGCGAACAGCAACAAGGCAGATGCAATTATTTGAAAATGGGGTGTCTAGATGTGATGGAATTAAAAATTTGTCAGCACACCAAAAGGGTAAGGCTATAGATATTTATGCGTATGTTAACGGTCAAGCTTCTTGGTGTTCTCACCATTTAAATTTAATTGCTGGTGTTGTTTATTCCGAAGCTGCAAAAATGGGTTTAAAAATTCGTTGGGGGGGAACTTTTGGAGATAATGGCTCTGATTTTAATGGATGGGATAAGGGACACTTTGAAATAATTTAAATAAAAATATTATGCTGGAATTGCTAAAATTAATAATTCACATGAATAGTAAAGAATATAAAGAACAGAAAAATTACACAGATCATGAAAACTAAACATATAATAAAAAATAGCTGTGGAGGTAAAGGATGTTATATTAAGAGTCGTATTTTGCCTACTGACAGCAGCATTGAGCCTCTTTATTCAAAAGTGTATGCAAAGAGAAATGATACTGAGAAGGTATTATTTGTTTTTAGTGCTATTATGGGTTAGGAATTGGAGAAGGTCAAAACGCAAGTATAGATTTATACTAAAACCTTTAGGGCTTTGCATTTACTGTTACGGGACGTGGGTTTATATATTTTCATATTTATATTTATTTGGCTTTGATTTTTTTCTTATATTATGCACGGGTGTTAATTACACAATAATAGAATTATGGCTCAACTTTCAAAAAAAGGATTAATACGGTTTAATGTTGATAATAAAGAGGTAAACGCCCCGATACAGTGGGGCGATTTATCCATTCTGATGACTTACGAGGGGGGTAACAATCAAGCAAATGTATCTATAACTGAAATAGAAATTGCTGACGAAGGTGCAAAAGCTTTTGTCGATTATGTAAATGAAGGTCGTAACGGCGGATTAGGTATTTTTGAGGGGCTTCCTGTTCAGTTTGTTATATTTAATAAAGACGCGCAACATGTTGTCGATATGTACGCAGACTTGACAGACGGTTACAGGGAGGAACTATGGAGAAGTCGTGTATTTGTTAATCTTGTGAAGAAAGATGGATTAAATACTCTTGACAATTTGGTTAACGGTCTTAGTTATGGATTTTTAGCAGATAAAGGAGTATTTACAAGGAATGATAGTATTGATGTTAATTATGTCATCGAAAAGAATTATGAAGCTATTGAGATATTACTTGCCGCGATTACTCTTTATTTAATGACAAAAGAATTAGTTGAGAGTGCAGAAAGGACAGCCGATGCGATTAACTCAGCAGCTGCATATCTAGCAGCAGGAGCGACGGGGGGATTGGCTGCGACTATATACACAGTAGGTAAAGCGGTAATAACAAGCATCTATACGGCTGCAATGCTGGCTATAGTTGTTCAGCTAGCAACTGATTTGTTTAATACTTTTTTACCCCCTTTAAGAACTCACAAAGTGTTGTCTTATCGTAAGATGATTGAGAAGGTTGTTAATTACTTGGGTTATCCGCTCAATACGTCAATAACAGAGTTAGATAATTATTACAATTTACCTTCAAACTTTAACTTTGACACACTAGACCCTTTTGGATTTATAAAAAAGACAGAGGGAACAAAAAGCGGAATTCCTCAAACACAGGATTCGAATTATTTAGTTAGTTCTTTTTTCTCTCAAATAAGAGACATGTTTTTTGCAAACTTCGCGATTGTATCCGGGGTTGTAGAACTACATAACCGTGAATCTGATTTCTGGAAGGCTCAAAGTTCTTATGTTATGCCGTCCGTATTGGAGAAGCCGAAAGAATATAATACAAATGATTTGGTTGCACTCAGAAATATTTCTTTTGCGACGGATGTAAAAGACGAATATACTATTTCTAATTTCACGGGAACTAATTATGAAATAAATACAGATGCAAGAGTAGTAAAAAATAGAGATGCGAAATTTATAAAAGGATTTGATAATATTAATATACCTGTATCTCTAGGCAATAGAAGAGATGAGCTTTCTCCTTTAGAAAGCGCATTGTCTGTGCTTGCTGGGGTTGTTGATAAAGTTACAGTTGGGGTAACTAATTTTAAAAAGCGTATAGAAAACAAAATAGGAAGCTTAAAAGTTTCTTCAAACAATACAAATGTAAAAGTATTATATTTGAAAAATGGGAAACTTCCTCAAAATCACAGAACTTTTTTAAGTGCAAAATATTTATATGATAAATACGGTACTTATAACTCATTTGTAGAAAATAATTTCGGTGGACAAAAAGCGGTTTTTAACAATATTAATATTCCATTTGGATTTTCTGATTTTTTGCAAATGATAGATTCTAATTATTTTACTGATGATCTAGGTAAGGAGTCTCAGGCTGAAAGTGTAGAGTATAATGTAAAATCTGATAGGGCGACAATCAGTTATACTAATAAAGAAGTTTACACAACGAACTTAATAGAAACTAAAAGAGAGGGTTAAAAATGTTACAAGATATAGTCGATAAGATTACAAAAATAGGGAATGATGCAAAAGAGGTGCAAGATTTAGCATTGAAAAATGCTAACGAATCATTAAAAGATATTCCCGAAAAGCAACGCAATATTTTATCTGATTTGTTGAGGAAAGCACAGTCGGGGGAAATAACAATTAATGATCTTCCTGCAGTATCAGAAATTATAAAAAAACAGGCTCATGATATTAGTAAACTTTGACAATGATAGTCCATTCGTAAAAGGAATAGGGCAAGCAACACGAACAGAATCTCCACAAACATCAGCATTAACAGAGCGAGTTGATGATTTTTGCTATTGTTCAATTGAATGTGACTATATAGAGCCTGTATTTTACGATTTACCCGACGGTGATTTAGATCAACGAAGCTTTTTATTTCAGAAAAAGAAATCAACTGATACAATTGTATTCGAATTGTATAAGAACGGGCTTAAAGTTGCAGATATTACAAATGACACTTACGGAACTTTGTACGATGGGTTCGACAATCAGCCTAATTATGTGGGATATTTATTAGATTTTCAAAAGGTTTTTGATGAACTAGGGGCTGGTCAATATTTCTTTAAGTCTGTAATGAATTTATTAGGCGTAGACATTGAAAAGAATAGTAATAAATTCAATCTAGCAAAGTATAGTAAATTAGCTGCCAACAAAACGGTAAAGATTGAGAGTTATCAAAAGGGTAATATAATGCGCTCCGAGTTTGATTTTACCGATTTGTTACCAAATGGCTGGTATCAGTCAATAAG
>Ga0307377_10003495_pt1 | contig 17719 bp, 33 predicted proteins | sample TR3MG_FD_202535 | JGI IMG/M metagenome (GOLD analysis project Ga0307377, IMG submission 202535) | Soil microbial communities from Risofladan, Vaasa, Finland - TR-3 | ecosystem: Environmental > Terrestrial > Soil > Coastal area > Acid sulfate soil | place: Finland: Risofladan, Vaasa | collected... | reverse complement strand
TGCCGTCTCTGATCAAGAGCTTCTCGGCAGCCTTACCCCGCTGCTCACGGGCGGCCTCTAACGCCCCTTCGAGTTTAATTACGTCTTGATCTAATTTCTTGTATTGATCGATGAGATCGTCGTTGGTGTCGTTGGTCACTGGATGGCCTCCTGGCACCCCCCTTATACACCAGTGCCCGGCCAAGCCCGATCCTAGATCCCCATCGCCGGACCCCACCCCCAAGGGGGTCCCCTCTACCGAGCCCAAGGCCCTACCCCCAAGCCCTACCCCCATGGTAGGTCGAGCCTCTGTACCTCGACCATGCTCAGTGGCCCTACCCCCTACCCCCAAGCCCTACCCTCAGGTGGCCAGACCCTCGTATCAACCGAGGGTCTCTTGACTCTAGTGTTGAGTTGTGAGTGAGCACCTCAGTCTAGTGTGGGCGTACTGTAAGTCGTGAGTGGTGCCCCACCTCTTAGTGTAAGAATCGAGGTCAAGCCTAAGCCCCTCGCCGTGGGTTTGGGGTCTTGACATAAAAATCAGCGAACGATCCAAAACCGCTTGATTATGATCGCGACCTGTGCATTGGGCCGAAAACCGCGCATCCAGTTCACACGATCCGCTTCACTGAGGAATCCTGAACAGGTGCACAGTTTTCGGCAGGTTCAGAAATTGTGGCCTGGTACCTTTTTTTGGTTCGAGTCCAAGAGGGCACCCTCGAAAATTATGACCTGGACCTTAATTTGGGTGCGGTGTCTGGTGTAACTGAGGGCATGAACGACATTGATTGGACCAGTCAGCCTCTTGGCCAGATTTCGGATCGAGCGCTTGCAGATCGTCTGGGGTGCACGAAGCTGGCGGTCCGAGAAGCTCGGGTGGGGCGTGGGATCTCCCCGTTTGCACCTCGTCATGTAGCCTGGGGAGAGTTGCCGTGGGGTATGTCGGATCAGGAACTGGCCAAACAGCTCGGGTGTTCCGCAACAACTGTGCACAAGGTTCGTCAAAAGCTATTTGAGCCCGCACCTCGAAAGGCTGTGGATTGGTCGAGGCAACCTCTCGGGGAAAAGCCAGATCGGGAACTGGCCAAACAGCTCGGGTGTGATGCGGGGCGGATACGCCGTATTCGTAGATCTCTAGGGATCGCTGCTTTCAAGCGTTCTTCTCGTATAGATTGGACTACCGTACCGTTGGGACAGTTTACGGATCGGGAACTTGCTCGTAGGTGGGGGTGTAAGCCCGGTCTGGTTAGACAGCATCGTCTAGCGCTGGGGATCCCCCCGTGCCCCAGAGTCTTCAAAGTCTCACTGACCGATTGGTCCAGCCAACCGTTAGGGTTGGAGTCGGATCGAGAGCTTGCCAAGCGGTTGGGGTATTCGACTGCCGTGATTCGCCAGGCCCGTAAAGCGTTGGGCATCCCGGTCCAGGTTCAACGAAAGCGGGCCAGCGGCCACAAGAACATTGACTGGGACAAGCAGCCGTTGGGGCAGATGTCGGATCACCAGTTGGCTGATCAGTTGGGGGTCTTTTTCACGGCGGTCCATAAGCAGCGTCGGAAGCGAGGCATCCCGTCTTTTTCGGAAAGAGCCCAAGAGGGGGTGCACCCTTGAAAATTGTGGCCTGGACCAATTTCCCGGTGAAAGCCTTGGGCCAGGAACCTTTGGATGGTTCCGCCTCTTAGGGCTTGGGCGTCCCAACCTCGACGGTCACGAGCACGGCTACTGGGCCTGGCCAGTCCCATTCTTCGATGCAGAAGCTCAGGATGCGTTTACGGCTACCGGCGAAGGTGTCCAGGTACAGCCGCCCGCGAATGAGCCGGTACACACCATCCGAGTCACGAGCCATCACCTACTCCTGGCGGTTCTGGGTGGCCAGGAACTGTTTGCCCAGTTCGGTCATGAGTCGGGGTCTGGGGCTAGACCCTTGGGGAACCGTGGGGTCTGGGGCCAGGAGTCCCCTTGACTGGAGCGCCATGACCGTGCCGCCTTGTTCGTAGGGCTTCTGGACCTGATCCTCGGGGCCGAGGCCTCGAAGTTGGCCAGGTGGTGCCCAGCGTCGGTTGTGGTTGTCGAGGCTGCCTTCTTGAGCCGCCAGGTGCAGGGCTCTCACTTGGGCCAAGGTCAAGGGTCTGGGGCCGAGGAATCGCCCGCTGTAGTAGACGACCTGGGCCTTCACGGGAGGGTTCTGGCCCATCATCTGCACAGCGGTGGCCATCGCTTCCCCCACCCCGGAGTGTCCTTTGGGTCCAGGCATCTCCCTGTACTACACCTTTTTTGGTTCCTATGTCGATGGGGCTGATAAAACCTTCGACCTCCGCTGTACGGTCCAATATGCCCGCAATTCAGCGGGTCCAAGGAGAGACGGTATGTCGAAGAAGAAGGTTGTGGTTCGGGTGATGACTGACGAGAAGCGTCACTTTGTGACGGCGGGCGATTTCAAGCGTGGGTGGCGGGTTGGGGACCAGGGCCAGGAGCGTGCCAAGGTCGCGTTGGAGCTTGGGATGGCGATCATGGAGGAAGCGGGGCTCTGGGACTAGCGTGGGCCCGGGTTTCGGTGTAGTGCCCAAGGCATGACAGCATTCCCTTGGTTGGTTGAAGCTGGTTGGGGCCCGGTATGGATCCGGCAGTCGGTCAGGAACGAGGCCATGTTGAACACGGGGGTTTATGGGCAATCCGAAGGCTGAGGCATTGAGGTGGGCGGCTGAGATCCTGTTGGCGTCTGCGGAAGACATCGACAAGCGTATCTACGCTTCGGACGCGAGGCAGCAGATCAGCCATGAGGATGGCGTCGAGGGCGAGGGCAAGATCGAGGTGTTACGTGAACACGCGGCACGTTTTGTTGCTGAGGCGGATCGTCTTGAAGATGTGGGGGACCAAAAAGCGCCAGCGCATAGCAACTGACATAGTTGAGCACGAGGAGCATGAGTTATGAGATTTACAAGTTTCAGGAATTATGGCCTGGAACCATTTTTTGGTTCGATCTAGGGTGGTGTACAAAGCGTCTGATCCGGAATCATCGGGTTCGTACCGGGGCACGGCATGTTGTACCCGCACGACTTGCACACCAAGTTCAAGCCGGTGCCGAGGCAGCCAGGGCATTGGAGTTTGCGGTTTTGCGGATCTCTGCGCTTGCCTTTGCAGACCGAGCATTCGCCTCGTCGCTCTGTGTCGGTTCGTTCGATCATAGGTTTAGCCCTGCTGGACCCGAGCCAGGAAGTCTTGAACCCACGGCTCCCCCGACTCTGAACTGTCGAGGGGCCTAGACTCCTGCTCAGTCAAACGACCGTTCAGGCACCACGCCAAGAACACCTCGTGCTCGCTGTACTCGAAAAGGACTAGGCGACGGGAACCCAAGTCGTACTCGATCGAACCGTTCTGATCGGCAAAGCCCGAGCTGTCAGGGAGCGCCTCCGGTAACCCCGCCTCAAGCAAAGCTCGCCAACGCTGCAAGTGCTGCACCCGAGTCATGGGAGACTCCCTGACGGGCTGCGGGAACCGCCGCTCCAGATACTCAGCCACAGCCGCCAGAGCCCCACGGGGCGATGCATAGCCGTAGGGGGGCTCCTGCTCAAGTGCGATGACCCCAAGCGTGATGGGCTCCGGCAGACCGCTGATGCGGACCCGCCAGAGCCCATCCCGGGTCTTGAAACAGTGCAACTCGAAGTTCTGCGGCGGCTCTTGGGGACCCATGGCCGTGTATCTACACCGCCTCGCTGAACCTTAGAGCCCCAGCTTCACCAACTCCTGGCTCCAGAAATCCAGCTCGTCCTGCTCGCTAGCCCCGACCTGGTAACCCAGCGACCGGCACAGGTCGAAGAACTGACTACCAGGCCGCCCTTTGGCTTTGTTGATCACGAGGGCAGACCGCAGCGGCTTACCCGCCCCGTGGTCATCCCTGAGGATCTGGCCCAACAGCTTACCCAGTTCCCGTGCCCGGATGTCCGTCAATCCCACCATCGGCCCCAACACCGAGTAAGGCACTGGCCCCACCCCATACTTCACGAGCCGATCCAACTCGCCCTCGACCCGCCTCAAGACCCGACTGGGATCCCAAAAGGTCATGTGATCAACCATTGTCCACACCTGCATCAAATCACTCTGCATACAACCAACCCTCCAGGACACAAGGGCTCAGCCCGTCGTCCTGTCTAGGGTTCCTATCGGAGCGGCCCAGTGTGGGCAGGCCGATCGGAACCGTTCCCACACCCTATACGATCAACCAGCGGGCCCTGTCAACACGGATTTTGGTTCCCCACAGCTTCAAGACGATCCGCCTCAGCGAACTTTTGATAGGCTGTACCAGAACCTTTTGATAGGCTGGCCAGGTATGGACAAGATAGCCTCCTCCCAAGAGCTTCAGCAAGAGCTACGGAACCTTTTGGCTCAAGCCAGTGCCCCCAATCCGAGTCGGGCCCGGCTTGCCGCCCAGTTGAATCAGTTGGCCGAACGGGTCACGACTGCATCTGCCGCCACAATCCCTGCGATGTTTGAGCAGTGGTGTGACTTGGTGACGGATGCTGTTGAAAAGAAATCCAAGTTAGGCTTCACACCTCGCTTGGTGACGCACGTTGAATCCGAAATGGATGATTCGGCGGACCTTGGCTACCAAATAACGCTTAGCTACGATGAGGGGCACCCATCGGAATACAGCCTACTATTCATCACGCTAAAGCAAGACGGCCTGCATCTTATGGCTATCATGAATACGGACGAGGGTACCCGTAATAAAGTGAGCCCCCTGCGGGTGCCTCTAGATACCCCTGCAAATGTTGTTGCAAACCGGCTTATGGAAATGCTGGCGGATTTGTTTCAAAAGGCGGGGTACTGAACGGTGCAAAAGATTGCCTCCACCCAAGAGCTTCAGCAAGAGCTACGGAACCTTTTGGTTCAAGCCAGTGCTCCCAACCCGAGTCGGGTCCGGCTTGCCGCTCAATTGAATCAGTTGGCCCATAGGGTTCAGGGTGATGAGTCGGTGACGGATTACCGTGGGAAGTCGATCTCGGAGATTGCCCGAGCTATTCGCAAGCATTGGAAGCAGGTCAACTTTGCGGCGAAGCCGTACCTTGACGCGATGTTGAGCCTGGAGAAGATTGACGACGATTACGGCGAGGATTCGGGTCGTATGGTTGTCAATTACTTTTTGGGTAATGCGAGTCAGTTCAAGGGTCCGGAGGCCAAGGCCATCAAGGCGGAGTTGAAGCGGCTGTTAGCGAGTCGTGGTGCCAGCTTGGTTGAGGCGGATTCCATTCCGTCCAAGTTGATGCACATGATATGGCAGGTACCTTCGGCGATAATGCAGCTAGTGTGGCCTATTAGGTCTCGTGTGGAGTGGGGGATGCGTCAAGTGAGTGTACCGTTCAAGACTGAGGCGGAGGCCCAGCGATTTGAGGGTAAGGTCCAGACGGGTGTTCGGCACGACACGGAGAACGACATCACGGTGGAGACCCAGATGTTGTCGGGTCCGCGTCCGTACCAGGTGGTGATCGGCTGGTGATCGGTGGCAAGAGTATGATGCGCAAGATTGCTTCCCCGGATGAGTTGGTGTCTGAATTGCGGGGTCTATTGGTTCGAGCCAGCGAGCCTAATCCGAGCAGGGTCAGGATTGCCGCCCAGTTGAATCAGTTGGCCCACAGGGTTGCAGCCACGGAGGGATTCCGGGTCCACGTGGTGTGGGATCCACCTTGGGCCGACCTGAGGCGGCCAGGAAGCGTTCGACCACACGTTCTTGGATCAGGTCCACTACCCAAAGGTATCGCATAAGACCTCTGGGGGTCCAGAACCTTTTTTTGGTTCCTATGTCGATCTTTGGGGGCTAGCGTGGCCCCGTGTTTCGGTGTAGTGCCTGGGTATGGCATTTCCCTGGTTGATTGAAGCTCTGGCCTCGGCCCGGTATCTAGAGGATGTTCGGGCTCTCAAGCATTTCGTGTTTCACCCTCGGGACAACGGGTGCTCTAACCTGTGTCTCGTGTGTGATTGTGCGGTGGACACGGAAGGCCCTGGGGTTGAGGACTGGGCCCTGGGGCACCTGGACGGGTGTCCGTACCCGCAGGCGGTGTCGAGGGTAGGCCAGGAGTCGGTGGAGGCTTGGATGGCCCGCCGATGAGCGGCCAAGTGGTGCCGCTCAGCCTCAGGGGTTTGCAGCGTCCAGAGCCTTCAGGCCCTTGTCGGTTATGAAGTAGTTCCACCGCTTGACCATGAAGTGGCCCACTTCTTCCTTGTAGACCAACCCTTCCCGAATCAGCGCTCCCCAGTTACGAGAAGATCCCGGCAGCCCGTACACAGCCGATTTTGCCTTTTGTGGGATTGGCTCGCCTTTGACAATCTCACCCTTGTAGGGGGCCAAGACTTGAAGAACTGCCACGGCTTCCGGGGGTAGGCCCTGCTGTTCCTTCTCCTGAAAGTTGCGCTCCTTCAACTCAGGGCTGACCTTCATGAGGTACCTGAAGTGGAACCGTTGGATGTTCCAGCCCCCGGCCCCAATGGATCGCGTGGCGAACTCGCCTTTGGTGCCGTCGGTCAGGGTGATGTTGAACAGACCTTCGATGCCTTGGCGAGAACTCCGCGATATAACCTCATTGACCGACATGATGGGGAGGGCACCCAGAGTCTTGTTGATAGCGTGGGTGATCTTCATGCGGTTGTTGAGAATCGACCACTCGATTTCTTTGTCCACCGCCTTCTTGAAAACCGCATCATCGTGGATGCTATCCCAACCACCGAAAGAGATTATGGCATCGTTGACCGCCTTCGGGATGTACTCGTTTTTCCCGTAGGTCATACTCTTTGGGCTGTCGCGATACACGGTGTCGTAAAACCAATCAGCGGCTTCCTGATCGGTACGGGGCGGCACACTCTCGCGGTATTCGCGGTATTGGTTGATCCGATTCGCCTCTATCGTTTCTTTGAGCTGTGCCTCGCCGTTCTTCTCAACCCAAGCATCCCATTGCACACGTTCTCTGAACGTGCGACCGAAGCCATGCTTTGATGAGGTGGGGTGGGGGTATAGTTTCAGAGCCTTGTCACGAAGATCGTTAGCATCATCCGTTACCCACTTGCGGATGTACTCGTCATGCTCCTTGAGGAAGGGCTCAAAGAGTGCGAGTACCTTCCCTTTGGGGGCCGCTTTGACGGCGACGAGTTGACGACGATCGTAGCTGTACATGGGTCAGCCGCACTGGCAGTACCAGTTACCCCAGCAGTACCACAGGATGCACGAACGGTTGCAGAAGCAGCCCTCTGTGGTGCATCCGGCCTGGCACGACGGCAAGTCCGTGGCCTTGTCTTGGAGTTTTGCGGTTGAACTCACGGGCTGGTAGCCGAAAGCTCCGAGCAAGCCCAGTCCGACCAGCCCTGCGCCCAACGCGATCTTCTTGGTTTTAGTCATACCCTACCCGGGGTACAAAAGGTTACGGGCTGGTGTATTGGGTGTGGTCAGTTATCCCGGCAAGAGCGAGTGCGGCAGCACCAGGCGACCCTGACGTTCTGCATGCAATCCAGGGTGGGTTCGAGGCCCAGCCTTGCCGGGGTGGCTGGCTCTTACAGGGCCTTTTGCCAGAAGCGCACCAGTTCGGATTCAGCGACTAGGTGTCGCGTTCTGGTTCGTGAACTTTTCCCAGGTCCTCTCCAGCTCTCGTTCAGAAACAGTTGCCGTTGGTCTTGGGTTACCACCGTCCACGCGCTCAATTTCCCAACTGCCCGGAGGGTTCTCGCGTACCAGGACCCACACCCCTGGCAGCTCCCCATAGTGATTCTTCTCTAGGACGTTGAGGCCTCTTTCCAGTTCACTGCTATCTATGGACATGTCCTCAACGTAGTCGCTGTCCTGGCGACCTGGGGGCCACGGAAGCCCTCGCCAGTACAGGATAGCGTCCATACCCATTGAGTCCCTGCTTGCACCACCGAATGACCTACGCAGGCCTTTGGACTCAGGGCTGTTGCCGTTGGCTAGCTCCCGGTCAACGGTTATTCCAACGCAGTAGTCACCGTACATACCGCGTCCCGAGTAGGCTCTCGGTGAGTAGCCCTTGGCTTCCAACTTCTTGATTGCCCGAATCGAGACTTTGATTTGCTCGGGCGTCGGCTCGGGTCCGCCCAGCGGGTTAGAGGCGACCCGTTGGCTCAACGCATTGAGCTGTTGGGCCAACACCGTGCGGCTTGGGTTGGGGCTCTGGGCGTAGGCCAAGAGGGAACGGAGTTCTCCCTTGAGTTCTTCGGGGCTGGCGATCTTGTGCATGGGTTCGGGCTCCGGGGAGGTACTGATCTTGTCCCTACCTGTGTGGCTCTGCATAAAAGGAAAGCCGTTTTTTGACCGGGGCCGCCCAGCCTTGCCGGGGTGGCTGGCTCTTATTGGGGCCGGATTGAGATCAGCGTAGCGCCCATGTCCCCAGTCGCTACCGACACGTACTGCTCGCCCTGCGAGTTCTCACGCTTGTAGAGCGTGATTTTCCGCATGGGGTGCGGACGACTGCCGTCCCCATTGAGCAGGTGGATCACTTGCACCCCGCGTGACACTGTGCGGCGTCCCACGACGTATTCCGTTGGGGTCCCCGTCTCGGATGGCGACATGCTCATGACGGCCTTCATGGTAATCTCGACACGCTGTCTGGTCTTGAGCGAGTCGAACGCTTGGGTCAGGTCCGCCTGATCCATCCGTGCCATTTTGGATGCGGCGACCCGTTGACTCGCCTGAAGGTTACGAGACTTTTGCCAGAAGCGCACCAGTTCGGATTCAGCGACCGCGATTGTGTCGCTAGGGCGGCTGGAGCGGCTCACCTCCCAAGTGCCCGGTGGGTTCTCGCGTACCACGAACCAATCTCCGTACTCCGGGTGAGCGATCTGGCTGATGCTGAGTCCTCGGCGTAGGTCGCTGGGACGAATGTCAGAACCGGCGACTCGTTGGCTCAACGCATTGAGTTGTTGGGCCAACACCGTGCGGCTTGGGTTGGGGCTCTGGGCGTAGGCCAAGAGGGACTTCAGGTCTCCCTTGAGTTCTTGGGTGGAGGCAATCTTGTTCATCACTTCTCGTCCTTTATGTCGTGTGGCCCTCAAGAGCGTGCCAACGGAGTTCCAACTCGGGGGTAACAACAGCGATATCGCTCCCAGTGTTGTTGATCTTGTTCAGGTACTCGCTGGGTTTGTATGAGACTCGCCAGACACTGCTTCCAAACGAATTGCCCAAAAAGACGTACATATCCCGGCCCATCTTTTGGGCGTGGTACCCGGCTGACATGATAGCACTCTGGATGTCGCCACGGTTCTTCGCCGGGAGTTTCTTGATCTTCCGTAGGGATTCAGTCCCCTTGTCGTCCACGCTGGCGGGACCGAGGCGAAGAGAGGCGGCGAACCGATTTGCGACACGTCCAGTGATGCTCATAGCCTTACCAGAAGGTACCCGCTTGCGGTGAGGAAATTTTGCCCGCACTGTGTATACCGCATAAAGAGAAGTTGGCGTAACCGTTTTTTTGACCCCAGGATCCGGAGGGGCGATGTTGCGGTCATGAGAAACACAACCCGAGAAGTCACCTGGATTCACCGATGGACCCTGCACCTGAGTTGCCCCGAGCAGGAATGGGACGCGGTGTGTGGTGCACCTGATCCAGAGATGCTTTGTGATCGGGTGCCCAAGAAGCTTGAGGCTGGGTACAGGGTTTGCCCCGAGTGCCTGGCCCGTTGTGGTGCGTAAACCTTTGTTACTTGGGGAAGTATGGCCTACAGCTACGACCGTCGAGTTGCTACCGAGAAGGTAGAGGTGGAGGTGGAATTCCACGAAACGGTGCGCGATGCTTGGGCGACTACCATCACGATCCTTGACGGGTACGACATGGTGGTCTGGACCAAGTACCACGGGAGCTTGACTGCCGATGGGGTCGCGGAGACAGAGCAAGAGCTAAAAGACTTGAAGCGCAAGATCGAATCCGGGGCAGATTTGGATTCCCACCTTCACGGGTTGGGGTTTAGGTTTGATCCCGATTCCGCTGCGGGTTCCCTTGTTGACAAGCGTTTCCAGCGCATCAAGGAACGGGACTCGGCGGAGATCAAGGTTTTGAAGACGTGGTTCAAGACTTGGATCGTAGAGTTCGTAGAGCACACCTACGACAACTACCGGGCCGATGGTCGGCGTGGCAAGGAGCCTTGCGTTACCGCGAGTTACGTCCGTGATTTCATCTTGGAGGCTGGCGCGGCCCCCCGAGACATGACCGTGATCTTCAAGAAGCTGGACAACAAGAAGCAGTTGGCGTTGTGTAGTTACGTTCTGCAACAGGCCAAGGCCCAGGGTAAGCTGCAATCCTCCGAGGGTTTGGACTGGAACGGTCGGCCTGCCAAGTGCTACGAGTTGGCCTAGGCAGGTATGCAGCCGCCTCGTCACGTCAAGGGTGGTCGGGTTCACCCCAAGGATCTCCCGAGGGGGCCCAATGGGTTGGCTCAGTGCCGGGGATGTTCCAAGGAAGTTCAGCCGCCTCGCCGGACGTTCTGTCAGCAGGCCTGTGTGGACCTCTGGGTGGTCCGTACGGGTTCGGGGATGGCCAGGTTCATGCGGAAGCGGGACAAGGGCGTGTGTGCCCTCTGTGGGCTTGACTGCCAGGCTCTCAAGAGCCGGTACAAGAAGCTGTTGCCCCAGGACAGGGTGGCCTTCAAGGTCCAGCACGGCATCCCTGCGAGCCGGTCGGGCCGCTTCTGGGACATCGACCACATTGTGCCGGTGGTGGAGGGTGGGGGCTCTAGCGGACCGGACAACCTCAGGACCCTTTGCATCCCTTGCCACCGTCAGGTGACCCGGGAGTTGGCACAGAAGCGGGCTTTGGAGCGGAAGGCAGCCAAGGCTGTGGGATGATCTTATTCGCGGGCATGAGCATGGGCTACAGCCGTAGGGGGTCACTGGCCTCAAAGCGGTTAGCGACCCTCTGGGCTAGAAGTGCTGCCTCGAAGGTATCACGTGCATTGGCAGTCTTTCGGAGAAGTGGTTCAACTTTCGCTATCGCCACGTCCAACAAGCGATCCAACTCCTCCAAAGTGGCTGCTGAAACCTGAGCGGTAGGAAATCTCCCTCGGAACTCTTTTCTGACTGGGAGTAGGGTTAGTTTATAGGCCCCCTCGGAGCCAGAGAGTCTAATCCCCCGGGGGCCAAACGTATCTTCACCCTTACGTAGGACCTGACGCTTGAGGTCACTTTTTTCCGTACTACGTTGCTTTTCTGGTACGCCCTCACGTTCGATGGACCCACCCGGATATGAGACGTAGAGTTTGCGGTGATGGAGGTACTGATCCGAGGCCGTAAGTCTGGTCTTTGGAAGCAGATCCTTATGTGCGCGGTTTGCAATCTTATCCGCAGTCTCCCTATCAACCACCTTTAGTTCCCACGCTTGGTGTCGCTGATAGTAGAAAACGGCTGCGGGGCTCAAACTTGAAAGGATCGAGGACTTCAGGTAACGAGAGGCGTCCAACATTGTTGGTTCTTCGTGCAGACGGTCACGAACTTCAGACGCTGTTTTCCAAGGCATGATCAATCCCCAGTGTACCAATAACGACTCACTATGATCCATGCGCCTTCGCTTTGTTCCCAATCCAAGGAGACTTCATTAGAAGTTCCGTAACCTCCGTAGTGTCTTCCAGGGGTCAAATCTTCTCTGTTCTGCTTCAGCCAGTCTGTTACTTTGGCTTGCGAACTAGCTGATAGGTTCTCCCCAAGAACCTCATAAAAGGTTGGCTCTCCATATGAGTTGGCCCCGGTGGACCATCCGCGTCGTACCGGCTTAAGGTCAGGACGTTGTTTTACACCGGTTACCGTTGCTTGCGCCTCTTTGGCCTCTGCCTCTTCGCGCTCTGTTCGCTCTTTCTGCTGCTTTTCAACTCGTCCAACTTCTTCTTGCTGCTGCTTTTCGACTGCTCGGTCTTGGTAGTCTCGCTCATTAAGGACCTTCAGAAAATCATGGTAGAACATCTTCTTGAAGTACATGGCGACACCGCGATCCACAAACTTCTTGAATTGCGGCAGCAAAGGTTTGTCAGGTCGAATAGCCGCTTGAGCAAACTTTTTCCGGTTGACCGTTAGGCGTATCTGACCACCCGAGCTACCAAGCTGTACGCGGCTGTAGGCAGCGACATCTTCGACCTGAGCGGACAACTCCCAGGAGAATGGGGTATACCCCTTCTTGATCTCCACCAACTTGTCATACTCAGCCGATTCACGGTTGGAGCGAACTGGACCCTTAAGACCAGCTTTGAGTTGTTCCCCCAGGTAGGCAGAAGCCTTCTCAAAAGCCTCCTCAAAAGCCTCCTCAAAATCTTCCGCCGCAGTAACCCTAAAGCGCTCGACAATCCGTTGGGTTAGGAGTGCCGCTTCAAAAGCTTTACGTGTGCTCATACCAACTCCACTCCGATAAGTTGAATCCGGTGTATAGCATGGCTATGGTCACTTTGGAGCGGAAAGCTTCCAAGGCTGGCTCCTAGGAACCCATCACGGCTTCCACCGTACCCGTCAACGTGGGTCCGTGCTCGCGGGTCAGGCCCCCCCGTAACAGCTCTTTGGAGTAAGCGGGTGGGACCCCGGGTGCTACCGCGAGTGTGACGTGAGCTATCTGTCCCTGGGCCACTTCGATCCCGGAGACCACGACAGCCTGTGCTTTCTCGTCAGAACCCCAGCCGACAACTCGAACTTGGTGCCTGGTGCCCACACCTGCGTTCGCAACCTGATCGGCAGTGGGCTTGAATTGGATTGTGACGTGATGGGCCGCGTATTTGCCCAGCAGGTCTTCTCCGACCGTTGTCTCCCACCAAGCCAATAGTCGGGACAAGCTTGCCTTGTCCAGCACGAGGCCGATGTACAACACGGGCTTGGGTTTGGCGGCGGTTAGGAAGCGGCGGACGATCCGCTGTGTGAGTTGGTCCGCCATTTCGTGGCCTAGTTGGCCTTCTCGTAGCCTTCGGGGTCGTTGGCCTCAAGTTGGTTCAGGAACTCACGCAGGTCTTGCTTGAGCTTGTGGTCTTTACCGGACCAGTGCCGGTTACCTTGGAAGAAGGTGTACTCGGTCGTTTCGTTTGAGTATCCGTGCCTGCCGTCTTCATCGGCGTCTTCATCCAAGGTGGATGTGACCACGACGGTTAGGCTTGATTCATCGCTTAGCTCGACCTCGCCAGTGAGCGACACGGACTGCCTTGACCGTCCGTGGGTTTCTTTTTTCTTGGGGTGCTGGAGCAAGCGTTGGAGCCCCGTGGGAAACAGCTTGACTGTCTGATCCCAGGTGGGTTCCGGGTCGGGTGGTTCTGGGTCGTCATCGGGCGGATCCCAACCGGAGTACCCGGCTTGGGTCCAGCGGGCCGCAATGCGTTTTGAAAGGGCGTCCATATAGGGTAATTTTGATAAATCGAGATTTTGCAAGCTGGGTTTTCTTTTCATGGTTCGTGCCGGTATGTACGAGTTGACGACTCTCCGGGTTGCTGCGAGGTACGCCTCGCAACGCTTGGCTGGGGTTCTTGAGGCCCCGCCTGCGATGCATGCGGCGATCATGGAGTGGATTGCTGCGGTGCTGGCCGCCAACAAGATCCAAGACGCCCAAAAGCAACTTGATCGTGCCCGCACTTCATTCCCGCAGGAGGCGGTCAACAAGCTCAAGGCGGCGGCCAAGGCTTTCCAGGCGGATCTCACCTGGAAGAACTACACACCCCTCCACGAGAGCCTCTGGTTGTTCGGCAACCCTGGTACTCGGTGGTCCATCAAGGACTTCCAGAAGCTGACCCCTGAGAAGCGGGAGGCTTTGGACAAGCGGGCCAGTGAGTTGCTCAAGCACATCGAGGAACGTCTCAAGGAAATCGGAGAGGGCTATGAGGCAAGTGTTGCGAAGGCCACAGCGGCATTGCGAGAAGCTGAGAAGTACCGGCAGCCGGGCGTGGATCCGCTGACAGACTTTAGCATCAAGCAGTTCCCGGTGGATCTTCAGGGTTGGCGATACGACTCCGCAGTGCTTAGGGGTCAGATAAAGAACACGATCGAGAAAGGTAAGGTCGAGTACCGCGAGTTATACGAGAGTATGGTGTCGCATGGCGTGTCTGACAAAGAGTGGCTGGACCGTATGCGGGAGATGGCCGAGAGCGGGCGTGGTTACGATCACATCACGGTGGAGCTTACGTTGCAGACTTCGGACTACTCGGCCCACTGGGCTCCGGCTCAGCGGCGCATGGCGATCACCGTACCCAGGGGTTCTTCACCTGGTATCGTGGTTCTCTTGAACAAGACCTTGCGTCACGAGCTTCAGCACTTCGCGCAAAGCTACCTGGCTTTTGCGCTTGGCCGTGAGTGGAATGTGCGTACGCCAGGCACCCCCGCTCGGGGGATACAGACGCCGGAGTACAAGCAGCACTACGACCCCAAGAGCCCCCAGCATGACCCCAAGAGTCCTGAGGTGGTCAAGATCTATCAGAGTCTCAAGTCAAAGGGCGTTGATGTCTCGAAGGTGGACTGGCACGCCCTTGACGACATCGAGTTCTACACCCGCTTGGCGGACACCATCGAGGACTTCCAGCATCAGTGGTCGGCCCATGGGTCACCCAAGATCCTGAACCACGCTATACGGCTCTGGACCGCAGCGGTTCAACTGCCTCCTCGGGCCATGGTTCACGCAATGGGTAAGTACGAGCAGGCCATCGAGCAGCTTGGCGGCTACGAGGTGGTGCGGGCGTTCAAGACCGATTCCTTCTTCCTGGCTTTACGTAAGCGGGCTCCGGCCAAGTGGCGCAAGGCGGTGTCCGAGTTCATCAAAGCGGTGGGCTAGTTCTCGGGCAAGATGCCCATCGCGATTCGGATGGGCATCACGAAGGCGGAGCCGTACCGTTGTTCTGCGAGGCGGATCAGGTCCCGTGGGTCGCCACCCACCGCCGGTTCGTGGGCCCAGGGGTATTGGTAGGCCCCTTGCTCCTGGTGGAACTTCTCTTGTTCCTTCTGGAAGTCGATCTGGCCCGGGATCGGGAAGCCGATGAACCTGGGTTCCTCGCACGTACAGGGCGGTCCGAACCAGTCCTCGCCGGTCATTCGGAGGCCGCAGCGGAGGCAGAGGGTTTTTGTGGGCATGCCCTCAAGACGCCGGGTGTTTGGGGATCTGACAGTAGGTTACACACCTGGACACCAGGTCTTCTTTCGGTGTAGATAGGTGCCGTGTACGAGACCCTTGAGTTTCTTTGCCCCGAGTGTGAGGGCCGCCAGTTTGGCCCCACCCCGGGCGGCTTTGGGCGTTGCCGGAGCTGCGGGCACCAGTGGGACCGGAAGCAGGACTACGTATACTTCGTGGTGGTGCAACGCTTCACGAAGCCTGCGGAGTACCAGCGGCGGTTCCGGCGGCAGGAGATGAGCGGGGCTATCCGACGGATCCAGATCGCCACAGTGCTGTTGCTGGTTTTGGCGTTGCTCGCTGGGGCGTACATCTTGTGGGGTTCATGATGCCTCGAATCTTACGTGAAGCGTTGAAGGACCCGAAATTTTGGGCGGGCCTGTTTGTAACCTTGGTTTTGGGTACACAGGTGGTGGTCTATTGGCTGGAGGGCTTATGAGCACGGAAGCGGATGCGTTGCCCAACCAAGGTTCGGTAAAGTTTTTGTACCCTCAGTGGGTATGACGAAACATATGTCCAGGGTTGTGGCCGCGAGATTCCAGGCGGCGACTGGCCGCGAGGCGAGTAGTGCGCTGGCCGATCAAGCCGTGCGGTCCCGGTTCGAGGAAGGCAAGCCTGCCGATCCCACCCAGAACATGGACCCCGAGGACGCCAAGGAGTGGGACTCTGAAAACGAACGGAACAAGGATCGTTTCAAGAAGACTGCCGGTTGGTCGGGATATGGTCCCATGGATGGCGACCAACCTTTGGACTTGCTGCTTGAGGTGTCCAAGCTCAACCCAATCAAGGCAGCCGCCGTAGTGCTGCGTTCTCTTGAGAGCCGGAATTTCACCGACGGCTATGCGGCAATGGGGGTTTGGGACGTTGTGATGTCCTCCGACGCTGAGCCTTACGTGCAGGCTTTCAGCCAACTGAAGGATGACGTTCAAAAGGCCGCCCGCAATGTTCCCGAGGACGAGGACGAGTGGCACGAGTCCCCTGAGGTACAAAAGTTCTTGGCTTCGTACCAATCTGGTCGGCCTACCGGCAAACTTCGAGTAGAGTTTGCCCCCGAGATCAAGGGTGCCTGGTACTTGAGGAGCTGTGACGCTCAAGCGGGGGATGGTGTGGAGATTGACGCTGTGATGGTCAACCAATACTCCAAGGAACGTAAGAGGATTTCGGAGTCCTTTGGGGTCCCGCGTGACGTGTCCTTTGAAGATGTCAAAGTCGAGTTGTACAACCAAAAGGGCGACAGTCAGCAGTCTCTCCTTATGACGGCCACCGACGAAAACGGCGATGAGTGGGAGATTCAGATCGAGTTCGATTCCGTCATCGGGGACCTGCATGAGAAGGCCAACCAACGCGCCCAGTGGGAAAAGGTGGACAGTAGTTGGTGAGCGCGAGAACCTTTTGTTGCGTTCTGCCTGAGTATGGACAAAATTTCCTCTGCCGACGAACTCCTGGCCGAACTCCGCAAACTGACGGCGTACGCCGAGACCGAAAACCCTTCGCGTCAAGTGCTGGCTCGTGACCTCGTGAGCTTGACCCTGCGTGTGGCGGGCAAGATCCCTCCTCAGTTCTTGGAGAACATCAAGAAGAAGAAGGATGAGGCCAAGGGCAAGAAGGACCAGGACGACGACGATCAGGACGACTGAGTTTCAGTCTATGTCTTGGTTGGCGTGATCTTCGAGCTTGTCCAGTACCCAACTCACTGCCCCGAATACTGCCCTGAATACCAGGGTGGTGAGTTGCTTCTTGAGTGCGTCCATCACACCCTAGCCGGTTCATAAACCGCTTAGTGACGACGCCACCACAGGATCCTTAACGCCTGGTTCGCTTCTGTATCTTCTCACTGAGCGTCACGCGACCCCGCTTCTGGGGGACCCCGCTTCTCAGCTTTGACGGCTTTCAAGCGGGTCTTGAGCCCCAAGATTTTCCGAGCGGTCGTTTGGAACGCAAGGGTGTTTTCGGGGTTCACGAACTTCCCGGTCTTGGTGGATTCGAGCATTGCGTCCAAGACGTTGACTTCACCATCGGTGAAGCTCGTGGACAGCCGGATAGGTTTTGGCACAGGTATTACTCCGAGAAGACGCCGGGTGGGGGCGAGGGTTAGTTGAGGGTCTTGTCCGTGTTATTGAAGATGCGATCGTAGTTCTTACGGTAACCAGGGGTCGTGACTTTGGCGGGACCCTTATGGGGTGTTGCGTAGACGGTTTGGAGGTCTAGCACTTCTTCGTTGTCGTCGCGTCTTTTGCTGGTCACGATTTCAGCGCCGGGCATCAAGGGTTGCCCTTCTGTGACCGGGCAGAGGATCCCGAGGGTTTCTTCGTTGCCCCGCTTGCGGGTTCCTATGACACCCGCTGGGGTCACGGCTTTCAGATGGAATTCGTCTCTCTCATTGCTCATGGCGTTCCTCCAACGAAACCACGCGGGTCAAGATCTTATGTCGAGAAAGCTACGAGCAGCCGCCACGGCTTCCATTATGTCCTCGGGGCTTACCCGGCTATCCTCTACGAGTCGTTGGTGCATTCGCGGGAGAGCGTTCACGATCGCGCACAGCGTGTCTGTGTCGGAGATGGTCTGAATGTCTGTCACGGCAAGAAACGCCTCACCAGCCGCCACGTTAGACGACATGACCTCTGCTGCCGCCTAACGTGGCGGCT
>Ga0307377_10003493_pt1 | contig 17737 bp, 21 predicted proteins | sample TR3MG_FD_202535 | JGI IMG/M metagenome (GOLD analysis project Ga0307377, IMG submission 202535) | Soil microbial communities from Risofladan, Vaasa, Finland - TR-3 | ecosystem: Environmental > Terrestrial > Soil > Coastal area > Acid sulfate soil | place: Finland: Risofladan, Vaasa | collected... | reverse complement strand
CAAAACTGCTGAAACCGGGCTGGCAATGCGGCATGTGCAAGAAGCGCAATCCTGCCCGTAATCGCGCGCGCTGCAATGCTTGCGGCGCCGTCAAGGGAATGGGAATAGCTTACCGGGAAATCCCGGGAGAATTGGTAGATCAACCATGAAACAGTTAGTGATCAAAGTCGACGTTGGGATTCTGGAAACCGGCATCAATCTAGGCGACGCTATCCAGGCCATTCAGACTTCTCTCGAACCGATCAAGGCGAAGGCCTTCGCAGACGATGCAATCTCGACAACATCAGGCGAGGTCATCGACGAAGTGAATGGCGACGAGCTGATCGGCTTTTGGGAGATAGGAGACCGAAAGTAAATGGGTCTCCTCGACGCAAAGACGAAAGCGGCAATCCGCCGCGGCGCCTGGTTCAAGACGGTCAACGATCCGATCCCAGAGCACCTGAAACCGCAGATGTATCCGGGGTCGGTCAGTCTCGAAATCACGAAAGCGAATCCCCTTGGATAGCGCAGATCGTTGCCAGCTGATCACCGACATCGCAGAGTACCTGAGCTTCAGGATGAGTGAAGGTGTTGTGATTGGTTCCAACGCCTGGTTCGATCTGGCTTGGGTGATCTTCCCGGCCATCGCTCAAGACAAGGTGTGCTACTTTCCATCGGCACGCATGAAGATACTTGCCCTGCTGAAGAAGAACCCACCTCTATATGCCCGCCTGGCTGAGTTCATTCAGATTAACTCGGCGGCCTATCCCTTGCTCGAACGGAAGCGCGTGAACGGTGATCCAGACATGAGTAAGTACCTCGATAGCTTAGGCATTCCAGCTGCATGAATTCAATCCTGTAAGGAGGCACCGTGCCCCAGTTTAAGCGCTCCGTTTGCGTTTGGATTCTGTGCTTGTTCTTGTTTGTTACGGCAACAGCAAGAGCAGTCACAAGAACTGTGAAGACCGTGGTTGGCGTCGCCAGTTATTACGGGCACGTCCACCAGGGTCGGCGCATGGCCAATGGCCAGAGATTCGACGAGAGCAAGCTGACAGCGGCCAGCAGGACGCTGCCGCTGGGCACGCATGTGAAAGTCACCTCGCTTCGAAACCAGAAGTCTGTCATCGTCACCATTACCGATCGAGGTCCCGCTGTAAAGACGAGAGTGATCGATCTGTCTACCGCAGCGGCGCGCGCCCTCGGAATGATTTCTCGTGGGGTGGACAAGGTCAGAGTAGAACCTCTGTATTAAGGGATTCCCCTGATACCGCAGGCTACCAGGAAAGGAAACACTGATATGGATGTGACCGCACGAAAGCTCGCGGTTTATCCCAGGATTCTGGCTGTAGCCAAGCGTGCCGAATTTGGACTCGGCATCTACAGTTGCTGTCCAGAATGCAAAGGATGCCAGCACCACGACCCAACCTGTGAACGCGGTCAGTTGTTTACCGCAGCCGCAGCGATTGAAAGAGACGAGAAGGAAGCATGCCCAAGTTCCGAGTGAAAGTGACAACGGAAGCCCTGGTCACCACCTATATGGAGATCGAGGCGCCGACTGAAGATGACGCTGTCGAAGAAGCCGCAACGCAGGCACGGGAAAACGGCGGCGATCACATCTGGGCCTATGACGGCTTGATCGAAGACGCCCCGATCACGGCAACGCTATGACCAACAAAGTGTTCGAGAACTGACCGTGCCACGACTGACGATCGAACTTGTGCCCGCTTCCTGCTGGTTTTCGAATGTGAGATCCAGCGTTCCTCCTTCCGTGTGGGAAGTTCTGAAGAAGCAAACCTCGAAGCTGACCAGACACCGCTGTGAGATCTGCGCCGGCCGTGGCCGTCGCTGGCCTGTTGAGTGCCATGAGGTGTGGCTGTACGACGACAAGACGCACACCCAGAGTCTGGTGAGGCTGATAGCTCTGTGTCCCATGTGCCACAAAGTCAAGCACATCGGATTAGCCAGCGTGAATGGCGAGTTCGAAGAAGTCCGTGCCCACCTGATGAAGGTGAACCAGTGGCCACAACAATCGACTGCTGAGGCCTATATCGCCAGGGCATTCGAGATCTTTGAGGAACGCAGCCGGCATGAATGGACTCTGGACATCTCGTATCTGAAGCAGTTCGGGATCGATCCGGCAGCAATGAAGCGGCCTCTTACTGGCACCGTCCGGTTACTTCCTGTGATGTCACCGATCAGTGTCATACCAAGCAGTACCGTGCCCTTTGTTTCCGCAGCGGACTTCGATCCGTTCGACCACATCATCAACAACGAAAGGGTTGCATGACATGGCTGAATTGGAAGATGTCTGGATTCTGCTGGACCGTAGGAAGAAGGGGCCAATGCTTTTGGTTCTGCGTTGGTTTTCATCCAGAGAAGAAGCAGAAGAATATGCCACGGATATGCTTGGTCTCGGTCCTTTAGGGTTTCAGACGTATCACTTGAATAATGAGGATCGCGTTGCCTAACCAGAACGTGCGGTAGCGAAGTGGTCAAACACGGCAATCTGCAAAACTGCTGGCTCAAGCCTTCGTGGGTTCGAATCCAACCGCCGTCAAACTTTGGAGAAACATGGCAGACACCCCAATGAACGAACACACTCATCCCCCTGAATGGTGGCGGGAGCAGGAGCGGATCGCTGGTTTAACCACAGCGATAGCGCTTGAGCCAGGTGAACCCTGCAGCCATGACGGCTGTTTATCCCACATCAGCCATCCTTGCGAAGGGTGCGACCGTACCGGCGGCGCCGTTGGACATCAGGAAGATATTCCTGATGTGAGTGACTACGACCCATCGACAGATCGGTTCGCAGAGTTCGGCGCGCCTGGTTCACCAGAGCGCCATGAGTTTTCTCTTGCCATGATGAAGGCAAGTATAGCCGCCGGGGAAGAGTGGTTGAAGAAGCCCGAGTCGGAGAGATACAAGCCCAAGGGACCCATATGGGATGTGTCATGGCCGACCTACATCGAGAGCTGGCCGAATGCTTTGCACAGCTTGTCAGTTCCCTCAGTAAGGGTTCAGATGACGCTGGAAGAAGCGCGCATCATGGGCAGCTACATCATCGAGCTGGGCGAAGGCTTTACCGAGGGTGTGCCCGAGAACCACGAGACGGTAAAGGATCACCTGATCGCACGGCTGGACAAGGCCGTTCAGCAGTTCCCAAAGGGTATCTTTGTCCGCCTTGGCTCGCGCAGTCCGAAGGATGCTTTCTACTGGGGATGTGGCCTCGGCGAAGGCGTTCAGTTGCCAAATGGCAAGATCAGCTCAGGCCGGATGGCTTTCGATCTCCTGACCTGCTGTTCCGAGCGCATCTATGACGACCTGCACATGCAGATCGCCATGAACTACCCGCCCAGTGTTTGGATTCGTGAAGGTCTGGACCTGCCCGAGTGGTCAGAGTTCCGTTGCTTCATGCAGGACCGCAAGCTCGTCGGGATCAGCCAATACTACTACCGCGGAGTGTACTCGGAGATTACCGAAGACGCCGCCGGCATCAAGTGGGCGATCGAGCAGTTCTTTGACAAGGAATTGCGAGATGCTTCTCATCTCGATTCAGTAGTCTTCGATGTGTTCATCAAGCGTCGGCGGAGTCTTTCTGACAGCTATAACCAATACGGTGTCAAGCTGTTGGAAATCAATCCCTTTTACAACCTGAGTGATCCGTGTCTGTTCGATTGGAACCGGCCGGAGGAATTCAAAGGTCAGATCCGATTCAGGACTGAGCTTGGCGGCCACCGTTCCGGTGTAACCGATCTATAGCCAACATCAACAGCCCATTGGGCGAGGACAACCATGTTCACAGAACTGATGCCGATTCTGAAGAGTCGGCCCGTGACGATTACGATCACCGCGGTTGACAAGACCAAAATCAGGGTCAACGTCATCCCCAAGGCGGTCGACAGTGACAGCCAGCTGACCCGCGACGTGACCCAGAAGGAAGGCGTGACAAAGGAAGATGTTGCAGCCTTGATCACACCCCTATCCCTGGTGGGCACACCCGAAGAGATCGACGCTGAGCTGCCTCAATTGCTGGCCAGCTACTCCGACGGCCACACAACCGTTCTGGAAAGCCTGAAGGAACTCCAGGAGACGCTTGCCGAGGTTGCCAAGTCAGCCAAGGAAGCAACGGCGAAGGCCAAGACCAAGGTGACGCCGGCGAAGACCGACAAGAAGGATGAAGGCAAGCCTGCCGTTCATCCAACCAAGACAACGGCTGGTACTGCCCAGGCCCCGGATACCTTCACACTCTGGGAGGCCGCGGGCGATGCCAATGCCGCTGCCGCCGTTCACGCCGAGGAACCCGCCGCGGCGCCGCCGGCAGAAGACGGCGAACTTCCCGCTGAACTACCAGACGGATTCGACGAAGGCGAGGCCGAATAATGGCAGTCAAAGTCGAGAAAATGACGCGGGAGTTCGTGTTCGATGATGCAGTGTTGCCGGACCCCAATCCGGAATTCACCATCGAGCAGGTGCGGGCGATGTACGCTCCGCAGTACCCCGAGATCACCACGGCGACAGTTGTGGGCCCTGAGGCCCGCAACGGCAAGCTGCGGTTCCGCTTCGGTCGGGCAGTGGGCGCCAAGGGGTAGTCAGTTGACCAGATCATCAAAGAAGGTTGCCTTGATCCGCATGCTCAATGAGTTTGCGGATCAGGGTGATCCCGCTTCGATTGCCATTGTTGGCGAGGTTGTGAAATGCGAATCCGCGCGAAAGATAGGGCAGGCTCTGCACGTGCTGTTCGACAGAGGTCAAGGAAACAAAGAGCTGCTCACTCCCGCCGCGAGTCTGATCCATCCGTTGGTCTGATCGCGCCGGCCAACTTTCTCCGCCTGCCAAGTCTGCGCGGGGTGCAGTTCCAGTACACGGTTCGCCGCGATATGGAGCTGGCTCTCAAACCACTGGAAGTTCTGGTGGACAAGGGCTACGTGAGGAATGAACACACCGAGGGCGCCAAAGATGTTGTTGAAGTCCTGATCCGGGCGCTGAAAGACATGCTGGCTTCCTGTTGGTGCGATGAAGGGTTTGAGATTCACTTCGAGCTGAGCAGTGAAGAGTGGATGCGGAAGGCAAAGACGGAACCGTTGTACTTGTGTTTCTCCTGGACCAATGGGTCGATGCAATACATGGCACTGGACACGGTGGTCCAGCGCTTGGGCAATGCTCCTGAGTACGAGAAGTTGATGGCGACTTTCTACTGGCTGATCTATGGCGCAGCCTGTGCCGTGACGATGCCTTTCTCTTTGAATGAAGCCAAAGCCGAATATGAAATACGTCAGGATTACCTGGCTGAAGAGAGGGAGCAAGGAGAAGAGCCTCTGGCTGAGGAGCTCGCCGATCCCAATGACTGTCCGGTGTATCTCAAGGAAGCCAGCCGGCTAAAGTTCGCCGAGCGTCGCATCAAAGCAGCCTTCAACACCATTCCCGATGAGGAATGCAGGGCACTCTTCCTGACCTGCTTGGAAGCCTACAAGCTTTCCAAGACGATCAAGTTGCCGAAGACAATCCCCGAGCTGGAATACTCCGTCGAGAATGCCCGGTATTACGACGGCGCTTCGCAGATCGGTCTTGCCCTCGGTGTCGACAGGAAGGACAACATCACCGCCTGGATCGATGAATACCAGCAGGATCTGTACAACAGCGGTTGTGACCCGGCGCCAACTATCGTCCGGGGTTACCGGCCTGATGACTACCGGGCATTCGCGAAGCTGTTCGAAGCTCTGCCTCGGATGGTCAAGCTGATTGGTCTTCTGAACAAATGCGTGATGACGGTTGAGGAGTGGGAGAAATGCACCTCGAAGTAAACATTGGGATGCGCCATGAGTACACCCTGAACAAGGTGCTGCTCTACTATGCTGGCGGAACCGAGAAGGACAAGTCCGGATTCCTGACTGAACACACGCCGGTTTGCCTAGACGGGGAACTGCAGGTCGGCCCTGGCAGCCTCATCTCGATCGAGTTGTTGACTGAACTCCTGGAGACTCTTGGGCAGAAGACGGGCCTGGTTTACCTGCCGCCGAATGTCATCGCCTGCAACTCCAACGCGATTGTCTGGTGGACGCCAGCAAGAAAGCGGGCCATGTTCTTCCACAAGGAAGAGGCTGCAGCTCTGAATGGCCAGGTGTTTCCTCACCCGGCTTTGATCTGGATCGTCAACCGCGGCCGCTTATCCTTGCGCGCTCTGGCTGGGGATCATCGTCCTGATCCGGAAGATCCACTCTTCGTGGCTCCCTACTGGAACACCGAGCCCGGTCGAGGAAGTGTCTGCTCAGGCAGCATGAAGCGGCCGAGGGTCACCGACGTGTCCACGTTGGAAGTCTGGGAAGAAGGTTTCTTCGATAGCGAGTTCACTCATCCCAGCGGAGCTGGCGTGCTTACCAAGCACTCGGGAGGTTTCCTTGGGCTGTGGACGGAGCTGGCCGGCGCTGAAGCATTCGGCCTCGAGTATCTGCACCCCTCCAAACAGACAGTTCGTGACTTGCTGACTGAAGGATGCCAATGAAGAACACAATCGCTGTTACCGTTGGGTTGCGTTATCGCTTTCAGGACTTTGAAATCGGAACCATCCTGGAGCGCAAAGGCAGCTTCTACATCAAGACCACGGGCAAGTATCCGCTGGTCGATCTAACGACTGGGGTGAGCCTTCACTACGCCCTGGTCGAGAAGATGGAATTCTCTCTTCTGAACATGGGCTCGCGGTTAACGATCACAATCTTCAACAAGCAGAGGCTGCGTCTTCGCAACAAGTACAAGCGAGTCAAGAGATCGGTGGCAATCCCTTGAACCACAAGCTGGATCACAGATGCTCACGGACTCGCGTCGCAGTGGTGGGATGTGGAGGGACGGGTAGTGCGCTGGCCGGCGGCTTGCCGTACATCAACCAGTCCCTCCTTGCCGAGGGACAGCCTGGTCTCAATGTCATCTTCGTTGATGGCGATCGCATCTCCTCCACCAATTGTGTAAGGCAGCCCTTCTCCCAGTCGGAGATCGGCCTGTACAAGTCACTGGTAATTGCCAACAGGCTGAACCTCTTCTGGGGACTGAAATGGAACGCCTCCACCGGGCACTTCACAGAGAAGACGGATGGGGTTGTAGACATCCTGATCACCTGTGTGGATACGCGGGCGGCCAGGCTGGCCATCAGCCGGTCTCCAGCCTTCAAGAAGACGCTCTACTGGCTGGACATCGGGAACAATGCCGACAACGGTCAGTTCGTTCTGGGCCAGCCCCGGAACCGGCGCAATCAGCATGCCAAGTACCGTCTGCTCACGGTCGCGGAACTCTACCCGGAGATCCTCGATCCCAGACTGGACGGTTCGGACACTCTGCCCTCCTGCAGCTCCGTCGAGGCGCTGAAACGACAGGAGCCCTTTGTGAACCAGGTGCTGGCCAATCACGCGCTCGCTTTGCTGGCGCGGCTGTTCAGGCACCGCGAGGTTTCCTATCAAGGAGGCTTCGTCAACCTCGCCACCGGCCAGATGGCGCCTATACCGGTGACCCAGTGCGAACGCAAGAGGAAACATGCTGCAAGAGATTCTGTTTCGCCAGCTCGACCCGGCGGAAGAGGCCGATTTCCGCAAGTACGCTCAGGAGAACGATCCGCCTGAGATAGCCAAGTGGTGGATCTATCATCCCGTCTGCCGCGAGGAGTGGGAGAAGCGCGGGTTGGTTGCGCCACCTCTACCTGCAGAGCAAGCCTAAGGGCTTTACCCGAATGCAGTCCGGTGTCTGGCGAGCTACCTTACGGTTAGTTTTGTACTCGCTCAGATTGATGTCAACTAAGAGAATCCCCGGCCGTATGGCTGGATGAAAGAGGAAGAGAAGCATGGCAGGAATCAAGGTTCATTTCGATGGCAAGATTGGCAAGCAGCCGGAGTTGCAGGGTGAAGGCGACAAGGCTTGGGTGCAGGTCGGCGTCGCCACCGAGCGGTGGGTCGGCGAAGGCAAGGGCGATGTCCGCAACTACAACGGCCAGGATCAGACCACGGCCTACAAGACCACTTGGGTCAACGTGGTTGCATTCGGCCGTCAGGCTCAGTATGTTGCCGAACGGTTCAGCCCCGGCGACACGATCGTCATCAACGATGGCGAGATGGAGTTCACGACCTATTCGAAGAAGGACAAGCAGAGCGGCAATGTGATCGACAACGCGGCCGTCGGCTTCCGCTGCGTTGCGCGCGACATCTCCGGTCCGTTCCGTGTGGTGCCCAAGAGCGAAAACAACGGCAACAGCAACGGGAATGGCGGGAACGGGAACCATCAGCAGGCCGCTGCGCCCGCACAGCAACCGGCCCCGCGTCAGGCGGCAGCTCCTCGTCAGGCCGCGGCGCCCCGCACACAAGCGGCAGCTCCCGCAGCCCGGCAGACACAGCAGCGGCAATCCGCCCCTGCGGCTGTCCAGCCCGCGCAGCAGGCCCTGATCGACGACGACATCCCCTTCTGAGTGGTTCGTAAGTTGCTAATTATATTGGAGTTAGCAGCATAACTGCTCGGTTTCTTGCAGGTGTGAGTCCTGCCACAGGAGTTGATTCGTTGCCTGTGTAGCTATGGCATACGCATTGATGGTGACTGATATGCGGAAACGATGCCGGACAAACGTAGCCCCAAACCTAGCTCGTGGGCGCGCGCAAGTATGCAGCCCGTAACGAAAGTGAACCTCTGATCAGCCTCGTAAATGTCAGCCGTGCGTTTTTGCTGGGGTAGCACGGTGTAGGGTGGTTCCGCCGAGTCTTTAGAATGGGGACGAAGGCCGTGTTTCTTGGTGGATGAACGAATCATTCGAAGCCAGGATTGGAACTCGGGGTATAGAGGATGGGATGTATATACAGAACTGAGCGGAACGAACGAGACCTCTACCTGTCGTGATTTAACCCATCGCGTAATTGAGGATATAAGGCAACCACCGAAAATCCAAGAAATGCGGGATAGAGGAGTCGGATGAGGTCATAGTACTGCTGATGGTGAGGACAACAAAACCTCGCCGGAGGGAAGGACCTCTACTTCTGTCATGTTTTCGATGAAGGAGGCACTACGTGATTGCGAAAGCTCAAAACACGTCATTAGACAAGGTGCGAGTACTCCAGCGGAATCTATACTTGGCAGCCAAGGCGAATCCGAAGCGTAAATTTGGAGTGTTGTATGACAAGGTATGCAGGGAAGATGTGTTGTATGCGGCGTACGCCCAGGTTCGGGCCAATAAGGGTGCTTCTGGCATCGACCAGCAGACTTTCGGGAATATCGAGACGACAGTTGGTATTGGACCTTTCCTGAGCGATCTTCGTGAACGACTCGTTTCCAAGCGGTACAAGCCTCTACCTGTCCGGCGGGTGTTTATCCCAAAAGCAGATGGAACGCAAAGACCTCTGGGTATTCCCGTCATTGCCGATCGTGTAGTACAGGCAGCAGTGAAGATTGCTATCGAGCCATTATTCGAGGCAGTCTTCAAGAATTTCTCGTATGGATTCCGGCCTCGGAAGAGCGCACATCAGGCGTTGCGAGAAATCTACAAGTGGTTGAATTTCAAGTGCCACTATGTTGTCGATGCGGATCTCAAGTCGTATTTTGACACGATTCCGCACGACAAACTGCTCCTGTCGGTCCGATCCAAAGTCATTGATCGGTCAGTTGTGAAACTGATTGCTATGTGGCTCAAGGCTGGTGTCATGGAGGAAATGAGTGTCCGGACGGTAACGACCGGCACCCCGCAGGGAGGGGTGATTTCACCTTTGCTTGCGAATCTCTATCTACATTGGCTGGATCAGACGTGGGAGAACAAGAAATTCGGCGAACGCTCACACGATGCTCATCTCGTGCGCTATGCCGATGACTTTGTCATTCTTTGCAAAGAGAGGCCAGATTTCTATCTGGAACAGGCAAAGCAGGTTCTTGACCGGCTTGGTCTGACTCTCAATGCCAAGAAGACGCGGATACTGAACGCAACACGAGAACCGTTTGATTTCCTGGGGCACCGTTTTACGGTTCGGCCCTCGAAGCGGACGGGGAAACAGAATACGTTCTACTATCCGTCCCCCAAAGCGATGAAGTCCATTAAGAAGAAGGTCCGAGATATTGTCCTCACAGGACAGCATTGGGACCTGCCTCAGTTGGTGAAGGAGCGGATCAACCCACTGCTTCGTGGCTGGGGTAATTACTTCAAGATGGGCAACTCACGGAAACACTTCATGAGCATCGCCAACTACACGACGTACACCCTCTGCATCATGCTGCGGAAGAAGCACAAGAAACGGTCTAAAGGGTGGAGGGACCATCCGCCGTCCTGGTTCTACGACTACCAAGGGCTGTTCAAGTTGTACAGCCTCTCGGCGGTCGGTGATGAAGGGAAACGGTATGGCCGTATGGTGCCGTCGTAAAGCTGCAAGCCGAAGACAGTTGGAAAGCCGTGTGAGGGAAAACTTCATGCACGGTTTGACGAGGGGCCGCTGAGGAGATCGCCTCAAATCAGTGGCCTACTCTACAGGGTCGCCCTGTACCTGCGAGTTGTTTTGTCTTGTTTTGCCGGACCGCCCTCAATGTAGGGCGGATTGAGCTTTTGGCGACGCCAAAATGCGCTTTTTACAGCTGGCGATCATCTGGTCATCCGGTACCTCATGAGTTTTGTAAGGTTTTGCGAACCCCACAATTAGGCGCTGGACTGAATACAAAATAACGGTCCCGATGGAACTTGCAAGGAACTCTCTTCAAAACGGTTTCGCTCACCCTATAATCAAACGCTATGAAGCTGCTTGTTCTTCCCCTGCTCGCCGCGATTTCCCTGCCTTGTGTAGCCCAGATGGCAATGGACCATCCTGCCCAGCCTGCCAATGCCGCCGCTCCGGAGCGGCTCGGCACTGTCTCCTTTTCTGTTTCGTGCATTCCGGCCGTGCAGGCGCCGTTCAACCGTGGCGTCGCGCTTTTGCATGACTTCTGGTTCGAAGAGGCGGAGCGACAGTTCGAAGCGATAGCCAAAGCCGACCCAGGCTGCGCCATGGCGCACTGGGGCGTGGCCATGACCTACTTCCATCAGATATGGGACCGGCCAGATGAGAGCGCAGTTGCGCAAGGGTGGGCGGAAATTGAGAAGGCACAGTCGACGCCTGCAAAGACCGCGAGAGAACGCGACTATATCGCGGCTCTGGCCGATTTCTACCGCCCCGGCCAGCAGGATTTTCAAGAGCGTGTCGATGCCTATTCCGCTGCGATGGGCAAACTGTACGGCCAGTATCCTGACGATGTTGACGCGGGCGCGTTCTATGCGTTGTCGCTGATGGCGGCAAGGCCGCCCGACGACGCCAGCCTGACGGCGGCACACAAAGCCATGGCGGTTCTCACTCCGCTTTTGGCGAAACATCCAGACAATCCGGGCCTGATCCATTACACGATTCACTCGTGTGACAATCCGGCGATGGCGGCCGAGGGGCTGGCCGCGGCCAACCACTTTGGCGAAGTTGCGCCGTCCGGGCCGCACGCCGCGCACATGCCGGGACATATTTACGCGCGCCTTGGCATGTGGCCACAGGACATTCAAGCAAACCTCGCCTCGGTAGCAGCCTCAAAGGTGGCACAGGCAAAATATGGCAGCGGCCTCATGGATGAGCCTCACGCCTATGACTTTCTGATGTACGCTTACCTGCAGAGCGGCCAGGATGATCGCGCGAAGTGGGTTCTGGACCAAGTCAATACGGTGCTAAACCAGATTGCCACCATGCCGGCGATGGCAGGCCAGCGGAATGCGGGGATGGTCCCGTACTATCGCATCAAATTTCCTGTTTTCTATGCGCTGGAGATGCGGGATTGGAAATCGGCAGCGGCGCTTGAGCCTGCGGCCGGTGCGCCGCCGGATAACGCGGTGCTTGATATCTGGGCGCGCGTGATTGCCGACGGGCATCTGCGTCACCCGGACGAGGCGCGTGCTGATCTTGCCCGCTACGATGCCCTGATCGACGAGATCAAAGAAGGCAAGGACGCGTATATGGCTGAGGGCACCGGCGCAAAGATCGAACGCGACGAGGTGATGGGTTGGGTCGCTTTTGCCGAGGGGAATAAGGACGACGCGTTGAAGCACATCCGCGCTGCCGCCGATCTTCAGGATAAGGTCGGCCAGGGCGAAGTGGATATTCCCGCGCGCGAGATGCTGGGCGATATGCTGCTGGATTTTAAGCAGCCGCAGCAGGCGCTGGTGGAATATGGAGCCGCGCTGAAGGAGAGCCCGAACCGGCTGAATGGCCTTTACCACGCCGGACTTGCGGCAGAGGCTGCGGGCGACAAAACAAAGGCGCTTGAGTTCTATGCGGCTCTGCTTAAGTCAACCGATAACGGCGCACATTCGGCACGGCCTGAATTTGCGCACGCGAAGAGTTATGTTGCGTCGGCGCAGATGGTGGGCCAGTGACGCAGTCGCATGCCCCGTTTGTTTTGCGTCCTGTCCCGTTGAATATGGCCTTGACGCTCGTGTCGCGAGTACTTTAAAGTTCGCCACTATGAAAAAATCCGCACGAATAGTAGCAGCAATTGGTCTTGTCCTTGGTGGCGTGCTCGGCATGGTGGGAACCATGGTCACGCAGCAAAACGTGCGCGCGATCGCGTGGGGCATCGACGGAACCGGGCTGGTAGTGGCCACCTCTCTGCTCGCCATCCTGTACTTCAGAAAAGGGCAACGATTGCGTTGCTGCCGGGTTTCTGGTCTACGCAATTGGCGAAGGAGTGATGCTGGGCGGGACGGCTGGGACTCTCGAGGCAAGCGTACCATCCTTTGCCGCGGGAACGGCTTTGTGGGCCGCGGCCCTGTTGCTCACGGGCATTCCAAAGGAGTTTGCCCTGTGGACACGCACGGCGAGCATCGTCGGGGGCATACTTTTTGCGATTGTGGCGGCGAAGATTTTTTGCGGCCAACTCGTACTGCCTACTACGTCGCCGCTGCCGTTCTTCGCGTACCCGTTCCTCGTCCTTTCGTTTGCCGGCTGGATTGTGAGCTTGCTGAAGGCAGACGAATAAAGTCGGCCTTGCGGCGAGACTACAAACGCAGATCGTCCGCGGTTGCGGACTTCTCTGGCTCCCCAAGCGGGTCGTTGTCGCGGTCGGTGACTTCGGCGAGATCGGCGAGGCGCGCAGCCAACTCGGCCGTCCAACAGGACTCGGGCGCTCGCCAGGACCAATTGCCGGCGGAGACGGCGGGCGTATTCATTCGTGCTTCCGAGCCAAGTTCGAGCAAATCCTGCACGGGAACCACGACAGTTTCGGCGACGCTGCCGGTAGCGGCGCGGATCATCGGCCACACCGGGTGCTTGCCAACAGGCCCCAGCAACGCTTCGACAGCCTTGCGTTCGGTCTTGCCCATCTGGTTCCACCAACCCTGCGTCGTGTCGTTGTCATGGGTGCCCGTATAGGCCACGGTGGCCGGCGAGAACTGGTGGGGCAGGTGTGTGTGCGCGCCCTTGTCGCTGAAGCCGAACTGCAAGACCTTCATGCCGGGAAAGCCGAGTTCTAGCCGGAGCGCGTCGACTTCGGGAGTGATGAGACCTAGATCTTCCGCGACCAGGGGCAGGGGCCCGAGTGCGGATTCGAGGGCGCGGAAGAGTTCGAGGCCCGGCGCCTTGATCCACTCACCGTTAATGGCCGTCTCCTCCTCGGCCGCAATCGCCCAATAGGCCTCGAAGCCGCGGAAGTGGTCGAGGCGGACGATGTCGTAGAGCGCGCATGCGCGGCGCACGCGATCGATCCACCACGCGAATCCCTGCTGTTGAAGCACGTCCCAGCGATAGAGCGGATTGCCCCAGCGCTGGCCGGTGGCAGAAAAATAATCAGGTGGGACGCCGGCGACGCGGATGGGCTGGAGTTCCTCGTCGAGTTCGAAAAGTTCGGGATGAACCCAGACGTCGGCCGAATCCATGTTCACGAAGATCGCAATATCGCCCAGGATGCGAATTGCATGGCTTGCCGCAGCCTTTCGGAGAAGTTCCCACTGCAGGGAAAAGGCGAACTGCAGCACCCTCTCCTGGGCCAGTGCCCGCGCACGGCTCTTCGTTGCTTCAGCAATCGCATTCGGCTCGCGTTTGCGCAGCGGCTCGGGCCAGGCCGTCCATGCGCCGGTGTTCAATTGCCGGCGCAGTTCGGCGTAGAGCGCGTAATCGTCGAGCCAGGTCGCTTCTGCACGGCAGAACTGCTTGAACTGCTTCCATTGTTCCGCCAGCTTAGCATCGTGCGGCCCACGATCGAGAAAGTTGCCCACCGCCTCATACAACAGGGGGAGCTTGCGCTGCTCGACTTGGTGGAAATCGACATTGCCTGTGCATCCGGCGAAGCCGGCGATGCGCTCACTGGCGATCCATCCCCAGTCGGCCAGAAGCTCCAGGCTGATGAGAGAAGGATTGCCGGCGAAGGCAGACGAGGCCGCATAGGGGGAGTTGCCGTAGCCGGTCGGCGCGAGCGGAAGAACCTGCCACACGTGCTGTTTGGCAGCGGCCAGAAAGGCGACGAACTCGTGCGCGGCTGGCCCCAGGTCGCCGATGCCACCATAGGAAGGCAGTGAACTGACGTGGAGCAGAACTCCGGAGGAACGCTGAAATTGCATGCTTCCATTATCGCCGGATGCGGCAAGGGGATCAGCCCGGAGCAGCGCCAAACCACTATAATCCCTTTGGCAATCCTCTCTTCGGCCTGCCACGTCCAAAAATTTTTCAAGAAAGTTCCGGGGACACATCGCTTGCAGATACGATTTCGCCGCTCGTTTCATTCCTTGCTGACATCGCAGTTTGCAGTTCTCGCGCTTGCCGTTATCGCGCCCCTGACCGCAGCGGCAGAATCGGCGCCACCGCCGCAGGTTGTACTCGGCAGCGGCTGGCAGTTGCAGGACGTGGCCAAGGCGCCGCAGCCGGGCGCGGAGATTGCGTCGCCGGGGTTCTCGACAGCCGGCTGGTATGCGGCGACGGTTCCCGGCACGGTGCTGACGACCCTGGTGAACAATCGCGTTTACCCGGAGCCGCTCTACGGAGAGAACAATCGTCCTGAGGTGATTCCCGACAGCCTGGCGCGGACGTCGTATTGGTATCGAACGTTGATCAAGATTCCAAAGTCCTACAAGAACCACGAGGTCTGGCTCAACTTCGACGGTGTCAACTACTCGGCTGTGGTGTGGGTGAATGGCGTTGAAGTGGGCACGATGCGCGGGGCCTTTATCCGCGGCATCTTCGATATCACGGCCGTTGTGAAGCCGGGCAAGGCGGCGGTGGTGGCCGTGCTGGTGACGCCGCAGCCGCATCCAGGCGTTCCGCACGAACACACGCTGCGGGCGGGCGTGGGACCGAACGGCGGTATCAGCGCCATCGATGGGCCGACGTTTCTTTCAACGCTCGGCTGGGACTGGATTCCCGCGATCCGCGACCGCGACACGGGGATATGGCAGAAGGTGTTTCTCTCGGCGACCGGCCCGGTGCTCGTGAAAGATCCGCTGGTGACGACCGATCTTCCGTTGCCCCGCACCGATTCGTCTGACGTGGCCGTCGAGGCCACTCTAGAAAATGTGAGCGACAAGACGCAGAAGGGCGTGGTGCAGGGGACGATTGAAAGCATCTCGTTCAAGAAAGAAGTGGAGCTTGCCCCGCACAGCACGCAAACGGTGCGCTTCGATGCGAAGTCGACGCCGGCGCTGCACATGGAGCATCCGCGCCTGTGGTGGCCGAATGGTTACGGTTCTCCAAACATGTACAAGCTACGTCTGAGCTTTAAGCAGGGACGCAAAATATCTGACGCCGAGGATGTGCCGTTTGGGGTGCGCAAGATCAGTTACAGCGTTCCTGGAACGGACACGCTCACGATTTCGGTGAATGGAGTTCTGGTGTTTATCCGCGGCGGAGACTGGGGCCTGGATGAAGCCATGAAGCGCATTCCGCGCGAGCGGCTCGAGGCACAGATTCGCATGCACAAGCTGGCGAATCTTAATCTGATTCGCAACTGGGTAGGGCAGAGTACGGGCGAAGATTTCTACGAGTTGTGCGACAAGTACGGAATCATGGTGTGGGACGAGTTCTTCCAGCCGAATCCGGGCGACGGGCCGAACCCCGACGACATTCCCACCTACATGGCCAACGTGCGTGACAAGATACTGCGGCTTCGCAATCATCCTTCGATTGTATTGTGGTGCGCGCGCAACGAAGGCGACCCTCCGCCGGAGATCGACGCGGCGCTACGGGCGCTGTTAGCGAAGTTGGAGCCGACGCGCCGCTACCAGCCCAGCTCGACCGACGGAGGCGGGGTGCGCTCGCATGGACCTTATTCCTGGCGTGCGCCGCGCGAGTTCTACACGATCACCGACGACTACTTCAAGACCGAAACCGGCAGCGTGTCGGTGCCTACGCTCGAGTCGATTCAGGGCATGATGCCGAAGAAGGATTGGGAATCGATCAACGATGACTGGGCAGAGCACGATTTTGCCAAAGGAAACTCGGGCGCAGACAAGTATCCTGCAGAAATCGCCGCGCGCTACGGCGCGTTTCGCAATCTAGCCGACTTTGTGCGCAAGGCTCAACTGGCAAACTATGAAGCCTTTCGTGCCATGTACGAGGGGCGCAATGCGAAGCTCTTTCATCCGACGACGGCCGTCATCACATGGATGAGCAATCCGGCGCAGCCCAGCTTTGTGTGGCAGATTTATCACTATGATTTTGAGCCGATGTCGTCGTTCTTCGCGGTGCAGAAGGCCGGCGAGATGGTTCATATTCAGTACAACCAAGCGAACGGCGAACTGCAGGTGATCAATAATTTCCCGACGCCTGTCAGGGATGCGGTTGCGCATGTTGCGATTTACAACCTTGACGGCACGCTGGCCTACGAGCACGAGACCAAAGTGAATGCCGAGCCGGATGTGGCTACGAACTTGGGTGCGATTGAATTTCCGGCGACGGTCTCGCCGGTTCACTTTATCAAGCTGGACTTGCTGGACTCCAAAGGCAAGCTGCTGTCGTCGAATTTCTATTGGCGCAGTCTGCCTGAGCATCCGGATGATTTCGGCGATCTGAACAAAATGGCGCGGGTCACGCTCGATGCGAAGGCCGCAAGCAACGACTCGGGTGGCGAGCGGACAGTGACGGTGACGCTGCACAATCCGTCGCAACATATCGCGTTGATGGCGCACCTGCAACTGCGGCGGCAGAAGTCTGGTGAGCGCGTATTGCCGGCGTTCTACAGCGACAACTATGTGTCTCTGGTTCCGAACGAAACTCGGACCATCACCATCGATGCAGCCGTGAGCAACTTCAACGGCGAAGATGCACTGGTTGTCTTTGACGGATGGAATGTGATGGTTGCGGAGGCGAAGTTCAAGGGTGTGTCGGTGGCGTCGAACCTCGACGCGGATCCAATGCACTCACCTGCAACCTGGCTGCCGTATCAGACAATCGGGCTACGGTAAGGTAACCATTCCCTTACGCGGAAAGGCCCGCAACCACTGTGGTTGCGGGCCTTTCCATTTCGTGTGTGAGTTGCCGGCCGGGTTACATGCCGGGCAGCGACGGGCTCTTTGCCTTGGCGTTGAACTGGATGAGGTTGTGCTTCTTGTAGTTGTCCAGCACGCCGTTCATGAAGATGTTGAAGGCCTCGGCGCGGCGCTCTTCCAGAAGCTGGTCGCGCGTCGCATCAAAGTTCTTTGCAATCTCGTCCGCTGTGGGCTCCTGCTTGTCGGTGATCCGGGCGACGACTCCGGTGCGCTGTGCGTTGATGGGGCCGCTGATGTTGCCCACCGAGAGGTCGAAGAGCTGCGGCGCCACCTGCG
>Ga0307377_10003490_pt1 | contig 17747 bp, 23 predicted proteins | sample TR3MG_FD_202535 | JGI IMG/M metagenome (GOLD analysis project Ga0307377, IMG submission 202535) | Soil microbial communities from Risofladan, Vaasa, Finland - TR-3 | ecosystem: Environmental > Terrestrial > Soil > Coastal area > Acid sulfate soil | place: Finland: Risofladan, Vaasa | collected... | reverse complement strand
TTGGTTGTTGATGATATATCGGCGTCTATGTCTACGAGACAAGCTGATTCATATATATCTTCTTTAATAAATCCATTTTTTTATGAGAGATATGAAGATGGGTTGCCTACTATTTTTGTATTTAGATTTGATATATCTGATAAATTTTGGAATATAGAAGAAAAATACGGTATAGCTATTAGTAAAATAGTTGAAGACCCAAAAACTTTTAAAATTGCTTTATGCGAAGGGGGGGTTCCTGATGAAAAATAGGATTCCTACAGAGCAGCGCTTTATCAGCATATTACTAGAAAATAGAGATCTTGTTGATGAATGGGTTAATAGTCCTTTGCGTCATCATCATTTTGATAAAAATCATAAACTAATATTATTAGCAGTAGAAAAAGCATTTCAAAAAAAAGCATTATTAACAAGAGAATTCTTTTATCATTTTTCAAAAACAATAGTAAATAATCAAGCCGAATTAGGCGCACAAATGTTGTTATATGATAGAATAAGTATTTTAAGTGAAGATAGAAATAATTATTCTCCATTATTTTCTCAAATTTCTGATGACTATATTTCAGAATTCGCATTAAAATATATCGAAGAATTTAGTAGAGATTTAAAAGAAAAAGGAGTGAAAGAGGCCGTAAAAAGATTATCAAAACAGACTAATGATTTGTCTTTTGATTTAGATGAAGGAAAAAAAAATATAATATATGAATCTGTAGGGACTTATGCTCCACAATATTTGAATATATTAAAAGAAAAAAGAGATACAGAAAAAGATATAACAATAACCTGTGGTATCCGAGAAATTGATTCATCAATGGTCGTCGGATTTGCTCCTGGTACATTAACTTTATTTTGGGGTGATGTGGGTTCTCACAAAAGTAATATGATGTTAAATGTGGGATTTAACATCTGGGAAAAGAACCATAATGTTTTATTAGCTCCGCTGGAGATGCCAAGAGAAAAAATGTATCAAAGATTTTTTTCTCTTTATACAAAAATACCATTTGAAAGATTAGAACACCCAAAATTATTAACCAAAATTGAATTAGAATTAATAGAAAAAAGCACTAAAGAATTACAACAACCTTCTGAAAATCATTTTTATATTATGGATTCTATGGAAAGAGTTCCAGTTTCAATGATTAGAAAAGAGATAGAAAGTCATATAGACATTTTTAAACCAAGTGTTGTAATTATAGATTATATAGCTAATTTAATACCGGAGATAAATTCTTCTGTTAATAAATCTAGAAATGATTTACAAATTGGTGAGATGCTAAAAGATTTAAGAGTGATGGGTAGACCTGGATCTATCTGTGATGAAGGCTTTGCTATTGTCTCTGGGGCTCAAATTGGCAGAGAAAAATTAAAGATGGTAAGACGGGCCGGTTCAAATAAAACATCTTTTAATTCAGAAGATGTCAGAGGATCTCAAGAATATTCTGCTGATGCTGATAATATATATGCACAAATGTTAGAAGAGGGTCAAGAAAGCAGTAGATTAGGTTTTTATGCTGTGAAAAACAGATATGGGAAAAAGATATTTGATAACGGGACAACAAGATCAACACTAGAATTACAACCAGAAATATGTAAAATTAAGAGCATAGAAGATAAATGGCTTGCCAATAATTCAGATAGTATAATGAAAAAAATAAATAATGAGGATATTGATGAAGAATTAGTTTTTGATGAAGAAACAACCATGAAACAGCCTCCAACAAATGATATGGATTCTATTTTGGGAGGGCAAGATGATTTGGATGATAATATTACTGTTGATGATATAGATTTTGAGGAAATAGAAATTTAATTATGGCTACTTCCGCTGTCCTTAATGAAATATTGAAAAAGTTCAAGATTACAGATTATCTTGAATCCAAAGGAATCCATCAAAAACTCACAATCGGAAATAAAATAAAATACACCTGTCCGCTTCACAAGGAAACCGATCCATCATTTATGGTTTATTTGAATGGGGATGGGACAGAAACATATTATTGTTTTGGCTGTAAAAGTGGTGGAGGATATATAAATTTATTATCTGCTTTTGAAAAAATATCCATTAAAGAGGCGATATTAAGATCTAGTGAAGGCATAGAAATCACAGATCAAGCAGAATTAGATTTTATATTAAACTTAATAAAAAAAGAAATAGATAAAAGTAAAGAATATGCCAAAGATGATATATCCAGATTGCTTTTGAACTTCGCGGTTTTATCTTATAGCATATTGGAATTAACCAATTTCGATGAAGAACTAATAAATTTTATGGATAAAATGTACATATTAGTTGACGATCACGCACACAAAGAAGAATTTACGGCACTAGAAAAAATGTATAATATAATATTACAAGAAAAACTATTTACAAAAAAAGCTAAACAAATAAAGAAAAAACAAAAAGACGCATTAAAGAATAAAGCATTAAAAAATGTGGCAAATGAGATAATAAATGAATGAAATAATTTGTGCTGATGTATTAGATGGTTTAAAACAAGTAAAAGATAATTCTGTTCATTTATCTTTTACTAGCGTTCCTTATAATTTATCAATTAAATACAATACTTATAAAGATGACATACCGTTTAAAAAATATATTTCATGGTTAAAAGATATATTTATGGAAATTTATCGTGTATCCGTTGATGGAGGAAGATGTGCTATCAATATTGACGCGATAAAAAATGATAAACCAGATATTGAAAAAGAATATAGAAAACCAATTTTTATTCATATATATAATTTAATGAAGGAAATAGGATGGATGTTTAGAGATGAAATTTGTTGGTACAAACAAAACATATCCGGGAATAAGGCTAGTTGGGGATCATGGATGAGTTGTTCAAATCCATGTATAAGAAGAAACCACGAATATATATATGTTTTTTCTAAAAATAATTGGAAATTGGATGGAGATAATGAACTGTCAGATTTAACTGGAGAAGAATTTTGTTTATATACGGCAAGTACTTGGGAAATACAACCAGATACTCGTAAATTAGCGAATCATCCCGCAATTTTTCCGGAAGAATTAGCAAAAAGAATAATTAAATTATATTCTTATAGAAACAATATTGTTTTAGATTGCTTCTGTGGTTCTGGAACCGTGCCCTATGTTGCTAAATTATATGGAAGAAATTATATAGGTATAGATATGGATAAAAATTACTGTAATTGTGCTAGGGAAAGAGTAGAATCAGCAAATTCATTATTTAAAGAAAAATATATTTCACGATCAGAAAGAATAAAAAAAGACGAGAATAAAGAAGAAGATTTAGATATATTTGGAGAACAACATGAAATATGAACTAAATTTTACAGATAACACAATTATAGAGGGTAAAGGTGAATTTAATAAAATTAAAGATATAATGTTAAAAGAAGATGGCGTTTCCGAGTGGATGTTAAGAACAGAACTCCAAATGATAATAGATTATTATCACAATTTATCGGAAGCCAGATTTATTTTACACTTGTATTCTGATGGGACTATATATATTAATGAATATGTTCCTTCCAGTGGAGAATTTTCGTTTTATAATCCAGATGTAAGCGGTTTATTAACATGGGCTTTAGAAAATGGATGGAAAAGACTTTGTCCATCAAATGATTTAGTTAAAGATTATACTCAATTTTGGAAATATTGTTGGGAAACTAATTTAGTAGAATCTGACTATTTGATAGAGCAATATGGCGAAAAAAATAAAATGCCCTAATTGCGGTCATAAGACGGCTGGAGAAGTTAATTTATTTGGTAGATTGTGTATGAAGTGTGGTATAGAAATTTTACCAGATAAGGATAGTGACATCCCACTAATTGCCGATAATAAAAAAAAGAATAATGAATTATTAGAAATATTAAGAAAAATATTGTTTAAAAAGGAGCATTAACTATGTCTATAAAAACACAAGAAGCAGCAGTAAGTATTGATTTTACATATGAAGATGAAAAAAATGGACAAGAATATAATGTTAAATTTCATCCGACAAAAGAATTAGGTAAAACTGTTTCTATTTCATCGGACGAATTGATAGCTTATGAAGAAAATAGTAAAACATATGTATCTCTCCCTGCATCGTTGCTGGTTGAAGTAGTAGATTTTTTAAGAATAAATAATTATTTAAATAATAGGACTTTGGTAAATTCTGGTGGACAATCACAAAGAACAAACAATGTTTTAGGTGATAGTGGTTATTCTGCCTCGTCTTTGCCCGTTCCCGATCTTTATTCTGAGCCACGGCAATCTACAACCCCTGTAGGAAGCCCCAGGATCGATTTTGAGCCACTTTCTCAAGAACAACCTGTTCAGACTCTATCTATGAGAAAAGAAGCCTCAGAAACGCTTGAAGTGCCAGATTTAAGTGGTCAAGATGATGATAATGAGATAGAAGATGATGTTGAAATCGAAGATATAGAAGATGAAGATTTAGCAGAAATAAAAAAAGCAGCAAAAGAAAGAGAACTAGCGAAAGGAAAGCCCCAATCTAATACAAAAAAATTTAAATTAAAATCTCCAACTAGAGAAGAAGCAGAGGAAAAAATAAGAAAAAATTCTGAAATAGATTATGATAATATACCAGAGGCATAATTATGGATTATGAATGTAAGTTAATGCCAATAAATAAATTGCTTGTTTCTCCAATGGGTATAGTTGAGCCGATGTGTACGAGTTGCGATTGTGTTGATTGTACTAATCCTATAAGAAGAATAGTTGTAAGCCAATTAGGTATAAATAAAAAACACCGCTTGTATGCTACCGCTTATAATGAATTTATGGTTGTTATAGATTGTCCAGGTTATATAAAAATAGACGAGAATGATGATATAGATGAATCCGAAGAAGAATAAAATAATAGAAGATATAGAATTTATTATAAATCATAAAGATACTAGTTTTATTACATATCATCAATATAAAAAATCTTATGATTTTGTAGATAAAAAGTTTCCAGAAGCAAAAATAAAAAATATTAAAATATACATTTGTGATAAAAATATATTTAATAAATTAAATTATAATAATGTATATGGATTATATTGTAGTTCTTTAAAAGCAATAGTAATAAAAAAAGATAGTGATATAGACATTGAAATTGTAATAATCCATGAATTATTACATTATGTGTCAGATATAGTTAATAATCTTTGTTCAAGAAAAAGAAAAAATGAAGAAGATTTCGTATTAGCAAATTTAATTGATTATTTAATTGAAAAGAAATGGGAAGAAAAAGATATTATTATGTATCTATCTAAAAATAGACAATGTAAAATAAATGAAGCAAAAGATTTTTTTGAAGAAAAAAGAAATAAAACCAATAAAACAAAGAAATTTAGGATACTATAATGCCAGTGTATAGTTACAAACATCCAGAAACAGGTGAAATTTTTGAAGATTTAAGAAAGGTCGAAGATAGAAATAAACCTTATATTCTAAAAGATGGAACTAAATGTAAAAAAATTGAATTTTTTGAAGAAGATAAGGCTCCTTGGGGATGGAGAAGTGGACGTGAGGTTTATGAAGTTGACAGTGCGTGGTGTAAAAAATGTCGCCCAAAATACATACTCAAAAATAATGGTGAGCGTGTACGCTACGATCCAACAAAACATTTTTGATCGTAGCGTATAGAAAACAAAAAAGAAGGAGAAAAATAATGAAAACCACTGTTTATTTATTTACATGTCAACATTGTCAAAAAAAAGCTTTAGCACCAGATGGTCGTAGTAATCCATCAGGTAATTGGATCAACAAAAAAATTAGTAAAGTATCTCATTGGTTTTGTTGCGATCAGCATTATAAACAATTTTTAAAATTAAAAACTCAGGGTTGTTGCCTACAATGTGGTGGCAAAGGCTGGATTTATGATGGCCCAGACAGGGCTTCGGATTGTCCAATATGTGTTGCTAATAGAATTAAAAACGAAGAAGGAGAAAATAATGGTAATACCTGAAGATCCGCCTGAAGTTAATTGGGGTAGCGAAGAATGGTGGGATGATCCTAGAATTAAAGATTTATTAGATGAAAACACAAAGATATATGAAAGACTATATAAAGCGACAGATTTTTGTGTTGCTGTAATACCGGCTTTTAGTGATTTACCATGGGGAGGTAAAAGTAATTCTAATATCCAAATACGGATTGAACAAAGAAAAAATGATAATGGAGATATTCGTTGGGCGGTAATAGGGAATATTGAAGGGAGTGATAAATTCGGAAGATGTTTAGGGATTGATGGGAAATGGGAAATTGAAAATAAATCAGTAAATAATTATACTGAATTTATTGAATTGTTAAACAATTTTAGATTTAACAATTTAGATGCTGCTTTTGAGGCTGCTGAAAATTTAATAAAATCATTAGAAGAAGGAGAGAGAGATGCCATATTTGACTAATAAGGAAGTAAAAGAAGCAGGAGAAGAAGGAGAAGATCGGGCTTTGGCTAGTAATAGTTTTTATAACAAACTTCTTTCTGAAAATAAAGAATTGGCTAGAAAATTAGAAGAGGCTGAAACTAAAATTAAAAAAGTTTCTGATTTAGCAGAACCTTATCTATTAAAGTATAATATTACACATGTTTTATCTACAGAATCATTACCAAAGATTATTGAAAATATTTGTGAAGACATAAAAAAGTTTACAGAAATTTATGCTGATAGTTTGATAGATGATCTTGGAGATTTGGAACCTGATTCTGCTGGAATAGATTTTCTAAGTGGAATAAAAAGACAAATAATATATTATATAGATAAAGGAGTAAAATTATAATGTACTGTCCCTTAGAATCTGCAAGCATAATGGCTTTGATAGCAGAGTCAACTAATCAATGGCATATGGCTGAATATTTTTGGAAATTACATGGAAAATCAAAATGGTGGATTTTAAAATGGAAGTTTAGAACACGAAAATTAAGAAAAATAAAAACGGTTAAAGAAGATACACTATAATATATATATGAACCAATTTACAAATAAAGATTTTGTCCATTTACATGTCCACTCTGATTTTTCCAATTTCGATGGAATGACAAGAGTAGATAAATTAGTTCTTCGTGCTAGAAAAATGGGATTTCCAGCAATCGCTTTAACAGATCACGGAAATATGGGTGGCACAATTAAATTCATTAAAAATTGCTATGCCACAAAAGATAAAAAGGGTAATAAAATTGAATATCCTACAATTAAGCCAATAGTGGGGATTGAATCCTACATTTCTAGAGATCTTCATGGAGACAAAGATAATCAACCTGATAGAAAAAAAGGTAATAGACATTTAATTCTTTTAGCGAAAAATAGAGAAGGATATAAAAATCTTTGTAGATTACAAACTATATCATGGAGAGAAGGCGTATATTATGGAAGTCCTAGAATAGATATAGATTTATTATCTCAGCACAGTGAAGGATTGATTTGTGGTAGTGCGTGTTTATCGGGATTGGTCCACGCAAATCTTATTAAGGGCAGATACGAAGAAGCAAAAAAGGCTGCTAATATATTTAAAGAAATATTTGGAGAAGATTTTTATTTAGAAATTCAATATCATGGGATAGCAGATGAATCTATAAATGTTCCAGCAACAATTAAATTAGGTAAAGATTTAAATATTCCAGTATGCGCATCAAATGATAGTCATTATTTAAAAAAAAATCAAGCATCATCACAAGAAGTTTTAATGTGTATGTCTACACATAATTCTTTAAGTAATCCGCATCATCTTAGCCATCCATATCCAGAATTTTATTTAAAAAGTGCTCAAGAGATGGCTGAAATTTTTGGTAATTTTCCTGAGACTTTATATAATACTGTTGCTATTTCTGAAAGAATAGATGACGAAGATATAAAAAGATATTTATTTGATGAAGGTGTAAAATTATTTCAAATCGATTTACCCGAAGGATATGAAACTTCATTTGAGTATTTAATCCATTTGGCAAAAGAGGGCATGAGAAAAAGAGGTTGGGATAAAAGCAAAAAACATATCGAAAGATTGAAGATGGAATTAACGGATGTTAAAGTTGCTTTAGATGTAAATGATTTAGATTTCCCTACTTATTTTTTAATTGTTAGAGATTATATTAATTGGGCTAAAGAGAATGATGTGATGGTTAATGTTGGGAGAGGTAGCGGATATGGAAGTCTATTATTACACTGCCTTGGTATTTGTTCAGGACTTGATCCTATTGATGAAAATTTAAATTTACTTTGGCAAAGATTTCTGGGATTTGATATTCTTAAGTATTTTATTTATAAGGATTTGGGGTTAAAAAATAAAGAAGATTTACAATATTTTTCTATAAAAAAAGAAAAAATCAAAGAAGAAATATTAAATAGCATAGACAGAGAAAATCACGATATTGTAAAAAAAGAATTAGAAGAATTTGAAAAAACAACTGGCATAAATAGTAAAAATAATTTGGAAGAATTATATAGTATTTGGAAAAATTATGAAGGTGAAATAGGGGATAAAAACAGCATAAATAGTTGGACAGTATATTATCTTAAATTAACTAATGAAAAACCTAGTGGAGATTTTCTTTATCCAAGAAAGGCTTTTGCCCGCGAAAGTTTGCCAGATATAGATTCAGATTTTGATGATATACGGCGTCAAGATGTTATAAAATATATAATAAATAAATATGGAGAAAAATATGCTGCTAAAATTGGCACATATGGGACAATGGGGTTTAGAACTGCCGTTGCCAGAGTCGTAAAGGCATTAGATATAGCAAGTGCGTATCATAAGGGTTCATCGGAATATACAACAGAAAATATGGCTAAGGTTAATGAGATTTTAGCATCAATACCAAAAGCAAAAGGTGTATTACAGGCGAAAGACATTACAACAGGAGAAAAAATAAAAGTACAAACAGTTAATGATGCCATGAGATGTTTTAAAGAATTTAATTGGTATATGACAACCAAATATCCAGAAGTCAAAAAGCATGTAGATAATATAGAGGGATTAATACAAAGTTTTACTGTCCATCCTGCTGGTGTAGTTGTGTCTTCTGTCCCTTTAGATGAATTGGTCCCTCAAAGAATGTCTAGAGATGGGGGTCTAGCAACTCAATATCCTCATGGAGAAGTGGAAGAAATCGGCATGATTAAATTTGATATTTTAGGAGTAAGTACATTAACAACTGTTGGAAACACTTTAAAATTGATTAAAGAAAATTATGATATTGACATAGATAGAGATTTAAGTTATTTTTCTTCTGTCGATGATAAGGCAACATTTGAAACATATAGAAGGGGTGATTTAGTTGGTATTTTTCAATGCGAAGAATATGGCATGCAGGAAACAATAAAAAAAATAGCACCAACGGAATTTAATGATATTATGGCGGCTATTGCCTTGTATCGTCCCGGTCCTTTACAGTTTATTCCTCAATATTGTGATTGTAAGAATGGAATAAGAAATATAGATTATTTTCATCCTTCAATTGAAAAACATGTTAAAAAACTTGTTGATAAGACACAGGGGATATTAATTTTCCAAGAACAAATAATGGAAATTTGTAATGTTTTGGCTGGATTTTCTATTACAGACGGCTATGTGATGATTAAAGCCGTAGGTAAGAAAAAACTAGATTTAATGAAGCAGTTTGAAGATCAATTTGTAGACGGGTGTGAAAAGAATGATGTTCCTAGAGATGTAGCACAAGCGTATTGGGAAAAATATATTGTTCCATTCGCTGGCTACGGCTTTAATAAATCACATAGTGCGGCTTATGGATATCTTTCTTATGTTAGTTGTTATTTAAAAACTCATTATAAAGAAGAATTTATGGTGTCATTATTAAATGCTGAAAACTATCGTAAAAAGCATGAATTAGTAGAAAAATATGAAAAAGATTTATATCAATGTGGAATAAAAATTGGTTCTAAAGAAATAAATAAATGTGGAGTAGATTATAAAATAATAAAAAAAGCAGATTCTTCTAACCCAAATGATTTTTCTGAGGCATCTCCGTCTATAATGGTTAAAGGAAACGGATTAGAAGTGTCTAGAGATTTAGAAAAATATATTCCTTATAATAGTTTTAGGGATTTTGTCTCGGCGTCACTGAATCTAAATTCCTCTATATCTAGAGATAATATTTTGAATTTATATGATGCCGGGTTTTTAAGAGAATTTTCAAAAAGTTTTAAATTAGAATATAAACAAAAAATGACAAGAGAAAGCATGAAAGAAATATTTTTAAGTGTAAGAAATGATATTATAAAAACAAAGAATAGGGGTTTAGAAGATCAAGATTTATTTAGTTAAGACGGTGCTAGAAACACTGATATAATTGTTATAAGGAAAAAAATAAGATGAAATTAAAACCAGGGTAATTTGTCATGTTAAAGATTTAGAAGATGCTGCTAGTTTTTCTGAATTTCTAGTAAAAGCAAGTTAATTAAATACTATACGAAGGAGAAAAAAATGGAAACACCGAGAAAGTCGAAGATTCGAAAAACTATCACAAGAACCTTTTATAACAAATCTATTAAGATTCCGAAGTATGAAAGTGTTGTGGTAGAAGTGTCGTTCGAGGAAGATGTCGAGTGGAATTCTTTAGAAGAAAGACAAAAGAAGTCTGATGGAATCACAAATCTTTTAAAGAAAGACTTCAATGACACGACAAATAATTTATTTGCTAAAATCCAGTATGGAAAAAATGAAGATCCTGTCCAAAAGGATTTAGAAGATAGCAGACAGGAAGTTAAAGAAGATAATTTAGCAGACAATGAATTGGATAAATTATTAGGTTAAAACAAAATGACGGAAAAAGAAAGTTTAGAAAAATTTAGAGAATTATTTGATGATATATCTGGTGGCAATATAGATGAATCGGAATCAGATAATGCTATTACTGTCTCCAAAGATGTATATGAAAGTCTTTCAGCAGAAGATAATCTCTATAAATTAAAAGAAAATTTAGAAATCGCTAAAGATGAATTGTCGGGAGGGGTTGAACTCAAAAGACAAAAAATAGAAGAAAATATAATAGAAGCAGTCAAAGAAGTTGACGAAAAAAAAGATGAAAAAAATTTTGAAGAACCCCTAAAGATTGATGAAGAAAGTTCCGATACTAAAGATAGTATTAAAGATAGTAATAGTTTTGAAACTGATCAAAGATCAGGAGATCAAGTAATGGAATCTTTAAGTGACAGTCAATTCACATGGATATTCAATAGTCCAAATACCAAATTTGACAATTTCTATGAAGAAAAGAAAAAATTAGTAAAAAATATTACTCAAGGTGATATTCTGCCATTTAAGAAATGGAGAACCGAATTAAAAGAAGCCAAAATAGATCTGTCTGATATTCAATATGATGATAAAACATTATCTGAAAAAATGACAGCAGTTCAAAAATGGAGAGATAGAATCCAAGAAATAATTTTAAGAACAGATCATCAATATTTTTTATGGCATCGATTTGAAAAATTATTAAGGGGATTTTTAGCGTCAATCGCATATGAGGCTCCACAAGAAAAATTTAATGGAGTTGTTTATCGCCATATGAGAGATGTAGAAGCATATTATGGTCAATTAGAAGCGTTAAAAGATAGTATAGAAGCAGTTATGAAAAATCTTGATAGTGTATTTAATTTATTATCGAGACAATTGACTTTAATAATGAAGCCAAATTTTGTTCCTACTATTTATGAAAGTGATCATAAAAATAGATTTAACGAGGATGAGGATGATAAAGTTGATAGGGATATAATAAAAAAAGAATTTGATGGATTAAAATCTGAGTATAAAAAACCAGTTCAAAAACCAAAAGCATTTGATTCAGGTTGGGATCTTTAAAAAAGGAAAATGAGAGAATATATTTCTCTCGGCATTATTTTAGGAGAATGGTATTATGGGTAAACTAGTAGATTGGGATGAAGAGATTGGTGGAAATAAGGATAGAAGTTCTGGAAAAATTAATTGGATGAAGATAGAGAGTGGCAAAAAGCATGTATTTAGGCCAGTAGGAAAGCCAATATGTTATTATCGCCATGCTTTAAAAGTTGACGGTAGATGGCAAAGAATTATAGTTGACGATCCAGAAGAAAATATTTTAAAAACAAAGTATGATATTGATGTTCAACTCCGTTTTGCGATGAACGTTATTGACAGAGAAGATAAGCAATTAAAACTTTATGAGTTTCCTCCAACTGTTTATAACGAATTAAAGAAATTTAAGAAGTATAGCAAGTGTGAACCGGGAGGGATGGAAGGTTCTGATATCGCATTGACACGTAAAGGCATGGCCTTGAATACGAAATATGATATTGAACCAGTTGATCAAACGCCATTCACAAACGAAGAAAAAGAGATGATTAAAAGCAGTCTTTATAAATTAACGGATATTTTCAAGTCAACACCAGAAGATCAAATAGAAAAGATTTTGGGGATGGAAACTTCTACAACAGACGCTTCGGTAGTTGATAAAGTCCGTGAAGATTCTGTGGTAAATGAAGGGCCTGTTGATAATTTTGATGAAGATTTAGGTTTCTAAAAACTTTTTAGCAGGAGTCATTTATATCATGGCAAAGAAAATAAATAAAGATGGTTTGGACAATTTAGGTGGGTTTATAAGAGTTGGGGCTCATGCTGAATCTAAATTCAAAGTTCCTACTGGATATTTTAATTTAGATTTCGCAATAAATTTTGGGACATTGCCAAGTGATATGGTTGAACTAGGGTCATCGCATAAAGTGTATGACCCTAGTAAACCTCTTGGTATTCCTTCTGGAAGGTTGGTAGAAGTTTTCGGTCCAGAAGGCGGTGGTAAATCTTATCTGTGTTATAGGATTGTGGCTTGTGCCCAAAAAATGGGATTGACAGCAGCATGGATTGATACGGAACAATCATTTTCAGAAGATTTGGCAATTATAAATGGAGTCGATTTGGATAAATTGGTATTTTCTGATGTTTGTAATACAGAAAATCCAGATGAGATTTTTTGTGCCGAAGATGTTATGGATGGAATAGTAGAAATAATTAAAAGAGACATCGCTCAAGTAGTTATTCTTGATTCTGTGGCTAATTTAATTCCTAAAACCGTTATGGAAAATAGCGCTGAAAAACAGACCATGGCTGAATTGGCTAGGTTAATGGGAAGAACAATTGGGAAGGTAACACAATACGCCGGTGCGAAAGATGCTTTGGTAGTCTTTGTAAATCAGATAAGAGAAAAACCGGGGATTATGTTCGGAAACCCCGAAACTACCCCTGGTGGTAGAACTCTAAAACACGCTGCTTCTTTAAGAATAAAGATCACCAGAAGATTTGGTAAAGATGCTTGTATTTTTATTCCAGACCCAGACAATCCATCTGAACAAAGGCTTATAGGAAGAAATAGTTATATCCAATTAGAAAAAAATAGATTTGCTAAACCCTTATTGGATTCTAAAGGTGGAGGTATATCTATAGATGTTCCTATTTATTATGAACCTTATTTCCCAGATATTGAAGAAATTATATTTGACGCGGCAAGACAACATCAAATCATAAAGGTTTATAAGGGTGAATTTAGATGGAATCAAAATGATGAAATCAAACATGCTGTTGCTGGAAGAAAACAATTTATTGAATATCTAAAAAATAATGATCTTGTTAAAGATCTCGTAGCAGAAATTAAAAAGGTATCAGAAGATAGTGGTGTTCCATTACCTCCAGAAATGATAAAAGATACAGAAGAAAATTTAAAAACCACTAAAAAGATGACAAAACAACAGGTTATTGAAATTGCTGGAGAAATACGCGAAGATGTTGCTGAAAAAAAGAAACGCGGAAGACCATCTAAAAAAGAAATAGATGTAAAAGATTCCGATGTAGAACCAAATGAAGTTGAGTATAATGGGATAGATGACTTTGATGATGTCAATGTAGATGATATAGAATTGAAAGGCGAAGATGCGGAACAAATTGACGGAAATAGAGAAGGAGAAGATTCTTAAATTTGGTCCTCAAGAATTATTTACAGAAAGAAGCAAAGAAGCATTAGAATATTTAAAAAATACAAGAGGTTTTAGTGAAGAGATTATAAAAAAGTTCTCTTTAGGTTATATGCCTCAAAATGTAAATAATTGTGAAGGCCAAGTTCATGAGTTGTCTGGTAGAATTATTATTCCTATTATTGATCAATATGATGATTTAGTTGCTTTTTCTTCAAGAGATTGGAGAGAAAATTGTAAAAAACCATTTTGGCATGAAAGTTATCAAAAAAGTAATTATGTTTATGCTTTAAATATAGCAAAAAAAAGTATAATTAGAAACAAAAAGGCAATTATTGTTGAAGGTGAATTTGATGTAATCAAATTACATCAATTTAATATAGATTGTGCTGTTGGAGTTTGTGGTTCTGCCCCTCAATTATTTCAAATAGCACTTCTTCGTAGATATTGTAAAGAAATCTTTTTAGTTTTTGATGGAGATGTTGCTGGTGCGGCAGCATCTGATAGAATAACTAAAGACAAGATGGTTGGATTTTTTAATCAGGCTTTTTATGATACAAATTTAATTTCTGTCAAATTGCCCAACAAAAAAGATCCAGATGATTATATAAAAGAGTATGGAGCAAAAGCATTTATAAATTTGCTTCAAGAAGCCAAAAATAAATATAAGGATAAATAATGATTGATCCAAGAGATTGCTACAATACGCCATCAGAAATAGAGTCTATATTAGGTACAGTAGATACCTATATTAGATGGAGAGAAAAAAATGGGAAGGAAAGAAAGTATAATATTTATCATCCATCTGCTTTTGGCCAGTGTTTACGGCGCATGCAGTATCAACGATATGAATCCGAAGGGGCCATACAGTCTGATGGTGTAGATTTTGAAAGTCGCATGTTAAGATTGTTTGAAAAGGGCCACAACATGCAGTCCCGTTGGGAAAAATATTTTACAGAAATGGGGATTTTAAGGGGAATTTGGACTTGCTCGAATCCAAAATGCCAAAATTGGGATGATGATGGTAAATACATTGAAGGAGAATTAGAGTTAAAAAAGCATCCAAGGAAATATGGAGAAGATAAGAAAATTGGATGTTTCAAACCCGATAAATGTATTTGTGGATCTAAAAGGTTTGACTATAATGAGGTTAGCGTTTCTGCTCCCGAGTTAAACATGGTTGGACACGCTGATATTATTTTAGATTATTCTAAATTTGATCCAGAAAAATATAATAGTTTAATTAGGTCTTTTAATATGGAAGATATTCCTAAAAATCCTATTGTTATTGATATGAAAACTATAAATTCTAATGGATTTGATAATTTAGTTAAATATAAGAAGCCCCCCGGTTTAGGGTATCAAATTCAATTAACAATTTATATTCATTTATTAGAATGTGAATATGGTGTTTTAATTTATGAAAATAAAAACGATTCTACTTTGAAAGCATATAAAATACCTAGAGATGAAGAATCTTGGGAGTTAATACAAAGTCAAGCTAAATTGATGGATAAAATGGCGAAAATGGAAGATAATGGCAAAAAATTATTTCTTCTCCCGCCGCCAAGGCCAACTAGTAAAACATGTTGGGAATGTAAGGGTTGCGGATACAAGAAAATTTGCCATAAAAGTTCTATATGGAAGAACGATACTTTAGACAAGAAAAGAAAAAATTTCTATGGACATCTAATTTAGTAATTTTTACGAAAAAGAATGCCGAAGAAAGTAATAGTTAATACATGTTGATTTATTTTGAAGACAAGGAGTTAAAAATGGAAAAAGAAACAGTTGCTACAAAAAAGATTTACGACGGTTCAGATGACAAGACTTTATTGCTGGTAAAGGGAGCCAATGGAAGCAAAGATGAAAATAAGAGTTATGTCAAGGAATTAGCAGTAGCCATTTCTACAGTGTATCAAAAGCATGGCGTAGTTCGTCTTCGTTGTATTGGTAAGGGTGCTATTGGCAATGCTGCGTATGCCCATGCTATCGCCCATGGCGAATTAGCCAAACAGGAAGTGGATCTTCGTGGCGTTTGGACATATCAGACAGTATCTTTTGCTGATGGAGTTGAGAGAACAGCACTAGTATGTGAATTAAATGATTCAGTAAATACAGAGGAATAAAAATGAACTATGTCGTTAATAGCAAAAAGATCTTTGATATATTAGATTCTGATAAACCAGAATCATTAGAATCAGAATTTGAATTAGAAGATGTATTATCTTATATTAAAATATTAAAAGATAAAACTACTTTTTTATCAGAACTGAAAAAACAAAGAGCGAAAGTTATTCAAAACGAAATAGACAAACACGATGAAAAAATAAAATTCCTTGAAGATGTTGTTTTATTAACATTAGAAAGTGTTAATAAAAAGACTTTAGATTTCCCAGGTGTTGGGAAAGCAACTAAAGTTGAAAGAAAAGGAAAATGGATTGTAAAAGATGACACTCTTTTATTGAATTATTTAAAAACCAACGATTTAGCAGCATACAATGAAGTTGTTTCTCAAAAAGATATAATATCTAAAAAAGATTTAGATAAAATATTAGAAATTTGGGAAAATACTAATCAATTGCCAGATTGTGTTGAACATGAAGCCTCTTCTACCAGTCTTAAAATTAAATTTCAAGACATTACGGTAGAAGAGGCTGATGAAGTAGAAGAAAGCGGCGAAGAAGACGATGGCAAATTTGATGGATTGGAGTTTTAATGCCCAATTTTGTTTATAAACAAGAAAAACTTCTTCAAGCATTTAAGAATTTAAAAGATTTATATAGTAAAATTCCAGAAACAGAAGGATGTTTAGAACATATAAATTTATTGCCTGGAAGTAATGGTAACTGTGGTGGATTTTGTTGTTCTATACAATATTGTCAACTTTTATATTGTGAATTTTTACATATATGGGATGAGATTCTTAAAAAATGGGAATCAGATGAAGTTGTAGAATTGATAGAAGCAGCATTAAGAAATTATTTTAATAACACTCCAATAAAGGGATGTATTTTATTTAACAAAGAAGATAAAAAATGTAAAATATATGATTTTAGACCTCTTTCTTGTTATTGTTATGGAATAACCCCAGATGGAGAATTTAACAATCGTTTAAAAATGTTAAAAGAAAAACATAGTGAATGGTCCGCTTTTTTTAGAGAACAATGTAAATATTTAAAATGTAATAATGTTGTTACGAAAGAAATGTTGGATGAATGGTGGTGTGAATTATCAAATATAGAAAAAAGTATTGGGATAGAAGAAAAATACATAAATGATGATATGGAAGGGACTTATAGGGCATTTCACGATCATTTATTATTATATTTATTACCAATACAACAGTTTGAGAATTTATCGCATGTTAAAGAGCATGGAACGATAGAAGAAAAAGAGCAAATTATTTTTGCTATAACAAATATTTTTAAAAAGACATTTGAAAAGATTAAAAATGTTCCGTAAAGCAAAAATAAATAACATGTTATATCATGAGGACTATAATGTTTTAGAACTTGATGTCACATGGTATGATAATAGTCAAAATCAAAGATTGATTATTAGGGCTGGAGAAACTACTCCAGAAAAAGCAAGTGAAAATTGTAAAAAATGTATTGGTAAAGATATAAATTTTGATATGAATTCAGATTACATGGATCTTCCTAAAGAAGTTTTTGATAAAATAGGTGATAAACAATTAGATCATATAACAAAATCTTTTAGGGATTATCCCTATGCCGAAACAGTAGCGATTTTGAAAAAAGAAAGACCGGAAGATTTTCCAGAAGAAAATGAAAATAATCCTACG
>Ga0307377_10003488_pt1 | contig 17753 bp, 28 predicted proteins | sample TR3MG_FD_202535 | JGI IMG/M metagenome (GOLD analysis project Ga0307377, IMG submission 202535) | Soil microbial communities from Risofladan, Vaasa, Finland - TR-3 | ecosystem: Environmental > Terrestrial > Soil > Coastal area > Acid sulfate soil | place: Finland: Risofladan, Vaasa | collected... | reverse complement strand
CAAGGTTCGCATGGCCGGTGGACTCCAGGTTGCTTCTAGCACCGACTACGCCTTCAACAAGGATCAGACCTTCTACAGGTTCCTGATGCGCGTTGATGGTAATTTGACCCACGCTGGTCACGTCAAGTACTTCATCGGAAACGCTGCCTAGTACTAGACGACACGCTGAAGGGCCGGGGTTGTGGGTTGCCCCGGCCCTTCTGTTTGCTAAGATTCCCGTATGGGAAAAAAGGGGAACCCTGCATTGCAGGAACAGTTATCTGGTGCTTTTGGTATTTATTCGAACTCTTATGACAGTCCTACCGGATATGGGCAACAGGTCAAGTATTTGGTTGACTGTCTGTTGCGTCAGGGGTTGGATGTTGCCAACTTTTCCAACTTTGGTCTTGAGGGCAAGATTGATGTGATTCGCACACCTTATGGTGAGGCGACACACTTCCCTCGCGGGTTTAGCGGTTACTCACAAGAGGTTGCACCGTTGGACTTTATGACCTGGAGCAACGGGGTCAAAAAGAAAGACCTGTTCTTCACGCTTTACGATGTGTGGATTCTTCAGTCTGAGCATTATGAGAAGTTTCGGCAGATTTGGTCCTGGACGCCTCTCGATCACATTACGATGCCCGCCCGGGTTGAACAATGGTTGCGTAAACCTAACGTCCTCCCGATTGCCATGTCACCGTTTGGTCATCGCCAAATGAATGACAAGGGTATAGACAACGTGTATATACCTCACAGTGTTGACACGAAAGTGTTGAAGGAGACTTGGGAACTCAGTTCTGGTTCTCATGTACGGGATTACTGGAATGCTAAAGATAAGTTTGTTGTGGGTATGGTGGCAGCGAACAAGGCGTCCGGTTTGGTTCACCGTAAAGCTTTTAGTGAGAACTTGATGGCATTTAGTATCTTCCAGAAGAAACATTCTGACGCTGTACTGTATTTGCACACGGATGCGACGGGTTCTGGTATTGGTTGGAACTTGTTGGAGATGTTGAAGGGCCTTGGTGTGCCTAATGAGTCGGTTCTGTTGGTGAACCCTTTAGAGTATCGTTATGGGGCTTCTCAGCACAATTTGGCCGCCTATTACACGGGTATGGATGTGTTGTTGGCTCCGAGCATGGGTGAAGGGTTTGGTGTGCCGACGATTGAGGCGCAAGCGTGTGGGACTAGGGTGATTGCTTCTAACTGGGCCGCCTCACAAGACCTTGTTAGCGAGGACGGTTGGTTGGTTGATGGTGTGCCGGTGTGGGATGCTGGTCAGTTTGCGTGGTGGCAGACACCGATGGTTCCGTCGATTGTTGATGCTTTGGAGCAGGCTTACGATCTGGGTCACGGCAAGTCTGAAGTCGCTAAGAAGTTTGCTTCCGGTTTTGATGTTGAGACTGTGTGGAAGCGTGATTGGATGCCGCTTTTGAGGGGATATTTCTCGTGAGCATCACAGTAGTTTCAACAGTGTGGGGAGATTGGTTTGACAAGTATGGGGATGGTTTCAACGAAACGTTAGAAAACGCGGGCTGTGAACACGCTGTTCTTGTTTCGGATCGTAAGGTTCCCGTGACCGACTGTGTTGAGCTTGTAGTAAAAGAGCGAAGTACTCACGCCGATTTTCTGAACGTAGCGACACCTCTTGTGCAGACTGACTGGATTTTGGCGATGGGCTTCGACGACTTACTTCTTGAAAATGCGATGGACCCGATTGAAACTGGTGCAGACATTTACGGTTTCCCGTTCGTGATGGGCGGTTTGCGTTCAGGTGTTGCAAGTTATTTAGGCGACTATGAGAACACTTGGCGGCTGGGTCACAACCCGATGGCTGGCGGGTTTGCTTACCGCAAAGAATTGTTGCTGGAGGTCCCGTGGAGGGATTTTCTTTATTTGGATTGGATTCACTTTTGCGAAACATCGTTTCTTGGCAAGACGTTCCAACCGTCAGATGTTCCGCGTATCATGTGGGTGAGACGGGAAGATAGTTTGTCGCTGACTGGGAACGCTGAGGCTCACGCGCAGGTTTACAATTTCCAGGCCGAGCTTGCTGGGGGTTTAATCCATAAGCGGGTTGCGAATGCTTAAAAATCTGACGGTGCCGGTGTTGAACCGTTACGACCTCCTGGACAGAATGATTGCGTCGATTGACTACCCGGTATACGAGTTATTGATTATTGACAACGGCGGCGAACTTGACAAGATTCGGTTCAACGAGAACCTAATTAACGTGAACATTCTCAACATGCCGTCGAATCTTGGGGTGGCTGCGTCATGGAATCTTGGCATTAAACTGTTCCCACATCACGATAGATGGTTTTTTGCCTCTAATGACATGGTGTATTTGCCTGGTGCCCTTCAGGGTCTCTCAGAGGCTCGTAGAGACGAGATAACCCTTTCTGATATGTTTCCCTTCTGGCACACGTTCTGTGTCGGTGAAGAGGTCGTCAGGAGAGTGGGTTTGTTCGATGAGGCCCTTTACCCGGCCTATTTCGAGGACAACGACTACGAGAGGCGTTCTGTACACAAAAATGTACATATTCGGTCAGTTTCTATTCCTACCCAGCACGAAAATTCGTCAACTATTGGAGCTGACCGTGGATTGCGTGAGAAAAACGCGGTCTCGTTCCAGAACAACGCGATTTATTACAACAACAAGATGGCGAAGAATGATTACGGTCAGGGGGCGTGGTCTTTGGACCGTAGACGCCGTAACGCATGGGACACGCCACGATAGACTAGATGTGGAGGACTTATGGCGATCACTAACGGCTACACTGATTTAGCAACCCTGAAGCTGAGTTTGTCAATCACGGATTCCGTGGACGATACTTGGCTGGAGATTTGCGTTACCGCTGCTTCACGCGCTATCGACAACTTTACCGAGCGTGTGTTCTACCAGGTTTCTGGGTCGCGTGTTTACATTCCTTACGACAACTTCCTGGTAGAGATTGACGACCTGGCAACCCTGACAACGTTGAAGACCTCAACAAACGTTGACGGAGTGTTTGACCAAACCTGGGGCACGAACGACAGGCAACTGGAACCGTTGAACGGTATCGCCGGTGGTATCCCTTCCCCGACTACCCACATTCGCGCTGTGGGCGACTACTGGTACCCTACTGCTGGGCAAGAAGCCACTGTTGAGGTGGCGGGTACGTTCGGTTGGCCTGCTGTCCCCGACGCTGTTGAGCAGGCTTGTATCCTCCAGTCCGCCAGATATTTCAAGCGTGCTGACAGTCCTATGGGGGTGGCCGGATTCGACTCTATGGGCGTTGTCCGTCTGTCAAGGATTGACCCTGACATTGCAACCCTTTTGGAGCCGTACTGCCGGATTAGGATGGCGTAATGACTGACATTCAGGCCATCAGAGAACGAATGGCTGTCAATCTTGGCACTATTAGTGGTTTGCGTACAGCCGAAAACGTGCCCGATATTGTCAACCCGCCTGTCGCTGTTGTCAGCCTGGAGCAGATTGCTTTCGACGGCGCTTTCAACCAAGGACTCACCACTCTTGAGTTCACAATCTTCGTTGTCGTGTCTCGTGCTGACGAGCGCACAGCACAACGAAAGCTAAACCAGTACGTAGCACCTACCGGAGCTTTCAGTATCAAGTCTGCGGTAGAATCGGATAGGAGACTTAATAATCTCGTAGCGGATTTACGGGTTCGCAGCGTGACTAACATAGGCTCTCTACAACTGGATGATCAGGAATATATGGCGGCTGAGTTTGCTGCCGCTGTTTATGTATAAGGAGAAATAAATTGGCAAAGTATGTAGTTACAAGCCAAAAGGTAACTGTGAACGGAACAGACGTTTCGGACGCTTGCGCTCGCGCTGAGCTTGTCCTAAACGCTGCCGAGGTCGAAACAACTGACTTCGGTTCCGCTGGTTGGACTGAGGTTGTGGGCGGCCTGAAGAGTGGTCAACTGACCCTCGACTTCCACAGCGACTTCGGTGCCGGTGGTGTGTCTGAATTGTTACAGGACCTTGTTGGCACGATTGGCACCTTTGTGGTTATTGCTAACGGAACCGCTGCTTCAGCGACTACGCCCGAATACACCACGACTGCGCTTATTAACAGCTTCACCCCCGTGGCTGGAGCAGTTGGCGATCTCGCAACATTTTCGGTGACTTTCCCCACAACGGGTGAGGTTTCCTACGGCACTGCGTAATTGTTGTAAGATACCAGCATGAGAATCAACCTACACATTCAGTTCGCGGACGGTACGTCAAAAACAATAACCTGTAGCGCTGCTGACCTTGTTGCTTTCGAGGACAAGTTCGGTATTAGTGTTACAAAGTTGGCTGAGGAAACTCGGATTGGCTGGTTGTTGTTTTTGGCGTGGCACTCGGACAAGCGCACTGGCGGTACTAAGGCTGACTATGAAAAGTGGCTGGAAACAGTCGACACCATTGGGGAGTCTGAGGAAGACCCAAAATAGTTGGTCTCGGTGAGTCTTCGGCTCACTGGATGATCGCTGGCCTAGCGGTTGAAACCGGAATTAGTCCTAGAGAGTTGTTACAGCTCGATGACAGGATGCTATGGACCATGCAACGCTGGTTGGTAGCAAAGAATCTGCCGAGACACTAGGAAGCCGCCCCTTCGGGGGCGGTTTTCTTGTCGGTAGAATAGATGTAGACGTTAGGCGGATTCATGGCAGAGACTTACAGGGCTGACATCATTGTCAGTGATATGAAGCGTCTCGTGCGTCGGTTGAATCAGATTGAGCCTGAGTTGGCTAAGACGATGCGTCGTGAGTGGAAAGAGATTGTTGAACCGGCTAGATCGCATTTGACGGCGAGTATCAAGTCGGCTGGTATCCCGATGAGGGGTTTCCGTAAACGTGGTTCACCTGTTTCTAAGACGTGGAATAACCGTGGTCAGTCTTCTCGCGTATTTGTGCAGATGCGAGCCACTAATCGTGTCATTGCTCAGATGCGTAATCAAACTGTTTTGCGTTTGGTTGTACGTAATGCGGCAACAATTATCGCCGATATGGGTGGTCGCACAATGACTTCTCGTACCCCTAAGGGGACAAAAACGGATTGGTATGTGTACACGAATCCTCGGTTTGCTAACACTTATGGGCCGAACAGTAAGCCTGGTTTCCGCCGTCACACTGTTACCACCCAGGGTGATCAGATGTTGCAGAACCTTAGCGGTTGGGGGCGGGGGAGTACTTCTCGTATTGCTTACCCGTCGGTTGAGAAGACTTTGCCTGCTGTGCGGGACAAATTGATCACGAACATAAATGAATATGTTGCTTTGACTAATCGAGAGCTTGGTGCCTAATGGCTAAAGAAAGACCGTTATCTATAGCCGTCATCCTTGGTATTAAGGGTAAGGGTCTTGACGAGGCTATCAAGGACACGAAACGGCTGTCTACCCAGTTGGGTCGGCTTTCTGATACCGCTGTCAAGGCTGCTGTTGGTTTTGCCGCGTTCAAGGGTGGTCAGCTTGTAGCTAATTTTGCTCGCGACGCTATTGATGCGGGGCGTGACCTTCAGGTCAACTTGAATGGTTTGCAATCGGTGTTTGGCGAGTTCACGCCCACCTTGATTGAGTTTACTAAGTCTACTGCCGGTATTGGTCTGTCCATGTCCGAAGCCGCCAAGGCTTCTACGTTCCTTGGTTCGGTGCTGAAGCAGTCCGGTTTCTCGATGGAGGAAGTATCTGAGCAGACACAACGCCTTGTCGGTTTGGCTGCTGACCTTTCGCTGACATTCGGTTATGACGTGCAAGAGTCGCTGTTGGCGATGACTGCTCTGTTCCGTGGTGAGTACGACCCGATTGAGAAGTTCGGTGTCGCCATGAAACAGAACGAAATTGAGGGTGAAAAACTCAAGCGTGGTCTTGAGGGGTTGACCGGTTCCGCCGAGCGTCTTGTCGATCAACAGATTCGGTTGGAACTGTTGTATCAGCGTTCTTCTGACTCTATGGGCGCTTATGAGCGTCAGGCTGGCACGTTGCGGGTGGCTCAGGATACGTTGCGGGCGTCGTTCAACAATATGCAACAGATTTTGGGTACAGCAATGTTGCCTGTTGTTGCTGATTTGACGGCTTCGCTTATCCCGCTTGTTGAGACTATTGGACCGATTCTGGCTGCTGCGATGCGTCAGGTTGTGCCGATGTTGGTGGCGTTCTCGCAGAACACTGAGGGCATTATTCGGACGATGGTGGGCCTTGTGAAGGTTATTGCCACTGTTGTCACGGTGGTTTCGACGTTGACAAAGTTTGTCATCAACAACATTGATGTCTTTAGAATCCTTGCTACTGTTCTTGTAACTGTAGGTAGCGGTCTTTATGCGCTTCGTGTTGGTGTTGCTGTTATGGGGGCGGTACAGTCCGCCACGGCTGCACTAAATATCACTCTTGGTTTGACCGCAATTGCGTTGCGACGCATAAAGTATGCCCTTGTTGCTATCCCTGTCGTTGGTTGGGCTTTAGGTGTTATCGGTCTTGCAACCGACTTCTTTGGTTTGACTGCCGCCGTCAATGAGACGGGCGAAAGCATTGAGGATATGTTTGACGAGAAGGCTCTTCTTGCGGACATTGAGGCTCTTGGTGATCTTACGGCTCAAGGGCAGATGCTTGAGGAGTCGTTTGAGGATGTCGCGGCTGCTGGTGGTGCCGCCAAGGACGCTGTTGGGGATTTCTACCGGAATCTGTCGAATGAGATTGATAAGCAGCAGGCGAAGCTTCGTTTGCAGCAGATGGGTGCTTCTGAGGGCCTAATCCAGTCGATTCTTGGGTCTGGTGAGGATTGGCAACGAGTCTTCAACGATGTCGTTTCTCGCGGTATTGCCGGTGTGCAGGATGTTCAAAAACTGTTCCGCGCTACGGCTGCTGGTTTTGATGAGGCGATGTCGCAGTGGGAGGAAGAATACGGAGAGCCTTTCCGCAAGTTCAAGGAGGATGCGCTTGCCGCCCGTGACGCCCTAATTGAGTTCACTCGGGAGATTAAGATTCTGCCGTCTGTGGCGGAAACACTCGGTCAGTTTGAACGATCCGCTGTTGACAATCTGGCTTCTATTGAAGAGAAGCTGAAGGACGCTTTCGATAACGGTCAGTTGTTGGATGGTTCTTACCGGAACTTGTTGCAGTACGCTCGTGATGAGTTCCAGGTGTTGCGTCAAATTGAGCGTCAACGCGATGAAATTATTGGTCGCCGTAACGCTGCTGAAGCGCTGATTAACTCGGTGCAGTCGTCGATTATTGCTGGTGGGCGTCTTGTCGGCATCCTCGGTAACGTACAAACCGAGGCTGAGGGTGTTGATGTTGTTGAATTCGCTACCCGTACTGTGTCGGCTGGGACAAGCCTTAAAGAGTTCCGTACGGCTTTGTTGTACAACTTTGTGGAGCCGATTGAGAAGGCCAAGTCAAGGGCTGACGAACTTGTTTCCGGGTACAGGGCCGTTGTGGAGCGCACTCGGGAGTTTGTTGAGAACCTGAAGGCGTTGAGGGCGCTTGGTTTGGACCCAATGTTGTTCAACCAGCTTGTTCAGGCTGGTGTTGAGGCTGGTGGGGAAACCGCTAAGGCGCTTGTTGAGGGCGGTTCGGATACTGTCAACGAGGTGAACTCGTTGTTTGGTGAGCTTGATTCGCTTGGGAAGGAGCTTGGTGAGAACACTGCCGTAGTGATGTACGGGCAGGGTGAAAACTTTGTCAACGGTATTGTTGCTGGTTTGGAGGCTCAGGCTGGCGAGTTGGAGCTTTCGGCAACGACGATTGCTGAAGCGTTTACGACAGCGTTTGAAGAGGTCTTGACTAACGGTATTAACGCGGCTATTGATGCTGCTGAGGCTGCTTTGGCTCGAATGCCGCAGGTTGGGGATTTTGCGCCTGGTTTCGATCCTGGCCCCGGACCTGGCCCCGGACCTGGCCCCGGACCTGGCCCCGGACCTAGCCCGATAACAGGTGATCGCTCGGCAATTTCTGGCACTGTAGCGAACGCCATCTCACAGGGTTTGCGGAATAGCCCAATCCCAATTTCCGGGACTGTTTTGAGCGCTATTCAGGGACAAACGCCTTTGCGCCCGCTTACTAACACTCCTTCGTTTGGGCCTTATGTTCCCGGTTCCGGTGGTGTACCAGAATCTACTCGAACTATAAACATTTATAGTTCTGCTATTAGTCAAAGGACTTTTAGTAATGCTTATACGCAAACGGCAAATAAAGTTGGTATTGTGAACCCGAACCGCCCAGGCGCACTCAACTTTGGGGTTAGTAGAGACTGATGGCTGTTCCTACTCTAAAAGTTGAAATTGGGTTCGACCTGACGGATAACCCTGTTGCACCGTTTTTCCGACTTGACGACGACCCACAAGGGCGACTTGATAACACCGAGTATCGTTTAGCAGGAACACTGTTCTACGATGTCACCGAATATGTGATTTCCGTAGATATTCAACGCGGTAAATCAGCAATTCTTTCAACGTTTCCACCTGGAGAATGTAAAGTGGAGTTTACTAACCACAACAGGTATTTCGATCCGCTATTTGTTGCTTCACCTTTTTACCCAGAGATTGTTCCCAAACGTGAAATCCGTGTAACTTCGGGCGGTGAACTTGTCTTCCAGGGTTGGGTTGAGGACTGGGACTTGGATTATCAACCGAACGGTGATTCGGTTGCTGTCGCTAAAGCGGTTGATACTTTGAGTGTTATTGCTAACCAAACTCTTGATAGTTTTACGCCGTCTGTTGAGAAGGCTGGCGCTCGCATTAACGCCGTGTTGGATAGGCCTGAAATTGGTTGGCCTTCGACGCTGCGTGATATTGACGAAGGCGCTGTTGACATGTCCACCACGGTAGTCCCTGTGGACACTAACGCTTTACAGTATTTGCAGAACGTTGCCGGTTCCGATCCTGGGTATGTTTTTGTGACAGCGGATGGGAAGTTCGCGTTCCGTGACCGTCGCAAAGCACCAACATCTGCTGACCTTGTTGAACTGGGCGAGGGCGGCATACCTGTCACTAATCTTGCCGTAAATTATGGTTCGGAGCTGTTGTTCAACAGGGTTACCGTGTCCCGTGAAGGTGGCGGAACCGCCATTGCTTCAGATATTGGTTCGCAAGAATCTTACGGCATCCGTGATTTAACGGTCAATAATACTCAGTTGAATTCTGACGCTGATTTAATTGATTTGGTTGTTGGTTATGCTTCCTTATTTTCTCGCCCAGAGTATCGTTTTGATAATGTCGGTATTTCTCTGCACAAGTTGTCTGAGGTTGATCAGGCCAAGATACTGAATCTTGAGATTGGTGACATTTGCAGTATTTCGTTCACCCCGAACGGGATTGCACCACAGATTGTTCGGTATGTTGAGGTGCGTGAAATCAACCATAATGTGCAAACAACTTTCCACACTGTTGAGCTTGGTTTTGATGAAACCCGTTACGCGCCTCTCATACTCGATGACGCTGTGTTCGGTAGACTAGATGTAGGCACTCTCTCTTGGTAAGGAAACTATATGCCGTATAAAGTTTGGGCAGTTAATGAGATTTTGACTGCGGCTGATGTGAACACATACATTGGTGATCAGGTTATTTCGACGTTCGCGGGTACTGCTGCTCGTGAGTCTGCGATTGGTACACCTGTGGAGGGTCAGTTCGCTTTTCTTGAGGATACGGACACGCTGACCTACTATACTGGTAGTGCGTGGACTGCGTTTTCCGCTGGCGGAGGAGCTAGCGGTTTTGAGAACACATTTTTGTTGATGGGAGCATAAAAACAATGGCTAATTCCTATAAGGTGCTTGCGCAGAACGATCTTCCCGCGACCACGCTGACAGCGCTGTACACCGTGCCTTCTGCTACCGAGACCGTTATTTCTACTATTGTGATTGCTAACCGTACCGCTGCGGCAGAGTCTTTCCGCCTTGCGATTCGCCCCAATGGCGAGTCCATTGCAGACAAGCACTACCTGGCCTACGACGTACCGATTGCCGCTAACGACAGCACCACGCTGACGCTCGGCATCACGATGGACGCAGCTGACGTGCTGGACATGTACGCCTCGGCAGTAGACATCAGCGTCAACATCTTCGGTACCGAAATCACCGCTTAGTAAAGGGGGTAACGACTAATGGCTGTTACTTCTATGAGCCGGTCAAGTATCGGAGACTTTACTAAAACTAATCTGATGTCTGGTCCGCCGGTTTCACCTATCCCGGTTTCATATGTTGTGGTTGGTCCTGGGGGTGCTGGGGGCGGTTCAGGGTCAAGTAATACTGCCGGTGGGGGCGGTGGCGCTGGGGGTTACCGGTGTAATGTGACCGGCGAAAACTCTGGCGGTAATTCTTCTGCCGAGAGTTCTTTGAGTCTTTTACCCGGCAGTTATCCTTTGACGGTGAGCGCTGGTGCGTCTGGCACAGCAGGTTTTGGTAGCACGGCGAATGTGTCAGGCGTAACAGTTTTTGGAAACATTATCGCCCCTGGCGGTGGACTCGGTGGCGGATTTTATTACACAAATGGGCAGGGCTCTTCTGCTGGTGGTTGTGGTTCAGGATCACAGGTTATTGGGCGAATTGCTATTGGTGGTATGGCGCGACTTGGTACAAACGGCGGTAACGGGGGTGCTGGTTCAGGCTCTACTTCAGGCGGTGGGGGTGGGGGAGCCCAGACTGCTGGCGCGACCCATTCTGCCGGAACAGGCGGTAACGGTGGCGCAGGATTAGCGTCATCTATTACAGGGTCGAGTGTGACTCGTGCCGGAGGTGGGGGCGGAGGTGGCTCGAGCACCGGAGGAACGGGCGGAGTTGGCGGAGGCGGTAACGGTGGGGCATCAGCCGCGAACGGTTCCGCTGGGGCAGCGAACACGGGCGGTGGTGGCGGAGGGTCTCGCACCGCAGTAGGCAGTGCATACGCGGGCGGTAACGGTGGTTCTGGCGTCATAATCTTTGGAGTCCCCACCGGCACAAGTGTTTCGTTCAGCGGTGGTGTCACGGAAACAAACGCAACCGTAGGCACTAACACCGTCTACACGGTTACTGCCGCTGGACCTACTGACGAAGTGACGATTGGATAAGGTTATGGCTCATTACGCACAACTAGATTCTGAGAATGTCGTGGTCAATGTTTTCGTGGGGCGCGATGATGTGGTCGAGGGCATTGACGACTGGGAAACCTACTACGCGCCAGAGGGTTCTATGGTCAAACAGACTTCTTACAATACTAGGGGCGGTATCCACTATGACCCTGAAACTGGGGAACCTAGTGAGGACCAAACCAAAGCACTCCGGTTCAACTATGCCGGTATCGGTTTCACCTTCGACCCTGACAAAGGAACTGATGGCGCGTTCATTCCGCCTAAGCCTTTTGAGTCGTGGGTTTTGGATGAGGACACTTGTCTGTGGGCGGCACCACTGCCTTATCCGGAGGACGGCGCAACCTACACTTGGAACGAAGAATTGTTTGCGTGGGAGTTGGTCGCTGATGAGTGAACGCACCTGCCCCTGGAGTTCTTGCTTGCAAATCCACGAATGTAAAGGCGGGGCTTGCGGAGTTACATGCGAAGGACATTTCTGCGCTGAAGTGGTGGTTTGATCGTGAAACTCAGTCAGCCGTGGCCTGAGCCGCACAAAATTAACGCACGTTCCCCTTACGGGTGGAGGGTTCACCCTATTACTGGGAAGCGCACTTTTCATCATGGTGTTGATGTTGCTTTGCCTGTGGGCACACCTTTGACGGCTCCCGCCGATGGTGTTGTGGTGAAGAAAGGCAACGGGCCTTCTGGTGGTGTGACTTTGATTCTGAAGCATGAGGACAACCGGCACACTGTCTACTATCACTTGCAGAAACCTTCTCATTTGGCTAAGGGCGCTCAGGTGAAACGCGGAGAGTTGTTAGGATTTTCCGGAAATACCGGCGCTAGCACAGGACCCCATCTCCATATGGAACTGAGGCGCTCAGCCCGTTGGGGGGACACTGTCGATCCGATGCCTTACCTCCAGGCTGAGGAAACTCCAGAGCCAGAGCCCACACCTGAGCCTGCACCGGAACCGGTCAAGCCTGAGCCCGTGGAAATCCCAAAACCCTTACCACCAGGTGTCCCCATAAACAAACCGGAACCGGTACGACCCAAACCAAAATGGGAACCCTCCACAGCACTCGCTCGCGGATTCAACCGGATTCGGAGGGCAGTGAAATGACTGAGGAACACAACGACACAACAACGGTGAAGGTGTCAATGCGCGACATTTACCAGGAAGTACAGAGGCAGGGAAAACTGCTGGAACAAATCGCCTCATCATTGCCGACACAGGAAAGTAAAGTTGAGGACCACGAAAACCGCATCAGGAGATTGGAGCAACGCATGTGGCAGGTCATTGGAATCTTTGGTTTCCTGGCCGCAATCGTCAGCCCGTTGGTAGCGGTGATGACCAGGTGAGTGGGGGATGTTGTGACTGTGATCCGGCGTGTAATAGGTGCTTACCTGAAAGGACTGAGGTACATCATGGCTAAACCCTCCTGGAAAAATCGGCGGCGCTACATCCTGGCATCGTTCATCATTGGCGCTTTCATGCTCATCGGCTCCACCATTGCCGCACTCACCGGCAACATCACAGACATTAGTGATTTAGTGACGGGTGGTGTAGCGTTAATAACTCTCATCCTCACGAGTTACATTTTTGGTGCGGTTTGGGAAGATAAATCATTACATAAAGGAGATAACCCTGATGGATAAGTTACGACGTTACTGGGACTATGCAGCCGAGAGGTGTGCAAAAACTATTGCACAGACAGCGCTTGCAACAATCAGTGTTGGTGCGGTTGGTATTCTTGAGGTGGACTGGGTGAACGTAGGATCGGTTGCAGCTCTCGCTGGGGTGATGTCTTTGTTGACTTCGGTTCTTCAGTATGACCGTGTGCCCATTAAGGAGAATTAATGGCCGATTTAGACCTGTTTGAGAGTGTCAACGGGGTTATTTGCCCGATTGACCCGGCAGAAGCAGAAATGTGCGAATCCTGCCAGTAATTATGTTATAGTTGGGATGTTCATTTGATATTCCTTTCTGCAAAACCCCTCGGATTGTCCATTACAGTCCGGGGGGTTTTGTTATTCAATCCACTGATGGATGGTGCGCCGTGTGACACCGGCTTTTTTTGCCAGATCGGTGACACCTAAACCGTTGGCGTATTCTTCGCGCACTTTGTCGCGGAGTACGTCGGTGACGATTTGTAGGCGGGAGAGTTCCCAGTCGCGCATGTCTGCAACCATGTCGAGGCTGTAGCCTGCGATGTGTGCTTTTGTCATTTCTTGCATGACTTTATAGTACAGGTTGAAGGTGTCATTCCTTGTAAATGTCGTATGTGTGTGATTTACTGTCGCCATGAAGAAAAGGGCAACCTACGAACGTAGGAAAACAATGATTGTTGAGGTCAGAGAGTTTTGGCTTCTACTCGGTGCTGCAAGTTTCTTTGCTGGTGCTTGTGTCTTGTTGTCGTTTATGATCGCTTATTTAGTGAGGGGATAGAAAATGTTTGATGTTGAGAGAAGCCATGACGAGGTTGTAATCGTTTCTGAGCATGGTTTTGATTGTGTTCACCGTGAAGGTGTCGGGACGTTGGTTTTGACCGTTACGGAGGCGCGTGAGCTGTCTGAGAAGCTGTTGGACGCCACGGTGGTTGGGTCGTTTGAGTTTTTGCGGTTCCTGACCACACCGGCTGTTGACCCGGAGGACGGTTAACGTTCGTTGGGTAGAGTCCCACCCCACACACCATACGTTTCGTTGTTGGTGACGGCGTAGAGGAGACATTCGGTTATGACCGGGCACTCTTGGCACAAGTTTTTCGCCATTTTGCCTGCTTGTTGCCGGAGGCTTGATTGTGCGGGGAAGTCATCAGGGAAGAAGATTTCTGGCACTTCCCGGCATGGAATGTGGTCGGCTGCTTCGACAGCTTGATTAAATTCCTGGTAGGTGTACAACTGTCGGTGGTTACGCATAAGGTGAGTGTATGAGAAACGAAAGCATATTCCAAGTTTACGAGGGTGAAACGTTCAACGGCGCATTGAATCTGGGTGTTTATGACTCCGGTAGTGCCGAGTGGAACGAACTCAGGTCTAAGGGTATTGGTGGTTCTGAGATTGGCACGATCATGGGTTACAACCCGTGGGAGTCGGCGTTCGCATTATGGGCGAAACGTACAGGGCAGATTCCTGACCCGCCGTTGGAGGGGTGGGGTATTCGGTTCGGTAGAGCGTTTGAGTTGCCGATGCTGGAACTCTGGGCTGAAGAGCACCCTGAGTATGAAGTGTTCTTGACTGGGACGTGGCAGCACGCGGAGAACGAGTTTATGCTCGCCAACCCTGACGCGCTCGCTAAGCATCGTGAGACCGGTGAGTGGATTGTTGTAGAAATCAAAACATCTAGGGGTTCGTGGGGTGAAACACCACCACATTATGCGGCTCAGGTGTTGCACTACATGGATGTGTTGAACCTGGAACGTGCTGTCATTGTTGCTGTCGCAGGCTGGAATTACGAGGAACGCTGGATTGACTACAATCCTTTCGAGGCGGAAGCACAACTCGCTAACGCCGCCCGTTTCTGGAATCACCTAGAAAGCGTGCAGAAACCTGACTGGGATGGGTCTAAAGCTACTTATGAGGCTGTCCGGTACATGCACCCTGACATTGAGAATGAAGAAGTTGATTTGGGTGGTATGGGTTTCCTCCTTGTTGAGGCACACAACGCGCACGCGAAGGCTGAGCATTGGTTGAACCAGTGCAAATCGGAGGTGTTGGATGAGATGGGTAACGCCAAATACGGGTATGTTATGAAAGATGGTAAGAAGTGGGTTGTGGCGCAACGTCAAGCCCGTGGTCAGGGAAAACCTTGGCTGGTTGTGAAAGGAGATAAATGATGGCATGGAACCCGAACGATTATGAAATGGTTGAGGTGAGGATTGCGAAATTCTTAAACCTTCACAGTGATGGCAGGATAGTGACGGAGTTGATACCTGATGAGCATGACTGGATATTTAAAAGCTTTATTTATTTGGATGTGGGTGAACAGGCGACTGATCTTCCCAAGGCTGTTGGATGGGCGACAGAGAAGAAGGGTTCTAGCCCTTTTGCGGCAGAAGTAGCGGAAACGTCGTCGATTGGGCGTGGCCTTGCGAACATGGGCTTACACGGTAATAAGCGGGCTTCTCGTGAGGAGATGCGGAAGGTTTCTTCGGAGGGTAGAGATTTTATCACCGAGGCTAAACAGTCCACGTCCCCGGATGAGCTACGGTTGTTATGGACAGAAGCTAAGGCTGCTGGTGCCGGTAAGAACATTTTGGATGAGGTGAAAAAGTATGCCGAGGAACTTGTCAATTCTGCGGGCGAGCGTCCAGGAGGTTCTGCAAGCGTACCTGGAAGCGGTAAGAAGAAATGATCAGGACCAGATTCCGTTTTGGCGGGCTGTCCTTCTTGAGAGGATGGTGATGGTTGATGATGCCGTCAAACATTATCAAAGAGCTTCAGGAACTAACTCAGACTAACCGTAGGGGTGTTGATGCTCTCTTCGAGGCCGAGACAGAGTTGGCCGAGAGGGAGCGCGAGTTGGACAAGGTTGAAGCGACGTCGTTTCTTGAGTCACAGGGTACTGTCGCGGACCGGCAAGCGTTAGCGCGTCTTGAGGCTGCTGATGCCCGGTTTGAACGTGACCTTGCTAAGGCGAAGGTGAACAGGGTTCGGACGAAGCTGAAGGGCATTGAGTCGGAGTTGATTGCCCAGTCCACCATGTCGAAGTTGATGCAGGCGGAGATGAAACTGTGACACGGGTTTGGTCTGACCGTTGTGATGATTGTGGTGGGGGTTGGTTCCCTGATGGTTGCCGATGTGAGGAGGGGGCGTGAGGGATTGGGTGGTTGTTGTGAAGGAAACAGATCGCGGTTTTGAGGGTGACATCGTGGGGCTGGGTGGCGCATACGGTAGAACGATGGGTGAGTTGATGGATCGGTTGTTGTGGATGATGGTGGAGTCTGAGGAGAACGGGCGGCCACTGTGACCGCTGTGACTGAGGGGATGACCCCTGAGGAGTTCCTGGAATGGTTGGAGGACTTCGAACCATCGCGGAATGACGATAAGACACCCTTATCGGATTCTGACGATAAGTAAGGATTATTCCTTACCTTCAAGTGTGTAAGGTTACGGGCCTGCAAATTGCTATGTTCGGGCGCACATAACTTAGGTGAAGAAATACACCCCACCAGTCCGTGAAGACGGTGGGGAGCTACTTCTACGATACCGTTTGCGCAGTTCTTACGCTACCTTTTGCGCAATATAGTACGAAAGCTATATAAGCGTTTATATAAAAACATGTAAACCAATATGCAATAAAAGTCATAATTGGCGACGCCACTGTTATGGGATAAAACCCTTACCAGCGAGTTTGTTCGTGGTTAGGTTTCGCTCCACCGCTAGACTGTCCGCATGGAAAAACCCTGGGGCAGCGAAATAGAATGGTTCTCCGGTGATCACTTCACTGTAGGACAATTCATCCTGCTAGAAGGGCGCAGAACGTCTCTGCATTTGCATGAGAACCAAACCCATTTTTGGTTTGTTGAGTCAGGCAACGGGGAACTGGTTATCGAGGACACCAGTTATTTGATTGGTGCGGGTGATTCGATTCACGTTGACCGTGAGCAGGTGCATCGGTTGGCGGCAAGTATCGGCAACATGCAGATTTTCTTTGTGACCTCGGGTTTGATTGATGTTGATGATGTGGTTCGGTTTGAGGATGATTATGGTCGCGCAAATAAAGCCTTCGATTAGGAAACAACTTGAGGCACGCGATCCTTGGTGTTGGCATTGTGGCGAACACAACGACCTCGTAATTCATCACCGCCGTAATCGTGGAATGGGTGGGACGAAGGGTAAGCAGGCCGAGATAACAAACGGTTTCCAAAACCTTTTGCGTGTCTGCCAACGGTACAACTTTGAGATGGAGTCGAACGCTACTGTGGGCGCTCGGGCTTCCGGTTGGGGTCACAAAATCCCTATGTGGGGCGACCTCGACATGCCGGTTTTTGATTGCACTCGGTTCACCTGGTATGTTCTTACCACTGACGGCGGGAAGGTCGAGGTAAATTTCCAAGACACCGCTTTTTAGATAGGGGAAATCATGGACAAGTGGGAAGTTGATTGGGCTTCGGAACTCGGTTTAGTGGTGCGTGAGTTGTGGATGGAGCATCCTGGGCACCCGAACCAGTTGCAAGCTAAGAAGCTGATGACGGATCAGGCTGATTTGTATTGGAAGAAGCAAACTTTGGAGCGTTTGTGGTCTGATTGGTCGGGCGAGTATTGGTCAGGCGAATGAAGGCGGGCGGTGTTTACCGGAACCGTCTCCCGGTTGACGAGAACTTCACGATTGTGCCGAACGAGTGGTTGAGGAACACGGGCCTGTCACCTGCCGCTAACTTTCTGCTGATTTATTTGCTGTCGCATGAGGTTGGGTATGAGATTCGAGTACGGCAGATTGTTGCTGAAACAAAGATTGGTGTGAAGGCTTTTCGGTCCGCTATCAAGGAGTTGCAGGCGCAGGATTGGGTATCGGTATCCAGGCCGAAACAGTCGGATGGGACACTCGGTTCGTACCGTTATGAGTTGAATTCCACCAGGGTGCCCCAAGGCACTGTGGCTGACGGCACTGTGGCGCGAAGCACTGTGGCTGAGGGCACTCTCTTAAGAAGACAACTAAGAGAAAACAACTATAGAGAAGACAATAAGAGAGCTATTAAGCTTCCTAAAGATTGGATGCCTTCGGAACGGTTGTTGGAGATGT
>Ga0307377_10003486_pt1 | contig 17763 bp, 17 predicted proteins | sample TR3MG_FD_202535 | JGI IMG/M metagenome (GOLD analysis project Ga0307377, IMG submission 202535) | Soil microbial communities from Risofladan, Vaasa, Finland - TR-3 | ecosystem: Environmental > Terrestrial > Soil > Coastal area > Acid sulfate soil | place: Finland: Risofladan, Vaasa | collected... | reverse complement strand
ACCTTCAACCGATCCCGTTCCTTCCGGCTCATCCGCAGTTCCATCCTCGTCCTCCTCCCGGCCACCCGGCCGGAAAGAGGACAATTCTACTTTGCGGAAACCGGACATTATCACTTTGCGGCGACACTGTCAATAAAGACGTTGACGGGCCCGCCGTGGAAGCCTAGACTTTTCCACTTCGATTTCCTGTTACGGAGAGCCGACGCATGAACGACCGCGAACGATTCCTTGCCACGATGCGCTACCAGCCTCGCGACCGATGCCCGATGTGGGATTTCGGCTTTTGGGACGAGGCGCTCGATCTCTGGCACGGCGAGGGCCTGCCGGAGGACGTCTCCGACAACGGCAAAGCCGCGCGATTCTTCGGCATGGACGACTTTGACCTCGGCTGCGGCGTGAACACTCAATTGCTTCCAGAGTTCCAGTACGAGGTCGTTAAGGAAAACGACCAGTACCGCTGGGTGCGGCGTGGGGACGGCGTTGTGGAGAGGCAGCATAAGCATTCCACGACCATCCCGGAGCCGACGGAGTTTCTCCTGACGGGACGGGACGCCTGGCCGGCGTACAAAAAGCGTCTGGACCCGGCCGACCCGGGCCGCGTGCCGGCGGACTTCGCGGAGTATGTGGCCAGGCACCGCGATGCCGAACGGACGTATCCGCTGATGATCGGCGCGGGGAGCCTGTACGGCATCCTCAGGAACTGGGTCGGTTTTGAACATCTGGCCCTGATGCTGTACGACGACCGGCCGCTGGTGGAGGAGATGGTCGAGCAGCTTGCGGAGTGTGTCCTGGAGCCTCTGGGCAAGGCCCTGGCCATTGCGAAGCGCGCGGGCGTGACGTTCGACTTCGCGGGAATGTGGGAGGACATTTGCTTCAACCGCGGTCCGCAGATTGCCCCGAAGATGTTCCGCGAGATCTGCGGGCCGCACTATCGCCGCATCACGGACCTCCTGCGCCGCTACGGCTGCGAGATCATCATGCTGGACTGCGACGGGAAGATTGACGACCTTATCCCCGTCTGGATGGACAACGGCGTCAACTGCATGTTCCCCCTGGAGATCGGGGACTGGGCGGACCCGGTCGCGCTGCGGAAACGTTTCGGGCGGGAGATGCTGATGCGCGGCGGGTTCGACAAGCATATCCTTGCGCGCGGGCCGAAGGAAATCTCGGCCGAGGTCGAGCGATTGACGCCGCTGGTGGAGGAGGGGGCGTTCATTCCACACTGCGACCACCGGGTGCCCGCCGACGTGCCGCTCGTCAACTACATCCATTATGTGAAGGAAGCGAAGCGCGTCTGGGGCAAGGGCCTGCCGAATCTGAGGCCGATGGGGAAGTTGCGCTCGCAATAGCACATTCTAATGCAAGCGCAGCCAGTCCCAAACAGGTTTGCCGTCTGGCCCGATCTGTAGGACCTTGTATCTTCCGTCAGGTGGAGCCGCGGTTGCTGTCGGGCGACCCACAGGAATTCGTTGTCAGGTTCCTCCGGGGCCTTGTCGCAGGCTTCCAGGTACTTTGCCAGATTGCTGGTCAGATCGGCCATTCCCTCACTTGTGTTTTCGTACTCGATGTAACGGCAGTGCGCGAGATCAAAGGGAGGTTGGCGGCTGTTGCGATCCCGTATGATGAGCGTCCCAGGCCTCGTGGCGTGTCGCAGTCCAAGTTCGTAATATACGTTGGCATTCAAGTACGTGATGTCTGCCACAACGTAGCGAACGTGAAGCAAGAATTCGCAAACGTCCTTAGAAATGACCCCAGGCCCTGCAATGTCGTCGGCTCGGATGACCTGGAGTGTCCCTCTCGCCTGCTTCAGTGCTGCAGCGATTCTGTCGTACCTCTGTCTCAGGTCGGCGGCAAGAACGATCTGGTCGGGAAGGTGCTGGTCACCAATAGGCATAATGACGAAGCATATTTGCTGCCGGGCTTCGTCAGTCATCGCTGTCCTCCGCGGGGAGGATGTCTTCCAGCCCCACGAAAGCCCCACGACTGCCTTGCGCTACCGTCCGGAGGATTTCCACGGCGGATTGGACGGCCTTCAGGGCATCTTCCTGGGTGGCCCGCTCGCTCTGACCGTAGTCGGCAACGCTTCGCATTTCGGCCAGACGAGAATAGGCTTCTCCCATAGAGGCAGGCCAGGATCCCGCCTTGACGAGGTCGCGGTGTACGGCAGCCTCGACGGCGGTATGTTTACGGAAGGTGCGTCCTTGGGCGGCAAATGTTGCGGATACGGCGTAAAAGACGGCGTAGTACGCTCGCGAGGCGGCAGCGTCGGCGCTTACGGGCAAGACGTGTTTGGCGGCCCGAAGCGATTCCTTCGCGCGATCCCAAAGTGCGTCAGCCGTAGGTGTCACGTGAGAATCCCTTCGCGCTTCGCCTCCTGGTAGAGCGGCCAAACCTGTGCTTCATATTCCCGGATGTCCACCGGCTTGGCGTGAATGGGGCGTTCCAGTTCCAGCACGAGGGGATACAGGGCGTGAATGCATGTACCGGAATCCTCCCACGGGCCAACTGGGCCGTTGAGGAGGACGAGGAAGTCTATATCGCTGTCGGGTTCGGCGGTTCCGCGCACCTCGGAGCCGTACAGAATGACTCCCCGCAGGCGCTGGCCGAAAGCCTGCCGCAAGGCAACCTTGACGCGGCGAAGAAGTTCGCTTCGTTCCATGGCTCGCTTCGACCTCTCCAAAAACCGTAGCACGAACCGACAGGCTCGTCAAGAGCGCCGCCGCGGCGCTCAGCGGCGTTTTTTGCTGCGGCCGGGTTGGCGCGGGCGGTGCGGGCGGCCCTTTTTCCCATCCTCCCGGTGCCGGCGGAGGACCAGGCGGATCGGAACCTCGGGAAACGGCAGGTGGTCGCGGAACCGGTTCTCGATGAACCGCCGGTAGTCCTCGCGGAAAAGGTCCGGGTTGTTGACCGACAGGACGATCGTCGGGGGGTGGACGGCCACCTGGGTGGCGTAATAGACCTTCGGCAGGATCGTCTGGGGGGAGGGGGGCTGGCGGGCGCGGATCGCGTCGCGGACCACGCGGTTCAGTTCGCTCGTCGCGACGCGCGTCGCCGCCTGCTTGAAGAGGTTCCGCGCCAAATCAATCGTCGCCTCGACATTCTTCGTATCTTTGGCCGACGTGAAGGCCAGCGGCGCGAACGCGAGGCCCGGCATCGTCTTGCCGAGGTAGTCGGCGTAGTCGCTCGTGACGGCGCGCCCCTGGACCAGGTCCCACTTGTTGACCACCAGGACGACGGGCTTCATTTGTTCCTGGATGGCGGCGCCAAGGCGCTTGTCCACCTGGCTGACGGGGACGGCCGCGTCAATGAGCATCAGAACGACGTCGGCGCGGCGGATGGACTCCAGGGCCCGCGTCAGGCTGTAGAAGGCGATGTCGCCCTTGACGCTGCGGCGTTTGCGGATGCCCGCCGTGTCAATCGCCACATACTCCAGGCCGTCCTTCTCGAAGCGGATGTCCACAGCGTCGCGGGTCGTGCCGGGCGTCTCCGAGACAATGACGCGCTCCGAGCCGGCGAGGGCGTTGATGAAGGTGCTCTTGCCGGCGTTGCGCTTGCCGACGACGGCGAGTTTCATGGCGACGTCGGCGGGGTGCTCGGCGGATTCCTGAGGCAGGCGTGCGCGGATGGCGTCGAGCAGTTCGCGCCGTCCGCGGCCGGTCTTCGCGCTTACCTCCAGGACGGGGTCGAACCCGAGGGCGTAGAACTCCGCCGCCCCCTCGGCCAGGCGGGGGTTGTCAGCCTTGTTGGCGGCGACGAGAACGTTCGCCCCGGCCCGGCGAAGGCGCTGGGCCGCCTGCCGGTCCAGCGGCGTCAGGCCCTCGCGCACGTCCGCGACAAGCAGGACGAGGGCGGCCTCGCGGACGGCGGTGGCGATCTGGCGTTCGATCTCGGCCGCGAGGTCCTCGCTCTTTCCGAGTCCCATGCCGCCGGTGTCCATGAGTTCGAACCAGCGTCCCTCGTGCTCGACGAGCGCGGCGATGCGGTCGCGCGTGACGCCGGCGGTCGGCTCGACGATGGCGATGCGCCGGCCCGCCAGCGCGTTCAGCAGGCTCGACTTGCCGACGTTGGGACGGCCGACGATGGCGACGATGGGAAGGGCCATAGCAATTCACTCGGAACGCGGCTCGTGCTTCGTGGCGAAGCGGCGCTTCGCAGAGCAGCAAATGCGGAACGCGGAATGAACGGCGCAAGGCGCCGCAGCCACCGCCGGCTGCTCATTCCGCAATCCGCCATTCTACGGATGAAACTCCTTGAGCGGAAGCGTAACCGGCCGCCCCGTCCGGGCGGATTCGTAGATGGCGCAGATGATTTCGACGCTCTTGCGGGCCTCGGCGCCCGAGACGAGCGGCGGCCGGCCATCGCGCGCGGCACGGGCGATGTCGTCGAGGTTGCGCGCGAAGGTGTTCGTCGGCTCTTCGTGCGGCGGGCTGGGCGTCTCGGGAGCCGCGGCGGCCGGTTTGGCTTCCGTCGCTTCCTCGTCCCGCAGTTTCCACAGGGCGATTTGGTCGTCGAGGAGATAGGCCATCCCGCCCGTGCCCATGACCTCGTGGCGGACGGGGCCTCCCGGATAGGCCGCCGTCGTCCCCACGATGACGCCGAGCGCGCCGGATTGAAACTCGCAGACGGCGACGGCGGCGTCCTCGACCTCGATTTGCTCGTGGGCCAGCAGCGCGGTCCTTGCCGCAATCCGCTTGATGGGCCCGCCGAACCAGAGCGCGAGGTCAATGGCGTGAATGCCCTGGTTCATCAGCGCCCCGCCGCCGTCCAGTTTCCACGTCCCCCGCCACGCGCCGGAATCGTAATACTCCTGGCTGCGCCACCACGGCGTGCTGCACGTGAGCAGAGTGAGCCGGCCGAAGCGTCCGGCGTCCACGGCCTGTTTGGTTTTCTGGACGTCGTCGGCGAAGCGGTGCTGGTAGATGCCACCCAGCGTCGTGCCTGAGGCCTGAAACGCCGCAAGGATCTCCTCGCATCGCTGGGGCGTGGTGTCGAGGGGCTTTTCCGAGATGCAGTGCTTGCCGGCCTTTGCGGCGGCGATGGCGATGTCGCCGTGTACCCCGCTCGGCGTGCAGATGTCGAGAAAATGGATGTCGTCGCGCGCCAAGACGTCCTCCAGCCGCGCCAGCGCCGGCACACCGAACTCTTTGCCCACCGCCTCGGCGCGTTCGGGAACGATGTCTGAGACGGCGGCAAGTTGGATCTCCGTGCATTCACGGTAGGCCCTTGCGTGGGTTTGGCTGATGACGCCGCAGCCGATGATCGCTGCCTTGAACACCGCCCGCTCCTTTGCCGGGGTTCCCGAGGTCAAGCGACGATGAGGCGAGCCCAGCGGCGCTTGCCGACGCGGAGGATGTCGCCGTCCGCCGCCTCGACCGACGCCTGCGGGTCGGCGAGGACACAGTCATTAAGTTTCACGGCGCCCTGCTTGATGAGGCGCATCGCCTCGCTATTGCTCTTGGCAAACCCGGCCGACACGATGAGCGCCGCCAAGCCTGTTCCGCGCGCGACACGCACTTCGGGGATCTCGGCGGGGATTTCCTTCTCGGCGAAGACGCGCCGGAACTCGTCGGCGGCGGCGACGGCCGCGCCCTCGCCGTGGTACTGGGCGACGATTTGCCGGGCGAGGCGCTCCTTGGTGTCGCGCGGACCGGTGGCCTGGAGGCTCTTTCGGAACTCGGCGACCGGCTCGGCCGCGAGGAGCGTCCAGTAATTCTCCATCAGCCCGTCGGGGATGCTCATCAGTTTGCCGAACATCTCGCCCGGCAGGTCGGTGACGGCCACGTAGTTGCCCTTCGACTTGGACATCTTCTCCGTGCCGTCGAGGCCCACGAGCAGGGGCATGGTGAGGACGACCTGCGGCTCCTGGCCCTGGCTGCGCTGGAGTTCGCGCCCGGCCAGGCAATTGAACGTCTGGTCCGTGCCGCCCAGTTCCACGTCGGCCTCGATAGCGACCGAATCGTACGCCTGCATCAGGGGATAGAGGAACTCGTGGATGCCGATGGGGTCGCCGGCCTTGTAGCGATTCTCGAAGGTGTCGCGCTCGAGCATCCGGGCGACGGTCATCCGGGCGGCCAGGCGCAGGACGTCGGCGAAGGTGAGGCCGGCGAGCCATTCGCTGTTCGAGCGGACTTCGAGTTTCGCCTTGGAGGCGTCGAGCACCCGGCCGGCCTGGGCGAGGTATGTCTCGGCGTTCTCCGCGATCTGCTCTTCGGAGAGAACGGGGCGCATGTGGTTCTGGCCGGAGGGGTCGCCGACGCGGGCGGTGTAGTCGCCGATGATGAGGACGGCCTTATGGCCGAGGTCCTGAAACTGGCGCATCTTGCGCATGACGACCGTGTGCCCGAGGTGGATGTCCGGGGCGGTCGGGTCCATGCCGAGTTTGATGCGAAGCGGCTTTCCGGAGTGGATGGAGCGGGCGAGTTTGTCGGCGAGTTCGTCCTCGGTGTAAATCTGGACGGTCCCCCGGCGCAGGGCCTCCAGTTGGCGCTTGGCCTCGTCGCGTGCCGCTTTCGGTATCGTGTCGCGTTTCATGTTTCGTCTTCCGCTGGTCCGCCGGAAAGGGCCAATATAGGTCCGGCGGCGGGCGATTCAAGCCTTTTCGCTGGCGCGCGGTTTTGCTCTTGACGCACGGCCGGGCCGGCCGATATAGTGACACCATGAAATCGCGCGGCGAGTATCTGGCTCTGGGCCTTAGGCTGTAAGCGCCCGGGGCCGCTGCGCGCCAAGCGATGCAGGAACGACGGCTCCGGGAAAAGCATCCCGGGGCCTTTTTTGTCGCCCGGACGGGGAACGGGGAAAAGCGTTGAACCCGCCCGCCGGGTCGGATATGAACGCACAGGGAAGGAGGCGAGCCGTGGCCGCAAAGGCAAGCAAACGCGTCCTCATTTTCGACACGACGCTGCGCGACGGCGAGCAGTCGCCCGGCGCCAGCATGAACCTGACGGAGAAACTGGAGGTGGCGCGGGCCCTGGACCTCCTGGGCGTGGACATCATCGAGGCGGGGTTCCCGATCACGAGCCGGGACGATTTCGAGGCGGTCCGGGCGATTGCACGCGAGGTCAAGCGCCCGACAGTGGCGGGCCTGGCCCGGTGCGTGCCGAAGGACATAGACCGTGCGGCCGAGGCGGTGCGCGACGCCGCCAAGCCGCGCATTCATGTGTTCCTCGCCACGAGCCGCATCCACCGCAAGTTCAAACTGCGAAAGGCGCGGAGCGAAATCCTGCGCCTGAGCGTGGAGGCTGTGCGCCGGGCGAAGGCGGCGGTCCAGGACGTGCAGTTCTCGCCCGAGGACGCTGCGCGCACCGAGCCGGATTTCCTCGCGGAGGTCGTCGAGGCGGTTATCGCCGCCGGCGCCGGGACGGTGAACATTCCGGACACGGTCGGCTGGGCGACGCCGGACGGTTTCCGCCGCGTCATCGAGCACCTGTTCGAGCACGTACCGAACATCACTAAAACCGTCATCGCCGTCCACTGCCACGACGACCTGGGGATGGCGGTGGCGAATTCGCTGGCGGCGGTGCAGGCGGGTGCGCGGCAGGTGGAGTGCACGGTCAACGGCATCGGGGAGCGCGCGGGGAACGCGGCCCTCGAGGAAATCGTCATGGCCCTGGCGACCCGGCCGGAAGCGTTCGGCGGGTGCTGGACGAGCATCCGGACGGAGCGGCTGTATCCGACGAGCCGCCTCGTCAGCCGTGTCACCGGCATGGTCGTCCAGCGCAACAAGGCGGTGGTGGGCGAGAACGCGTTCGCCCACGAGTCGGGCATCCACGCCGACGGCGTGCTGAAGGAACGGACGACCTACGAGATCATGGACCCGCGGTCGGTGGGCCTCACGATGAGCCGGCTGGTCCTGGGCAAGCACAGCGGGCGACACCAGTTCCGCCAGCGGCTGAAGGACCTGGGGTTCCGCCTGACGCCGAAGCAAGTGGATGCGCTCTTCTTCGGCCCGTTCAAGGAACTGGCGGACCGCAAGAAGGAGGTCTTCGACGAGGACATCGAGGCCCTGGTCGAGAACGAACTCGTGACCGCGCCCGAGGTGTGGCGTCTCGTGGGCATCCAGGTGGCGACGGGGACCGGCGGCATGCCGACCGCCACCGTGGAATTGGAGGAGACGGCCAAGAACCGGCGCATCCGCGACGCCGCCACCGGCGACGGGCCGGTGGATGCCATCTTCCGCGCGATGGAACGCTTGACGGGCGTCGCACTGAAATTGACCGACTACCAGATCCGCAGCGTCACCGGCGGCAAGGAAGCCCAGGGCGAGGTCCGTTTGGAAGTCCTCCACGGCAAGCGGACGGTCGCCGGCCGCGGCATCTCGACCGACATCCTGGAAGCGAGCGCCAAGGCGTATCTGTCGGCCATCAACCGGACGCTGACGCGACGCGGCGCGGGAAAGAGGCGGGTTAAACGCAGAGGGCGCAGAGACCGCAAAGGAAAGCAGGTATCGGGGAAAAGCAAACGGCAACACATTTAGCCGCCCACCTTGGTGGGCGCGTTCAAAGCGAAAGGCGCTTCTATGGCAAAAGGCAACGAGAAGGTCAAAAAAGCCGTCCTCGCCTACTCCGGCGGGCTGGATACTTCCGTCATCCTCCCCTGGCTGCGCGAAACGTACGGCTGCGAGGTGGTTGCGTTCGTCGCCGACCTGGGGCAGGGGCCCGGCGAACTCGACGGCATTGAAGCGAAGGCCAAGAAGAGCGGCGCTTCCGAGTGCGTCGTCATGGACCTGCGGGAAGAGTTCGTCACGGACTACCTCTGGCCGATGCTCAAGGCGGGCGCGGTGTACGAGGGCAAGTACCTCCTCGGCACGAGCATCGCCCGCCCGCTCATCGCCGCCAAGCAGGTCGAGGTGGCCCGCGCGACGGGCGCCGACGCCGTCGCCCACGGCGCGACCGGCAAGGGCAACGACCAGGTCCGGTTCGAACTGACGTACATGGCCCTCGCGCCGGACCTCGTGGTTCTTGTGCCGTGGCGCGACAAGCGCTGGACGCTCACGAGCCGAGAGGCCGCCGTCGAATACGCCGAGGCTCACGGCATCCCGATCGCGCAGTCCAAGAAGAGCATCTACAGCCGCGACCGGAACCTCTGGCACATCAGCCACGAGGGGGCGGAACTGGAGAACCCGGCCAACGAGCCGCGGCCGGAGGTGTTCGTCCTCGGGCCGACCGTCGAAAAGGCGCCGGACAAGCCGGAGCACGTGGAGATCGAGTTCGAGGCCGGCGTGCCGGTGGGCATCAACGGCAAGCGTCTGGGTCCGGTCGCGCTGATGGAGGAGGCGAACCGCCTGGGCGCCAAGCATGCCGTCGGCCAGGTGGACATCGCCGAGAACCGCCTCGTGGGGATCAAATCGCGCGGCGTCTATGAGACGCCGGGTGGGACGATCCTCTATGCCGCCCACGCGATGCTGGAGGCCCTGTGCCTCGACCGCGACACGCTGCACTATAAGCAAGGAGTGGGACTCCGGTACGCGGAACTTGTGTATTACGGGCAGTGGTTCTCGCTTTTGCGCGAGGCGCTCGATGCGCTGGTGGACCGGACACAGAAGAGCGTGACGGGCAAGGCGCGCCTGAAACTGTACAAGGGCCAGGCGCTGCCGGCGGGCGCCTCCTCGCCTCACAGCCTCTACAGCGAGGCCCTTGCGAGTTTCGTCATGGGTGAAGGCTATGACCCGGCCGACGCCACAGGGTTCATCCACCTCTTCGGCTTGCCGATGAAGGTGCAGGGCCTGGCGAAGCGAAAAGGAAAGTAGCGCGGACGCATGAATATCATTCTTATCGGCTATCGCTGCACGGGGAAGACGACGATCGGCGCAATCCTCGCCGAGAAGTTGGGCTGGCCGCTCGTGGACACCGACACGCTCATCCAGGAGCGGGCCGGCCGGAGCATCCAGGAAATTGTGGCGGCGGGCGGTTGGGCGGATTTCCGCCGCCGCGAGCGAGAAGTGATCGCCGATGTCGCTTCCCGCGACCGCCAGGTCATCAGCGCTGGCGGCGGCGCCGTTCTCGATGAGGCGAACACCGACGCCCTCCGCGCCCGCGGGAAGGTGGTCCTTCTGACGGCCGCGGCTGAAACCATCTGGGACCGCATGAAAGCGGACCCGAAGACGATTGGCGAGCGGCCGAACCTGACCGACGCGGGCGGCATCGCGGAAGTCCGCAGCGTCCTCGCCGAGCGGCGTGAGAAGTACCGCACCGCCCGCCACTACGAGATTCCGACCGACCGATTCTCGCCCGAGGAGGCGGCAGGGCGCATTCTCGCCTACCTGAAGGCGACCGGCGCGCTCTAGGCTCTGTCTGATGAATCCAGCATGCTCTCGGGTGGCGGCCTTCCCAGGCCGCCACCGCCTTCCGTGCCATGCGCGGTGGCCTGGGAAGTTTACCCGCCGGGGCGGGGCCACCGCGCGGAGGGCGTTCAGGATTCGTCGTATCGCCTCAGAAAAGGGGTTGCAGGGGGCGGCGGAGGCGGTATACTATGCGGCTTCGTTTGAACGGGAACGATGCGGGAGGATGCCGATGCCGGCCAAATGTGCGATATGCGGGAAAACGTCCATCGCGGGTTCGAGCATCACCCGCCGGGGCAAAGCGAAGTACCTGGGCGGGGTGGGTCGGAAGATCACGGGCATTTCGAAGCGGCGGTTCCGGGTGAACCTTCAGTCCGTCCGCGTCGAGTTGGCGAACGGGACGCGGAAACGGATGCGCGTCTGCGCCCAGTGCCTTCGGGGCGGACAGGTGCGGAAGCGGAGCAAGCGCGTCGTGCCGGAGCCGGCGACGAAGTAGGGCGCTCGGTTGCGCGTGGCCACGGTGCGGGAATCCCCACCTTTCGCTGCACTCCAGGTGGGGCTTTGGGCGGCGAGGGCGATCATGCCCATCTCGCGGGAGGAAGTCGAGAAGGTCGCTGCCCTGAGCCGCATCCGCCTCGCTCCCGATGAGGTGGATCGGCTGGCGTCCCAACTCTCTTCCATCCTGGCCTACGTTGGCAAACTGTCGGACCTCGATACCGAGACCGTCGAGCCGCTCGCCCATGCCGTCCCCCTCCGGAACGTCCTGCGCAAGGATGAGCCGCGAATGAGCCTCTCGCCCGAGGAGGCGGTCGGGGGGGCGGCGGACGCGGCGGACGGGTTCTTCCGCGTGCCGCGGGTCCTTGACGACGGGACGGCGGCGTAAACCCTTTCAGGCGCCCGATCGCGGATGCGAAGATGCAACCCCTGAACCTGACAGCCTGTGAGATGCGGGAGGCGATTGGCAGGGGGGACCTCTCGGCGCGCGAAGCAACGCAAAGTTGCCTTGCGGCCATCGAGCGGCTCGAGCCGAAGATCCACGCCTTTCTCGCGCTCTCGCCCCAGGACGCCCTGCGCCGTGCGGCTGAAGTGGACGAGCGGCGGGCGCGCGGCGAGCGGATGGGGCTTCTGGCGGGCATCCCGACGGCCGTCAAGGACAACTTCTGTACGGCCGACGGCCAGGCGACGACCTGTGCGAGCCGCATCCTCGAAGGGTGGAAGGCGCCTTACAGCGCGCACGTGGTGGAGCGGCTGCTGGGCGAGGATGCGATTGTCGTCGGGAAAACGAATCTCGATGAGTTTGCGATGGGTTCCTCGACGGAAAATAGCGCGTTCGGGCCGACGCGGAACCCGTGGGACCTGGAGCGCGTGCCGGGCGGCTCAAGCGGCGGAAGCGCCGCCGCGGTGGCGGCGCGGATGGTTCCCCTCGCGCTGGGGTCGGACACGGGCGGTTCCATCCGGCAGCCGGCGGCGCTGTGCGGCGTGGTGGGGCTGAAGCCGACGTACGGGCGGGTGAGCCGATACGGCCTGGTGGCGTTCGCCTCCAGCCTGGACCAGATCGGGCCGCTCGCGCGGACCGTGGGAGACGCGGCGCTTCTCCTGCAGGCGGTGGCGGGTCACGACCCGCGCGATTCGACCAGCGTGCCGCAGGCCGTGCCCGACTACCTTGCGACGCTCGAGGAGCCGGTCGAGGGACTTCGGATCGGGGTGCCGAAGGAGTTTTTCGGCACAGGCGTGGACGGAGAAGTGGAGAGGGCGGTGCGGGAGGCGTTGGGGGTGTACGAGCGGCTGGGGGCGAAGTTGACGGATGTGAGTCTTCCGCGCGCCACCGAGCATGCCATTGCGGCGTATTACCTGGTGGCGACGAGCGAGGCGTCGTCGAACCTGGCGCGATACGACGGCGTCCACTACGGGCATAGGGCAGGTGGATATGCGGATATGATAGACATGTACATGCTCAGTCGCTCGGAGGGGTTCGGCGACGAGGTGAAGCGCCGCATCATGCTCGGGACGTATGCGCTGAGCGCGGGGTACTACGACGCGTACTACAAGAAGGCGGCCAAGGTTCGGGCGCTCATCCGCCAGGACTACGCGGCGGTGTTCCGCCAGGTGGATGTCGTGATGGGGCCCACCACGCCGACGGCGGCGTTCCGGCTGGGCGAGAAGACCGACGACCCGCTGACGATGTACCTCTCGGACGTGTACACCGTGAGTTGCAGCTTGGCCGCCATCGCGGGCTTGAGCGTTCCATGCGGCTTCACGAGGGCGGGGCTGCCGGTGGGGCTTCAGATCATCGGCGACGCGTTCAGCGAAGAGCGGCTCCTGCGCGTCGCGCGGATGTACGAGCGGGAGACGAACTGGGCGAGGCGAAGGCCGCCCGTGTGCGAAGGCAAATCCTGATGGCAGAAGCCCTTACACCGACCATCGGCCTGGAGGTGCACCTGCACCTGGCGACGCGGACGAAACTTTTCTGCCCGTGCGCGGTCGAGTACGACGCGCCGCCGAACGCGCGCGTCTGCCCCGTGTGCCTGGGGATGCCCGGCGTCCTGCCGGTCCTGAACGAGCGGGCGGTGGAACTGGCGGTGCGGATGGCGCTGGCGCTGGGGTGCACGATTCCCGACCTTGCGAAGTGGGACCGCAAGCACTATTACTATCCGGACCTTCCGAAGAACTACCAGATATCGCAATACGATCAACCGCTGGGCGTGGGCGGCTTCCTGGAGATTCCCGTCGAGGGCGGGGTGAAGCGGATCGGCATTATCCGCGTCCACCTGGAGGAGGACGCGGGGAAACTGATGCATGCGGAGGGCGGGGGCAACTCCAGCGTCGTGGACCTCAACCGCACCGGCACGCCGCTCCTGGAGATCGTCAGCGAGCCGGACATGAACTCGGCGGAGGAAGTGCGGGCCTACTCGACGGCGCTTCGGCAACTGGCGGTGTACCTGGGCGTGGGCGAGTGCAACATGCAGTTGGGACAGATGCGCTTCGAGCCGAACATCAGCCTCCGCATCGGGACGGGCGCCGACGGCCGGCCGCGATACACGCCCATCACCGAGATTAAGAATCTGAACTCCTTCCGGAGCGTCGAGCATGCGGTGGCGTTCGAGATTGCACGGCACCGCGAGGAATGCGAGGCGGACCCGAAGGGGTACACGCTGGAGAACCTGGGCAAGCAGACGCGCGGATGGATGGACGACCGGGAGGTGACGTTCCTTCAGCGGTCGAAGGAAGAGGCGCACGATTACCGCTATTTCCCGGAGCCGGACTTGGTGCCGTTCGTGCCGGACCGCAAATGGGTTGAAGAAGTCCGTGCATCGATGCCAGAAACCCCCCAGAAGATACGGCGTAGGCTAATAGAGGAGTATGGGCTCTCACAGTATTACGCAGAAGTCATGATGCAGGATCGGGAAGTTGCCGACTTCTATCCCAAAGTTGCTGTGTCGTTCGACAAGATCATGGGGCGTGAGTTTGGGAATAAGTATGTTAGTGATTGGCCTCTCGCGCGCAAGGGGAAGGTCGTTGGCAACTGGTTCAATCAGGACGTGCAGCGAGCGATTAACGAACGGGGTATTCGCCCGAATGATTTTCGGTTTACGGCTGAGCAACTTGCTGAGCTAATGGTCCTTGTCGAAAAGGGCACGATCAACCGCAACACGGGAACAGAGGTTTTCAACCGGATGCTCGAGACGGGCAAATCGGCCGCAACAATCGTCGAGGAAGAGAGTCTTGCGCAGACGAGCGACGCGGGGGAACTGGAACGAATCGTCGAGCAGGTGATCGCGGCAAACCCCGGCCCGGCGGATGATTTCCGCGGCGGGAAGGACAAGGCGCTGGGCCGCCTCATCGGCGAAGCGATGAAGGCGTCGGGCGGGAAAGCCAATCCGAAAGTCGTTCGCGAACTTCTGGTCCGGAAACTTCGCGGTTGAGAGAGCCGCGGTTCACTTCTCCGAAGTATCCTCCGGGGCAGGTTCCTTGCGCGGGGTGGGGAGCGAGGCGTCCTGGTCGAGCGCAGGCCCTTGGTCGGTGCCGGCAGGCTTCGTGGGCCGACGTCCCCAGATGCGATTCTCTTCGCCCTGCAGCAGCCGCGCGTAATTCGTCCGGTGCCGCACAATCACCACCGTCACAAGCGCAAGGACGAAAAACGTGACGGGCAGGGCGCTGCCCCAGGCGACATCGCGACACGTGACGAGGTAGCCGCCGAGAAACACAAGTGTGGCAACCGTGGAGCCGACCGAGACGTATCCCGAGATGAGGACCGCGAGGATCCAGACGCCGAAGGCAAGAAGGGCGATGGGCCAGAGGCCGGGCAAGGCGAGGACGACGCCGAGGCTGGTGGCGACGGCCTTGCCGCCGCGGAACTTCAGGTACACCGGGAACACGTGGCCGAGAATCGGCCCCAGGGCGATAAGCATAACGCCGGTCCATATGAAGCGGTCTGACTCGTGCCATTGAAGCCCCTTCATAACGCTGACCGCAAGCAGGGTTGGGCCGAACCCCTTGCCCACGTCGAGGACGAAAGCGAGGACGCCCCAGGGCGCTCCGCAGACGCGTCCGCAGTTCGTCGCCCCGATGTTGCGGGACCCGTGGCGGCGAATGTCCACGCCGCGCATCTTCCCGATGATCCAGCCAAACGGAAGCGATCCGCACAGGTAGGCAAACAGAAACCCGCCAGCGATGATAAGCAGCCAGCCGGTCATATCTACGGAGCCTCCTTTCGTTCGGCGGCGCGCGCAAGAACGGTCATCATCTCGCGGAAGTTGCGTTCGACGGGATATTGCTCGGCGGTGCGTCGAGCGGCGAGTCCCATGGGAGCGCGCCGCGCGGGGTCGAGGAGGCGATCCATTGCGTCGGCCAGGCGCTCGGTCTGGCGGGGCAAATCGAGAAGCAGCGCCTCCCGGCCGTCCTGGACCAGTTCGCTCGCCCCGTTGAACTGCGTCGTGACAACCGGCAGGCCGCAGGCCAGCGCCTCCAGCACGACGAGGCTGCACGGGTCGTACCATGTCGGATGGACGTAGGCGTCGGCGGCGGCGTAGGCGGGGAGGATGTCGGCCAGCGCGCCGGCGAAGGCTAACCGTTCGAAACACCCCAGTTGCGCCGCCAGGTGCAGGTACGGCTGGGCATTGCCCTTGCCGACCACGAGAATTCGCCAGGGCTCGGCGGGCCGGCGGGCGTGGAGGAGGGCGGCGGCCTCCACCAGTTCGCCGAGACCTTTGAGGCGAAAGTTGTGGGCCACAAGAAGGAAACACGTCTGGCCGTCGGCCAGGGCGAAACGCCGCCGCGCGTCCGGCCGCAGGCACTCGCATGCCGTCGGGCTGTAGTGTGCGACGTCCACACCGTTATAAACGAGGTGGAGCCGCTCATCCGGCACGGCGTGGAACTCCTGCATGTCGCGTCGGACCATACGGCTGATGGCGACGACCTCGGGAGGCGGGTCGGCGGCGAACTGGCGGCGCTGGAGCCACAGGTGCATCCGCACGCGCGGGCTGAGGAAGTCCGACGCGCGTTTCAGGGTTCGCGCGGCCTGGCTGCGGACGAGGAAGAGGTTCTGTCGGCGGCCGGCGGCAAGGACGCCGCCGTGAGGCTGCAGGACGTCGGCGCCGAAAGTGCGTCCGACGGCAACGACAACGTCGAGCTTGGCGCGGCATGCGGCGCGCCCCGCCCCCCGGGCGAAGCGCCAGTCGCGTTCCGGGCGCGACAGGCCGCAGCGCAGAACCCGGTGGGTGACGGTCCCTGGAGGCGATTGGGCGAAACCGGCTGCGAACAGGTGAACCTGGTGGCCGGCGGCCACAAGTTCCTCAGCGAAGTGATAGACATACGTCTCTGCGCCGCCGCGCGCAGGGTCGAGATGCTCGATTTGAAACCCGATCTTCATCCGTTACGTTTGCCCCGGCCTGGCGCCCGCCGTCGTCGGTGCTTCATCGAGGCGACGGATGATGCGTGCGGGAACCCCCGCCGCCAGCGTGTTCGGCGGGACGTCTCGGGTGACCACGCTGCCGGTGCCGATGACCGCGCCATCGCCGATGGTCACGCCCTTGAGGATGATTGCCCCGAGTCCGATCCAGACGCGGCGTCCGATCTTCACGGGCCGTGCCTCCTCGATCGGCGCCAGGTTGAACCGCCGCTCGGGCGGCCAGAGGGTGTGAAAATCGGAGTCCAGGATGAACACGTCGGGGGAGATCATGGTGTCGTCGCCGATCTCGACGCTGTTGCGGGCGGCGATGACGGTGCCCGCCATCAGGACGTGGTCGCCGACGAGGATGCGCCCGCCGGGAAAGGTCATCAGTTTGATGGGCGAGCGGACGCCGAGGTTCGAGCGTTTCGGGTCGGAGATGAGGCGCGCCTTGCGGCCGAGGCGAATTTCTCCTTCGCCTTGCATCACGACGGTGAAGCGGCCTCGCGCGCGGACGCCGGGGCCGACGTGAAAGTCGGGATGCAGCAGGCGGTTCCACAGGAGCGAGCATCCCCCGACCCAAGCCGGCCACTTGCGGAATCGCAAGGTGACGCGCAGGCCGGCGAGTTTTCGACGAAGACCGGCAGCCAAAGCCATATCGGGAACTCCGGGTAGTGGGGCGATGCGCCCCGACCGACACGTTTCAGCATGAACCGTCTATTATCCATCCCGAAGGCTCGAAGGCCAGCAGAATCTTGGGCGCTACGGCCGGTCCACACGCCGTCGTGCCTCGCGGCGGGCGATGCGGCGGGCCTTGCGGATGGCGCGCCGAAGGAGCCCCTTCTCGCCGGCCGACAGGCGCCCGACGCCGAAGTACTCCCGCGCAAAACGCATCCGGTCCGTGTCAGTGAACACTTCGGACCGGATGAGAGTCGCCTCCGACGGCCAGGAGGAAAAGAGGAGGGCGGCCAAATCCTTGACGATCCATCGCGTCGGCACGCGGCGGCGGAATCGCAGCAGCCGCTGAAGGTCAATCAGGTGGAGCGCCGGCTCGGCGCCCTCGACCGGCCGGACGAGCACGTGGCACAGATAGAAATCGCGATGGGCGAAGCCCGCGCCGTGGAATTGCCGGGCCAGCCTTCCCAGGGCGCGGACGAAGCGGCGCTTCTCGTCCGTCGCCTCGCGGCGGCGCGGCGGGGCAAAGGCCCGCTCGCAATACGTGTCGGCCTGAACGGCGCCGGGAACTTCTTCGGTGACGAGGCAACTTCGTTCGCGCCGCCCGCCGCGCGAGAACTCCCATCCGACGGCGACGCACCGCGCGCTCGCGATGCCGGCGTCGGTGAGGCGGACGATGTTCCGCGCCTCCTGGTCGGCAAGCGAAATGGGGTCGCCCAGGCTGACGGTCCGCCGGAGACCGGTCGGCCACGGCACGCGGTTGTGGCGCTTCAGATACAGGACGACCGTCGCCCCGCCGCCGGGCCGGGGAATCTCGGCGCGGACCGTCCATCGGCCGGGGACCGTGCGGTACGCCTGGCCGCCCTCGAAGGCCATGAGCGCGTCCAGGGTTGCGAGGCCGGTTGCCTCCAGCGCCGGACGAAAC
>Ga0307377_10003484_pt1 | contig 17766 bp, 14 predicted proteins | sample TR3MG_FD_202535 | JGI IMG/M metagenome (GOLD analysis project Ga0307377, IMG submission 202535) | Soil microbial communities from Risofladan, Vaasa, Finland - TR-3 | ecosystem: Environmental > Terrestrial > Soil > Coastal area > Acid sulfate soil | place: Finland: Risofladan, Vaasa | collected... | reverse complement strand
TGATCGCTCAGAATATTGTTTGAGCGAAAGTATAAATTCAAGTCGTAAAAACCCTTGACCTTGTTTAAGGTGTTATATATTAATAAATTACATTATCTTTAACCGTCCTCAACCGGACACTAGTGATATATTGTAAATAAAATAGTTATTGACATATTAAGATTAATTTATTAACAATCAATTAATTAAACAACTCTCTTATCTCGAACTAAAGTTAACTTTTTTTATTACAACGAAATATTAACGCATCAGTTATATTTAAGAATCAGATCTTAATGTTTTAAAAAAAAATTATGAATAAACCATCCTGGTCAACTATTGGAAAACTAATAATACTCCAAGTATTTTTTGTATGTTATTCAAATCCATCTACTCTTTATGCTCAACCAGGCAATAAGATTCGGAAGAGTGATTGTTATTTCAGGGAATCTGACAGCACTTGGTTATTAGGTAACTCCATGATAGAGATTAACATTAACCCGGTAAATGGTGCGATAAAAGGACTGCTCAACAAGGCGTCCCATGTTCAATTTACAGGTAATTGTATTCCTGAATCATTTTCGTTGGTATTTTCAACATGGGAAAATCATGGGGCAGCAGCCAAAGACCTGTGGGGCGCTGCTTATGGCTCTTTAATCCGCAGTCATAATCAGAAAGTAACATCAAAAAAATTTGAAAATACCAGTATTGGAAGCAAACTTGAGATTACTTACGAACAAATTCAGGCTGATAACAGAACCCTGGATATAATTATTAATTACACCATCGAAATCAGGAATGGAAATGAAGAAACAAACTGGAGGATAGAGATTCAAAATAATAGTCAGGGCACTGTTAGGGAAGTCCTCTTTCCGGTTATATCTGGCCTGAAGAAATGCGAAACTTTGCTATTGCCCAACCAATCAGGAACAGCTCTTAGAAATCCGGTTGATCGTTTGTCAGATGAAATTCCTGATCTTTCAATTGAATATCCTGCGAGGGCTTCAATGCAATGGTTTGAATATTATTCTTCAAATGCTGGTCTTTACATGGCTTCCTATGATAAGAATCTTGATTATACAAAACTCTGTTTCGGTCTGGTGCATGAAGGGAAGGATGTTGCAATGTGGATCGTTAAATATCCTTTTTGCATTACAGGGGATTCATGGGTATCACCGGATCTATGTGTAGGAATTCATAAGGGTGACTGGCATTGGGGTGCTGATAAATACCGCACCTGGATAGAAAGTTGGGTGCCTAAGGCAACTGTTCCAAAAAGAATCCTTGAAATGTATGGTGGGATGGATTGGATTTTTATTAAGGACGTGAATGAAAAACTTAAGCTTAGCTATGACGAGCTGTTTAAGGAGACCCAAAAAAGGCAACAAGGCGAAAGCACGACCCTGGTGGGTTGGATGTTCAACGGACATGATACCTATTACCCTGAGTACCATCCAATACCTGATTTGGGAGGGGAGAAAGCTCTTATTAAAGCCATAGACATGGTTCATCAAAGTGGTCGTTATCTTGGTGCATACGTGAACCTTCGACTATGTAATAATGAAACTGAAACGTATAAGAAATTTGGGAAAAAATGGGCTGTCCTCTTAAAGGGTCCGGACCTGGGTGTATCTAGCCTTGATTTTGGTGAACTCCATGAAGAATGGAATAAAACCTGGGATAGAGACAACCAGAGCGAGGGCTGGTTTTCGGTTATGTGCCCATCTGTTAAAGGATGGCAGGACTATATAGTATCAGAAACAGAAAAGATAATACGTGATTATCACTTTGATGGTTTGTTTCTCGACCAGATATCATCGTATTATGCTGAGCTTTGCTATAACAGGAACCATGGACATTCTACCCCCGCAACAGCCTGGGGTCGCGGTTATATAGAAATGGCCCGTCGTATAAGAGAAGTGACAAGAAAGGCCAATCCAGAATCATATATTTATGTTGAAGGCATGAATGATGCCTATGGCCAGTATATAGATTATTACCTTGATAAAAACCTTGTTTGGGAACCAATGCGAATTCATCCGGCTATGGAATCTTTTGTCGAGATGTGGCGCTATACTCTGCCTTCATATATCATAGTCAATGACCCAGCTTCATATTCATTTCCTCCTGCAAAAGACAAGGTGTATGGTATTAATTACAACTTTGTAATGGGTATTCGTGGAATAGGAGGTCCTGAAGATGAAAAATCTTTCCAAACAACTGGAGAATTGGTCACGAAAAAAGCTGGTATAGAAAAAATCAAGAAGTTGTGGAACGAAGCAGGAGAATTCTTCTTTTACGGCACGTTTATGGATGACCTTGGACTGAAAATATCTGACCCTGATATATTTGCAAAGGTTTATCTTTCTAAGAACAAAGAGCCTGGAATTGCTTTGTGGAATACCTCTGCTTCACTTTCAACATTTACTCTTAGCATTGACCTCAATGCTCTTGACCTTTCAGGACTGAAAATTATCAAAGCAATGACGGTAAGCAACAAGAAAGCCATCTCCTATAAGCTGGAAGAAAGTATAATTGTTTTGCAGGGTACTCTTCCTCCTCATGAAATTGAGTTTATTTCTCTGAATGGCCAAAAAAAATAACCGGAGGACTACAACCTGTAAAGAACATCTTAATGAACGGATCCAATAGTAATTTTTCTTAAAAGTATTTAATTATTTTTATTTTGAATCGGCTAATCAATAATTAATCCCGATAACCATTTAAGATAATTAACAGTTATCTCTGATGAAGAGGTTTTAATTGTTTTATTCAACACTGACCTTATCTCCTTTTTCTCTTTTGCAGGGGCGACAGGATCAGAAGATTTTGCAACAATATCAAATAGCGCTTGTTTGGCCCCATTTTTTGCCATAGGATTATCTCCTGACATCAAGTCTGCCAATGGTGGAATCATTTTAGCGCCAAGGTTAACGGAAGCAACCACCGCCAGATTTCTCAACTGATCATTTTTGTCACAAAATCCATTTAATACATAATCAGGTTCAGCATCCAGGTCCCGAATGTAAATATTCCTGAATTTAGCAAATTGCCCCTGTTCGTCGGCATGGTTTCCCTGAATACCTATGACTCCATAATAAGGTTTGCCATCCATTGATTTTACTGTATCGGTGTTCGCCATAGTCGTAACTTTATCATTAATGGAAACCGTGACTATATTACGATCACATTTAATTTCCATTTTATACCAGATACCGGTTGTTTCATCAGGTCTGTTTGTTACAGCCACATGTCCGTAAATTGAACCGGTACAATGCAGGTCATCTCTCCAGGGAGTCCATGGAGCAAGCAATTGAACCTCAAATCCTGCATCCGGGTCAGAAGGGTTACATCTTATAAAAATCCCGCTGTTTCCTACCTTTGACAACATGAATTCAAGATGCAGAATAAAGTTACCATATCTTCTGTTAGTAAAGATATCATTACCTGAGCCAAAACTCCTGGTAATTAATTCGCCATCAATTTCTTCAAATCCTCCTGATTTCTCAAGGGTCCAATTAGTCAGGTCCTTCCCATTATAAAGAGGTTCAAAATCTCCCTTGTTTTGGGATAAACATGAGACTGCATATATAAATGCAACAGTGCTGATAAGAATAAAATTTTTCATTTTAAGATTTTAAGAAAAAGGTTATAAATTATTCCGGTAATGTCCATGGAGCCCTGTAAGCTCTGGATAACAGATAATTGGCAGCATCATCTCCAATAAATTGTTCTTTCATACTATCCCAATTCAATTTTCTTTTAAGTCGGTATGATATCATGGCAAGATGCATCGGGATTGTCATCTCGTGGGCATATAAGAGATTACTTTCAGGTTGTTGTCTTGATTTTACAGAATCAATAAAATTACGCTGATGACCAGGAGAGCGTACAATTGTCTTTGGAACTTCAGGAATGTCATTTATAACCTCACCAGCAACACGGATCACACATGTATTATAATCGCAAGTTAACGAGCCATCTGCACCTTCAAAATGCGCTCCTATTCCCATTTTATCAGCTCCCGGTATAGGAGGTGGCTCAGTAGTCCAATAGACATCAAGGTCTTTAAATTTAAAGTCTACATCAATCCAGAGGGGAGCATCTGCTATACCATCATGAGGTCTGTCTCCTCTACTCTCAATACTGGTTAATCTATGGGGATGAATTGACATGTACATGATATCGGCTATGTGACACCAAAAATCAGCAAATACACCTCCTGAATAATCAAGAAAATAGCGATAAGTAGAATGACAACGTACAGGAGTATATTCTTCGTAGGGAGCAGGCCCCAACCACATATTCCAGTCGAGAGTATCAGGTGGGGTTTCATTTTGCGGGAATCCAAGTCCAGGCGAACCACCTGTTTTCCACAGACGGACAGTATGAATTTTCCCAAGCTTACCGGATTGAATAATTTCAGTAACGCGATGGTAATTATCTCCTGCATGTATCTGAGTTCCCAATTGAAAAATAGAATTGTTCCTGTTCAGACTTTTTAACATTGCACATCCTTCTTCAAAGGTATATGAAAGAGGTTTTTCACCATAAACATCTTTCCCTGACTGAAAAGCCATAATAGCAATTAAAGCATGCCAATGATCAGGTGTTGCGCATGTAATTACATCTATATCTTTTCTGTCGAGTATCATCCTGAAATCAGTATAAGTTTCAACCCTGGCATTTTGATTTATTGATAAAAGACGTTTTTGAGTCTTTCCTAATCTGACTTTATCAATATCACACAGAGCAACCACTTCAACGTCAGAAAGGGCATTGAACCAATCTAAATGACTGTTGCCCTGTCCCCCCAGCCCAATATGTGCTACTGTTACCTTGTCGCTGGGTGCAACATTTCGAAAGGTATTCGACATAAGAGGTATACCTAATATACCAAGTGCAGTATTACTTATAAATTTGCGCCTGTCTATTCTTCTGCCTGTTCTCATTATTTTTAAGTTTAATTTTATACCGAAGTATTATAAAATAAAAAATATCAACCGATCGTTATCCAGAGCAATAAGAGTGTATAAAACGTTGCACCTTTAAGTACCTGATTTGATTTTACTTTCCACTATATTTATATAATTAAATATCAGATACATACGAACACACTTCTTTCGCCTCCGAACATATTTATCCCATGGAAACCACTATTTTAAATTGAGTACAGCGACAAATATTATACGTTAAGTTTATCATTCCGATTTTTGCTTTAGCTCTTGTAATTTCAATCGCACTGATAAATGAATCGTTCATGCTATTTTCTTCAAATCCAAATAAGTGTTCTATCCTTGCATGTGTTCTGGATTTCTCTTAATTATTGGCTTTTAATGGTTTTTACATCCTTAGGTGGATAACTCCAAGTTAACAGAGAGTTTCCAATAAAAAATAATCGTCAAATTGTCCTAATTCATTTACATTTTTTATCTCGTGCTTTTTTAGTGAGCAGGTCTGAACCGTATGGCATACCCTCCACCAGTAACAAGCTGCAACTTGAGATTTGTATTACGATCTACTGACTTTTTTTCAATAACCACATTCTTTGGGAAGCGATCTGCGTCGGGTGCATCTGAATAAATTTCAGCAGTGTACTTTCCATCACCAAGAAAATTTAACAAGACATTATCCTGTCGAGGTTCCCAGTTTGTCATACCACCCATAAACCAGTCTTTTCCACTACGACGGGCGATGGTGATATATTTGCCGGGTAATCCGCTGAGGACTTTTGTTTCATCCCATGTAGCTGGTACATCTTTAATAAATTGAAATGAAGGTTGTCCTTCATATGCACCCGGATGATCTGAAACCATTTGAAAAGGAGTTTCGTAAACCACATACATCGCAAGAGTATGTGCACGCGTACCCATAACCATAGGAGAATGCCTGCGAGGTGCAAACTCTTCTCGTGTAACATTGTTAAACCCGCCTGGTGTGTAATCCATTGGACCAGCTAGCATTCTGGTAAAAGGTATTGTAACATGATTTTCAGGATTATCTCTTGTCCCGACTTGTGATTGTTCCAAGCCCAAGACAGCCTCGTAACTCAGCAAATTAGGATATGTTCTGTTAATACCCGATGGTTTGGTGCTGCCGTGAATGTCTAGCATAAGATGATACTGAGCAGCTTTCTCGGCAGCCTGGTAATAAAAATTATTTCCATCTTGATCGTCACGTTCAATGAAATCGATCTTCAGTCCCGCAATACCCCATTTTTCGTAAATAGGGAAAACTTCATCCATTCTATTAACTACATCACTATAACTGACCCATATCCAGACTTTTACTCCTTTATTCGCCGCATAGCGTACTATCTCTGGGATATCAATTTTGCCGGGTTTGGTTATATCATTGCGAGCATTCCATCCCCCGTCAACCAGCATATATTCCAGACCAGACTTGGCTGCAAAATCGACGAAGTATTTTATATTTTCAGTCGTATGAGCGCTTTTGCCATCGAGGCCTATGTAACCGTTCCACCAATCCCAGGAAACTTTACCTGAATGGATCCACGAAATATCTTTAACAGCGGAAGGTGGATTTAAACTTGTAATAACATTGGATTCAATTAGCCTGCCTGGTTCAGTGCCTACCATTAACACCCGCCATGCAGAATTATGGGGGAGAGTACCCATTACGCAAATGTTAGGGAATTCGACATTAGGGGAAAGTTTGGATACGAAATAATGGTCTGACCAACCGCCTGAAGGATTGATTAAATACATAGAACTATAATCTCGTAAGTCGGCCTCTGTGATTGCCATCCATGCTACACCAGGAACTTCCATCAATATTGGCAACCCAATTATTCGAGCGATGGCGGCTTTGGCTACACCATCGTGATGATTGGAAAACGAGCTGATCGGAAGTTTGACGAATTCATCTTCGTACATACTTCTGAAATTGGGAAGTATGAGGGAATAGCCAGTTGCATCTTTACTGATTCGAAATTCCGTTGTTTCATTTGTAAGGCGGAATTCGTCAATATTAGCTTGTTCTGGAACAACATAGCGGAAAGCTATAGCATCATCATAAGCTCTTGCTTCGATTATAAGCTTGCGCGCAGAAGATACGTTTTCTTCCAGGTCTACACGCAGTGTATTGCAGTAATTATGAACTGAACTTACCTTTCCGGTTACCAGTTGATATGTTTCGTCAATTTTTGAAACATAAGTATTTACAATTCGCACATTCGATCCCAAAGATTTCTGACCCTTTAATTCCAAGGATAATGCCGATCGATCAATGAGCGCTTTACCTTGAAACGAGACCGCATAGACTAATTGACCTCCTGCCGGAGCGGGTTGATTGTTCGAGATGGTCTCGAGCATTATTACCAATTGACCGTTCGGGGACTTGATGACAGCCATATTGGACTGCCCCCATGCTGCAGAGGCTATAAACAAAAACACGTAGAATACATTTTTTTTTGTGCCGGACAGATGTTTCTTTGACATTTTAATTATCCTCCTAGTTTTTTGGTTATTTATAATATGGACACCTCTAAAAACTATTTTTTTGGTGCCGTTTTCAAAACAAATATATAGGATGATTATTTAAAAACCTAATTTTACCCACCTCTCCCCCTAATTTAAATTATTTAAATATCAGATACATACAAAAGTATCTCTTTCACGTTTGGACATACCTATCCCATAACAATAACTATTTTTAACTGAGTACAGCGACAAATATTGTAAGTAAGATTCATCATCCCGATTTTAGCTGTAGCTCTTACAATTCCAATAGTACGAACATTGGAGCCATGCATGCTGTTTTCTACAAAGTCGAACACATGTTCGATCCTTACACGTATCCTGGATGTCTCTTTGTTATTGGCTTTCTGTTCTTCGGTTAAGGGTTTGTTGCGGTAGCCTTTTTCAATTATTTTGTTGATGACTTTTTTCTTTTTGTAAACCGCTTCCTGATCTTCTCCTGTATATTCGCTATCAGCATAAAGCGGTTGACCCTCGTCTTTCTCCGTTAACAATTGTTCCATAGCTTGCGAATCATGTACCGATGCATCCGTAACAATAAATTTTTCTATGAGTTTAGTCTTTGTATCGGCTTTTAGATGGTTCTTATAACCGTAAAAAGTATTGTTGTTTTTCTTAGTCCATCTGGCATCGATATCTTTCTGTGCTAATTTATGAGGCTTCACTTTCCACTCCTTTGGTGCTGTCCCTGTCTCTTTAATATGCTTGTTTTCTTCGCGGGTATTGCGTTGGCGTGGAGCCTCTACAAAGCTGGCATCTACCATCTTTCCCTGATTTGATAAAACTTCTGCTGCATCAAGAGTTTCATTGAAGATTTTGAACAAGCCCAGGATTACCCCCTTTTCTATAAGCTGCTCCCGAAATAGCCAAAATGTTTTACTGTCAGGCACCTTGTCACTTTTCTTCAATCCCAAAAACCGTTTAAAACATGCCCGGTAAACAATTTGGTATTCCAACTGATCATCTGAAAGATTATACAGACTTTGAATGATAAGGGCTTTGAACAATACCAATCGGTTGAATGAGGGGCGGCCTCCTTTCGATAAATCTCTATCTTCATTTTTAAATGCCTCATATATAGGCGATTCAAATATATTCCAGCTAATATATTTATTCAATTTTTGTAGTGGATCACTAAGTTTACTGAGAGATTCCAATAAAAAATGATCGTCAAATAGCCCAAGGGGATTAATGTTTTTCATTTTGCTTATTTTTATACTGTAAAACTAAGCAAATATATCTATTATATTATAGTTATGTTATTAATATTCAAATGATTATATCAACAATGAGTTTTTAGAGATACCCTGATGTAAAAGACGGTCACGACCAAAAGAGCATCTGGGCTTCATTGTTGTCTGACAAACAGGTTGCAATAAGTGGTTCATCTTCTTATGACTGGAATGTCGACGACGAAGTTATCCTGAATACATTCATATTAGGTTCTCCGGGAGCTGTGCTTGGAACCCATATGGATGATGGTTCTGAAGTTCCTGAAAAATACATAAACAGAAGGTATGCTGTGAATAAATGGTACCGGAAAAGTATTGAATGGCAACCTGTTTGGCTCAACAGCCAACTTGGGAATATGCAATCAGCGCCCAGGTTAAATTGTTGGGGACGTACCGAAAATATTGATGGCAAAGATCAAATAACTGCCATTGTATTAAAAGGGAAAAAGGATAACACACTGAAAGAACTTGATGCATTTGAATGGGAGGGAAGATGGGCAGTTGTTTCTCAAACCAGTAATGGAATTTTTGAAGCCAGGCAGTTGGCTGTAATTCCATTTGATGCAGGTTTCATCAGTATCAAACTACCATCAGCACCTGAAAAGATTGAAAAAGTGAACAACCAAGAGTTGGTTCTTACAAGAAAATGGGACTGGAAAAACGGGATACTGACTATCCGAATCGATGAAAAGGAACTCAATCAAACGGCAGGGTTTATCATTATTATGTAGATGAAATCAGTGCTGTCCAAGATAATAAATATCTATTATCATATTAAAATTTCAAGTATTGAATCTCCTTCGAAAATCCGGAGCGACATATTTAATTAATTTCGGTATTGAGCCATGAATATTTTGTAATGTTACTGCATTAAATTAGACATTAACTATCTTCCTGTTTTCGTCATTGGGACACCCTAGACAGATTTTCACAGTATTTTGCTAACCTGTTCCTGTTCATCCGTCCACTCAAATGGGATAACTTCCCACTGATCGGTCTCTGGAATCTTGATCTTAATGGTATACATCGTTTTAGTAAGTTCTGCTACTCTTGCCGGGCTTAAGGGTACATTCTTCTCAGTCAACCTTCTCTCGACCTCCTTGTAGATGGTATATGCAACAAAGGCAATGCATATGTGGGCATCGATCCTATTCTCGTTTCTGTGATAAATGGGCCTGATTTTTAAATCAGTTTTCGAGATCCTAAAATTTTTATGTAAAGCTTTACATAAGTTCTTTAGAATGAGCAAGTTCGATCTGGAAGCTCGACCTATTTATCACCAAAGGGAAGATGCCATTCGGTCTCACGTTCTAATCTGTTTCGTAGCTTTACTAATTGAAAAGTATTTGGAATTAAACACTAAAATGTCCTTGAGGAATATTAGGCTTTTAGTGTGGAATATTACTGAATCGCACATCCGGGATATGGTTACAAAAGAAACTTTCAAATTTATTTCTCCAACTTCTGAAATTATGAACAGTCCTTTGAACCCTTTAATTAAAAAATGGGATCTTCTACCGCACTAATCGTCAGAAGTCAGGACCTTTATCTGCCCGGTTTTTAAGATACTCAGTGGCTTCTTCGCGGTTCAAGCGATGAAATAGTTCCCAGGCTGTGCAACCCAGATATAAAAATGGCTTACCTTCCTTAGTCTTTAGATAGCGACCGTTTTCACTTATTTTCAGAAATTTATTTATTAAATTATCCTGCTTTTGGCAGCCTATTAAAAATATGGCCCCGAATATTAAAAATATTAACTTTTTCACCATATTATTTTTTTTTAATGGATAATGTAATATTTAGGCCGTAGATTATGTAACATTTGTGTTTGCGTTTGAAAAACATGATTGTTTTATAAATTATTTAATCCCGCTTTAGTTTTGAAAAAGTATCATATAATTCGGTTATTTCTTCAAATTTATTCTTTTTACCCCAATTTTTGTGTCAATATTTGTCTGAATTCCATCCTGGAGGAAGATCGGGAATGCTTTTAAGTTAATCGGTGAAGCTGTCCCTTTAAAATTGCGAATCACCAGATCCTCAAAATTATTAACTTCAATTCCATGTGTAAAATAGGGCATTCGGGTGCCTTTCCATTCCAATCGAAAATTTTCAATGGTCAGACCGGTTACATGTTGGGCTAAAAATGCAGGAATATCACGTTTAAACAGTTGGTACTTTTCATCCAAACAAGCACGAAGGTCAATGTTTCCGCCAGCAACATCATTTAATTTCGAATCAATCAATTCGAGCGTTAAATTATTGAAGGTGATATTCTTGATGATACTTTCTTCGGTCCCGAAAAGCAATATTCCGTTTTCACCTTTGCAGGTGACATTATTAAATTTCACGTTTTTAATTTTCCCGAGTTTTATACTGTCTTTCCCCCGAATAGCCGAAATATGGATAGGTTCGCCATTCCCCCACCAATCGCCGGTTCGTAACTTGGTTTCAATTGTCACATTAGAAATATTGATATTTTCCAATGAACCTTCACCGCGCACAAAAATACCGATACCACGGGTGGAATTAGTGATATTGCAATTTGAAATATTGATGTTACAAACTGAATTTTGATCAATAAAACCAATACGGATACCGCTGGAATAAGATTGTAAATTGCAATTTGTTATGTTAATATTACCAGAAGGATGACGTAAATGTTTAAACCCCGGAAGCTCAAAATGATTGTCGTATCCCACGACACCAATGGCATCATCCCCGGAGCGAATATCGCAGTTTGAAATTGTTACATTATTGCAGCTTGTTATGTCAATACCATCGGCATTAGGCACAAACATGTTGGTCCAAAGGAGGATTCCATTCACTCTCACCCCATCGCAATCGGCAAAGTGCATCGTCCAAAACGGCGAATTGGTAATGAATATATCCTTTACCGTTATTCTTTTGCAATTGCTGAAAATAAACATCTGATAGGGACGGTTTTTGGGTACCACAGGGCCATCACCAATCCCATCACGAGCTATCTTTCGGTAATTCTCCTTTTGACGGGTATATTTTGTTCCTTCCTGTTCAATTTGTTTGGCCTTGTTGTGGTCGAAAAAATTGTCACCATTGCCGTCAATGTTACCGAAGCCTGAAATAGTTATGTTTTCTGCATTTTCAGCATAAATCATTCCATAATGCACCTCATTGTATGGTGCGTAGTCTTTAAGATCTGGACTACCCCTTAGTATGGCCCCGGTTTCGAGATATAAATGAACATTGCTTTTAAGATATACTGTTCCGATAACAAACACACCAGTTGGAATGATGACCTTTCCACCTCCGTTCAGATTGCACGTGTCAATTGCTTTTTGTACAGCTAAAGTACTTATTGTTTTCCCATCATTCACAGCTCCATAAGTTAAAATATTAAATGACTGTGCGTTGATAATAAATAAATTTAAACAAAGTAAGAGAGCTATCAGACTTGTTTTCATGGTAAATCAGGTTAATTAAAAGTATAGAGTTCCTAGTTGGATTATTTTTTTGTTACAGATGTTAAGCGAAGCACAATCACATCATGACCTTGCAATGAGGCAATAAATTTTTGACTGGTGGTCCCAACCGATTTCTTTTGCCAGACATTCCAAACTGAGTATTGACCTTCAATATAATTATCCTTTCGGTCAATTTTTGATCCTAATAGAAGAGGTTTTGAATCACGGGTTGCCGATAAACTCATTGAGGTCCAGTCAAATTCAACCTGGACGGGATAGTCGAGCCTGTTGAAGAAACAAATTGCCATATTGCTGTTGTTCAAAGGCTTGTAATAGACTTCTATTTCCCCGTAGTCTTTTATTTTATATCCTTGTTTGCCCAGTTTGTCCTGATCTATAGCAATCATGTCCTGATTGATTAGAATATCCTTCGATACAGGATCCATTTGGGTTAAGTCATTTCCTGCAATAAGTGGTGCAGCCAACATGCACCAAAGGCTGAAATGGGACCGGGCTTCGTTTTCAGTAAGTCCTCCATTACCTACTTCAAGCATATCAGGGTCATTCCAGTGTCCGGGTCCGGCATATTTCTCCAATCCTTGTTGCATATCAAGGTTAATCAATACTCCTCCAGCCCAGCATTTTCCTTCTTTTGCATCGGGAATATCCCAATTGTTTTGAATATCACCGGTGGTCCGCCAAAGGTGTCCTATTTCAGTAGCCCATTCCCAGGGTTTGCTCAAACCCCATTCGCAAATACTGAAAACAATTGGCCGACCAGCCTCAAAAAGAGCATCGCTCATTAAAGAATAAGATTCAGAAGCATTTTGTCCTTCGGTATTACACCAGTCGTATTTCAGATAATCCACTCCCCAATTTGCATACGACATAGCATCCTGAAATTCGCGTCCCCTGCTACCGGGATTGTTTCCACACGTTTTTCGACCTGCACAGGAATAGATGCCAAATTTCAACCCTTTGTAATGGGCATAATCGGCCAACGCTTTTATCCCGGAAGGGAACTTTTCAGGGTCTGCAACAATAAAACCCAGGCTGTCACGTCCCGCTTGCCAGCAATCGTCTATTAAAATATAGCTATACCCAGCCTCTTTCATACCGCTTGAAACCATTGCATCGGCTGCATAGCGAATGATGTTCTCATTGATGTTGCATCCGAATTTATTCCAACTATTCCAGCCCATCGGGGGAGTCAATGCCAGATTTTCAAATTTTTGAGTATAAGCATTAAGGCAGGCTACTTGAACAAGAACTATCGTAATGATACTTAATTTTGTACTTCTCATAGGTTTGAATGTTATAAATTTAAAATGTGAGTTACTCTATGTTTTTTAATAAATAATTAATTAGCATAAGTTAGGAATAAAATTAAACAAAACCACCTTTATAAATTTAATACGGTAAAAAGGTAGAAATCTTTTAAAAAGGTATAAGATACACATTTTATATTCTTATTGATACCCAATTTGTTTTCATGAATTGCCTCTATAGCGCAAAAGCCGCACGTATTGACCACATTTAGCTAATTAGATTACAATTAATGTACATAACTTTAAAACAACTCATTAATTCCGGCAAGGGGTGGTCAATTTACTCCGGCCAGAAATTGTCAAGACCAGCGGTTTTTCTACTGTGTTATAAACCTACTGGACTCTTTTATTTCCCAACAGGGTAACAAATGCTTTCATCACGGCTGCGGGGTAGGCGGTACCGTGCCAATCGCCCTTGAAAATTCAGTTCATCGCATATGAAATTGAGAAAACGGGAAGCACCCAGGGTGATCGCCAGCAGGGCAGCAATCATCAGTGATTTGACGTGACCGAGTTGCATGGCTGGGATTAATAAACCTGTACTTTACTATTATTTAATTTCTACTACTTTCTTAAGTCCTTCATTTTCAAATGAAATACCTTTCCCTGATTTTTTCAAATTGTTATTTCGAACCTCTATTTCTTTGGTGTCAATTCCCTTAAAATATACAAATGTTCCACAACCTTCAATTGCTTTTGAATCACGTATTAAACCATCCGATGTATCTTCCATTACAATTGCAGGGTTATCGCCATTTTTCAATCCCTGGCGTCCTTTAAATGAAACAAGTTCAAAGTCAGAAATCCTTTTCATGACAAGTGCACTTTGCCATTTTTCCTCAACATATTCTTCATCCCAATCGATTGTCAAATCTGCAACGCGTAAACCTTTGACATTTTCAATTTCCAATGCATTTTTAGTCCTTTTATCCTTTGCATCTTCAGGAAGCATATTCATTTGAATATTAGATATCCTGAAATTCTCCAAGGGCTGATCAGCATTACCTTTAATGGTACTTGTTCCCCTTGGTGCACAAATAATATTATCAATAATGATGTCTTTAATTCTACCCAATTTTGAATCTTCCTCACGCTTTTTCAAAACAAATTTACACATTTCGGCACTTCCCCACCAGTTCCAATGCCTCCTGTTCGTTTCAATCGTCAGATTACTAAATATTATATCATGAACAGTTGCCCCATCCTGAACATTGATGCCAAAGCCTTTATTCGAATTATGAATGGCGCAATTATTAAAAAGCACATGTCTGACATCAGCAAAAGTCTCTGTTCCAATCATCAATGGAGTAGATGAAGAAGACAAAATACAATTGGTCACTACAATATTCTCGATTACATTAACAGGTCCCTCCTGCCCTCTTTCTTTTGGGGTTTTCAAAACAATTGAGTCATCAGCAGTAATAATAATAGAATCAGAGATAGTCACATTTCTTGATGAACAAATGTCAATACCATCAGCATTTACACCTTTTTCCAAATCGGAATAAAGATAAACCCCATGAATTGTAACACGATCACAATTATTTAAACGAATTGTCCATAAAGGCGAATTAATGATTGATATATCCTCCAACATTACGTTTTTGCAATCGTTCAGCACAAACATAAATGTTTGCATACCAGTCCTGTAATAACGGCGCATATCGATACCGGCAGCACGAGCAAGCTCAATTTCCTCAACAATTTCAACATCGATACCTTGCATATCAACAAACTCATATTGAGCCAGCCCGTTAAATGTTCCCCTGCCAGTAACAGCAAAATTATTTGCATCTTTTGCATAAATCATGGAAAGAGCTCCCTGTATAAAATCATCCCGATCCTGACTCAGGAAAAAAGTTGCCCCGGCTTCAAGGCATAGGTTAACATTATCCTTCATTTGAATAGTACCAACTGTATAATCACCGGGAGGAACATAAACAGTTCCGCCACCTGCAGAAGTACATGCTTCCACCGCAGCCCTGATTGGATTTGTTGCCTTTTCCTCACGTTTGCCGGAAGCGCCAAAGTCTTTCACATTAAAAAAGTTACCTGTTTGTTGTAACCCTGGTATTTCAGCTTTACCGGTAAAAGCAGCCCCAAATAATCCTGCACCGGTTAATACTGCCCCACGTGCAATCATTGCCCTGCGGTTTACTTTTTCATTTAAAATATTTGAATTCTTGTAGTTGTATTTTTTTCCCATTTCTTTTAAGTTTCTTATTTTATTTGCTAATTGAAATTGAATTTCCAGTTGTATGCGTCACCGTAAGAATACCCCCTGCATCAAGTGTCTGCCATGTCCAACCTTCGCTTGAATTATCAGCCACTTCTTTTAAATTTGTTCCATTAACTTTTACCTTTTGGGGGAGTGAAGTTAACCTGAATATTTCCTGTGATTTATTATCAAAAGTGGTATAATTAATCAGGTTAAGTTGATAAGTTATTTTGTTTACTACAGAGGATGTCTTTAATAAATGGTCGGAACTTTCAGGCGCTAATTGAGGTGCTGCAGCCATTGCCCGTAAATAATGACGGGTATAATCGCCATAACCATCAGTCATCCAGATAGCATTGGTTGGGTAAAAGTTCTTACCGTCGTTGTCAACCGTATAGGTTGCCCAGTTTAACATTCGTACGGCATTCCTTACATATGTAGTGTCGCCTGTCAATTTCCAGTACAACAATTCCATGGATGACTGGCGGGAAGAATGGCTGTTCCCAGGTTGACGATAAGCAGTTTGTTCATCTATACAAATTACACCGTATTTACTATATCTGTCATCGTCAAATTCATGGTGTACCCATTGAAAAATGCTTTTAACAGTTTCTTTCCAGTCAGGATCTAATTCTGGATTCTCCATAATAAACATAGCGTAAGTTATAGCATTTATTTGTGTGTCGGACCATCTTGGAATATCTTCAAAAAACGGTCCCCATTTATTTGTTTTGGCAGGATACGTTTTTAACCAATCAACAGTTATATCAAATGCATTTTGATAAATAACTGAATCGCCTTCGTTCAATTTAATAAGGTCTGCAAATAAGCCTAATATCCCTATCCAGTTCGTGGTATATGCTGATTCTAATTTTTTTTGTCCAGACGTTTTCACATCTTTATCCATTCCCTGGAACCATACTTCCTGATCTAATATTAAAATTCCAGTTTCCCCGGTTTCAGCATTCAATTTAAACGGCCAGGGTGAATGATCGTTGTCTCCTGGTTTTACTTTGACAGCAAGTGTATTTGCTATTTTAACTGCAGCATCCAGGTATTTTTTGTCACCTGTTTTTTTATAAAGTTTAACCAGTTCAAATCCAAATGAGCCGGCTTTATCAGGCTGAAGGTATCCTTTGCCAATAATCATATCACCATCGTAAATACCCGATTCTACATCCGTATTATATGGGTAAGGTAAGTCTGGCCATTTCGCTTTTGGTGAAGATAATGAATTGGCAAGGTAATAATCTGCCATGTATTTCATATTATCAATAACCGATTCGTCGCCGGTATAATTATAATACAAATCCCACGAAGAAAGAGCCATCATTAGCTGATCGCCACCCAGCCCCCGCTTATCATGGTCTGGTTTCCAAACCTGATGGTTCATGTAATATTGCATTCCGTTTGAATCAACCTCCATATTTTTCCAGAAATTCCAAACCCGGTTCAATACATGGTCGTATGATTCTCCCGGATTAGCAGAATACCAGGGAAGTATATTTCCATTTTCATCAACACGAACTTCATGATAAACAATTTTATCTGAAAGAATGGTGTCTTTTTTGACTTAATTATATCTTCACTTAATCCCCTGTATTCAGGAGTATTAACACTACAGCCTGCTAAAATAATCAGGGCTAAAATACTTTTTGGAATTTTGTTCATTTTCTGCAAAATTTAATTTTCCTTTGATATTACAAAAAAAATATATAAGTTTATTTTCAAGATTATTCATGTATTCTTTCTGTTTTTGTTTGTTGTTAACTACAAATTTGAAAAGAATCCTTTTTTATAATATATTGTCACTGCTGTCCGGTTAAGAATCCCAGAGTGACAACTGGCTCTCATCGGACAAATTATTAAGGTTAATACTGTTATTAAAAAGTTCTTTGATAGGAGTCTTCTCAAAAAGAGTTAGACCTATTGTTTGAGCAAAAGTGTAAAGACTTATAGCCATATCCAGCTTCTTTTTGGCAATCGCAATCAGCAGGTAAGTACATATTGCGATCCATATCTGACAATAAACCGCATTCGGACTGGTACCGTAAAATGCCTTGATAT
>Ga0307377_10003483_pt1 | contig 17769 bp, 18 predicted proteins | sample TR3MG_FD_202535 | JGI IMG/M metagenome (GOLD analysis project Ga0307377, IMG submission 202535) | Soil microbial communities from Risofladan, Vaasa, Finland - TR-3 | ecosystem: Environmental > Terrestrial > Soil > Coastal area > Acid sulfate soil | place: Finland: Risofladan, Vaasa | collected... | reverse complement strand
TTAGATCCCTCAAACTGGGATTAATCCTGGATCTATTGAAGATGGTAAATATTGCCGAGGAGCTAAGGGCCAAATTGATCTCCTCAGTGCTAAGTGCCTGGGAAATGAACAGCAATGATAAGACGTTAGAGCAAGGTGAGGAAGAGATAAAGACAATGCGCAGCAGCATTGCAGCCGTTCGGAAAAGTGCCAAAATTGCACTGCATAATTGCAACCCAATTAATTTGATGCAATTGGATGATACGGTGATGTTTGCCTTGCCACTAATGCCTCACGACCTAAAAATTGATGATGTTCCAAAAATTCGCGATCTTCTCAACCAGGTAATGGAGGACTTTGCAGCGAGGAAGAATCAGGGACTTGCTCCCTGCCAATGAATCCGTATGGGGGGTGACTTCCTCCCCACCCAAAGGATAGGAACTTTATGTTATCAGCCGCTACCCTATTTTTATGAGAATTATTTCTGCAGAAGAGATGACGGCTCTCGATACCAATTGCAGATATTTTGGCCTGCTACCACTTCAGCTCATGGAAAATGCAGGTGCAGCTTTAGCTCGGGAAGTCAAGGGCAGGGCTAAGGGAAAAAGAGTCGCCATCGTTGCAGGCCGCGGCAATAACGGCGGCGATGCCTTTGTAGCCGCTCGCCACCTGGTCGGCTTTGATGTAACCGTTTATCTCTTGGGCCGATCCAGGGATATCGCCACCGAGGAGGCAAAAAGGAATTGGGAGATTTTGGAGCGATTGGGCTATGACTTGCGTGAGACAAAGGACAGCTCAGACCTGTTCTTGGGAGAATCCGACCTGATTTTAGATGCCGTCTTCGGCACGGGCGTGCGTGGCAGCGTCAAAGGCCTGGAAGCCCTGGCCATAGATGCCATCAACTCCTCTGAAAAGCCGGTGATTTCGGTAGATGTTCCCAGCGGCCTGGGAACCAACAAGGTTGTGAGGTCCGATGCCACCGTGACCTTTCACCAGCCCAAGCCAGACATACCTGGAAATGTCATCGTAGCGGATATAGGCATCCCACCTGCGGCAGAATTCTTCGTCGGAGAAGGCGACCTCTGGCTGATGGGAAGAAGGTCCCGGGAGAGCCACAAGGGCGATTCTGGGCGGATACTGGTGATAGGGGGCGGGCCATACACCGGTGCTCCGGCCCTCTCGGCCATGGCCGCACTGCGAGCGGGAGCTGACATCGTCACCGTAGCTGCGCCGAAAACTGCGGCCAAGACTATCTCAGGCTATTCACCCAATCTGATCGTTCAGGAGCTGTCGGCAGATCACCTTTGTCCCAAGGACATAGAGGTCCTTGAGAAGCAGATTGCCAGGCACGATGTGGTGGTCATGGGCATGGGACTGGGAAGACATGCGGAGACGAAGGCCGCATTGGCCGAGATCATGCCTCTCTGCAAGAAGCTGGTTATAGATGCCGATGCCCTGCAACCGGATCTTCCTTTAAAGGGTATTGTCACGCCCCATGCCGGCGAGTTTCGGAGAATCAGCGGTATTTCTCTGGTCGATCTGGACTACAGAGAGAGGGTGGAGCCGCTTAAAGAATATGCCCGCGAGAAGGGGCTGGTAGTCCTGCTCAAAGGCAAAGTCGATCTGATCTCAAATGGAGAGGTGGTGCGAGCCAATACCACAGGAAATCCGGGCATGACGGTGGGCGGAACAGGAGATGTCCTGGCAGGAATCACAGCTGCATTTTATGCTCGAACCTCGGCCCTTCGGGCAGCGACGGCAGCAGCCTTTGTCAATGGCAGAGCCGGCGATCTGGCCTACCCGGATAAGGATTTCGGAATGGTTGCCACCGACGTGATCGAGAAGATCCCCCAGGCTATGAGGTTGTGAGATCTTGGCTGAAGATGAGATGCTCGCGGGAATGGTGGACATCACAGAAAAGCAGCCCATTTTCCGGCGAGCTACAGCTTCTGGCTCAATCAAGCTGCGAAAGTCCACAATCGAGGCCATAAAATCTGGGCAGGTAAAGAAAGGAGACGTCATTACAACAGCCCGGCTGGCGGCCATCCTGGCGGTTAAGGACACGCCTCGTTTAATCCCCCTCTGCCATCCCATCCCCATCACCGGGCTGAATGTGAACTTTGAATTTGAGGAGAGACGAGTCAAGGCCATCGTCACGGTGACATCGGAGGGGAAAACGGGTGTGGAGATGGAAGCATTGACTGGTGTTGCGGCAGCACTGCTTAACGTCTGGGATATGGTCAAGTACCTTGAAAAGGACGAAACGGGCAACTATCCGGAGACTGTGATGGAAACGATCCAGGTGATAGAAAAGAGGAAGGGAGAGCCAATTCGTGCATAGGATGCGCCACCCGGATCCATTGCCGGAAAGGTGCAAATTCCCGTCAGAGATTGGCACGATGCTCAGATTTTGATCCCAAACTCTGGAAGCCTCTCCCTTGCCGCCTCGCGGGCCTGCTGGTGCTCTCGCAGGAACCTTTCAATCCTCTCAGCCACATCCTTTTTGCAAGTCCCGCACATGCGCCTGCCCGAGCGACACTCTGCATCCAGCTCCAGGAGTTCTTTGTCGTCGTCGGAGAGATGGAAGACCAAAAATTCATAAATGGAGCACTTTTCCGGCTCGCCACCCAGCTTCTTTTGCTCGGCCAGGCTCTGCCGGCCACCCGTAATGGCCCGCATGATCTTCTTGGCCGCTTCTTTCGGATCTTCCGTCAGAGCGATGTGGCTCTCCGGCTTGGAGGAGGACATCTTACCGCCGGTCAGGCCCGTCATGAACCTGTGGTAGATGGAGGCAGGCGGTATGAAGCCGTAATGCCCATGCTCGAGTTCTAGTTTTATTATGAGCCGATCGACTGATTCCAAGAGGGCACCTGAGCATAGACTATCCTTATCTTGAATATCTGTGACATCGATGTGCTCCTCGTACCGTTTCACCTGTCCCAACCTCATTTCCTTCAGGGCTGACTCCGCTGCCTGCATCAGCTCCGGGCTGGCCGCTTTGCCCCGGATGCTGATGTAATCATTGCGAAGCTCCACCAGGAACTTTCTCATACGGTAGGCGAGGTCGCGGGTGAGCTTGATGTGAGGGTCTTGATCGGCCCCAACCGGGATGACGACGGGCTTTGGTCCGCCGAATTCCTCTAATTGAGGATGAAGGATGTCGGCGCTCTGAGCCATGACGCTCTCCATGTGAGAGATATGGGTCTCGCCGGAAAATCCATAAATGGCACTGACCTCGGAGAAGTTGGCTTCTCTGCCCAGCTCGAAAGCCAGATTTCTCATCTTGTAGTTCTCCGACTGGAAGTAGATATGGCTGCCCTCTTTCGGAGCAAAGCCCAGGGCAATGAGGCTGAGGATATACTCGTTAATGCCAAGGCTTCTGCATTTCTCCCAACTGATGCCCCGCACGGCATGAGCTTCCATATTGGCGATAGCTGCAAAAGCGTCCCCACCCTGCCGCTGGTGCCAGATTATCTCGTTCATGACCATCATGTGGCCGAAATGAGCCCTGCCGGAAGGCATGAAGCCGCTCATGACGGCAAAGGGCTCATGCCTTTGCATGGCACGAAGAACTGAGTCGTAGTTTCTGTGGCCGAAGATGATCTTGCGCCTCATGTAGGGATGAGGGTCTTTAAGGTTGGGAAGGATATCATCAAAGCTCGATATGCCAAACTCGTCAAAGAGCTTGGTGTAATCGTCTACATGAACTGCGCCCCAGGGATCAAGCTTCAATTCCATGGCCCAAGGGAGTGAAAACAATGATATATCTATCTTCTCATCGTTATTTTGGGGTGGGTCTCATCTGCATTAATGAAGACAAAATGTGACATTCAGTATCTGTTTTTGATAGGAAATTAGTGATCCGAGACAAAGAGAATCATACAGCATCATTATCATCACTATAATCACAATCATCACTGTGCATTAATCTTGCATCATCTATCCTGCACCTCTTATCATCATCGCATAAGATCGTTCTAACTTGGATACACCCCATGTTTAATTATGATGTTTTTAATATTTTTATTTATTTCACAATCCAAGAATTTGTGTGGTTCGATCCACCTTCCCAATGGGTTGAAGAATTCCATTTTCTTAGATCTATGAAATGGTAGATATATTATCATTGCGCGGAAGAAATATCTTTGCGCAGTAGCATATTAGCAGCATAATCTTAAGTCCAACAAAGATAAGCAATCTAGAAATAAACTATTTATATCATAGGGTATTTCTTATATCTAAAAATAGAATGAGGTTATTATGAGACAATTCTCTGTAAAAGTTCTGGATGATGCTGACAGGGAGTTCGTGGAAGTTCTTCGAGAACTCAACATTCCCAGAAATGTGGCTAGCATGATTACCTATCTAGCCAATGTAGAGGAGGCCACTTCCAGGGAGATAGAAATCGGCTCCAACCTCCGCCAGCCAGAGGTGAGCATTGCTATGCGCACGCTGCGCAACAATAACTGGGTGGAGGAAAGAGAGATCAAGAAGGATGGAAAAGGCCGACCCATGAAGGTTTACAGGCTAACCATATCCTTAGACGATATCATAAAGCACTTTGAGGATGTGAAGCAGAAGGAGTCGGCTAAGACCCTGGAGAGCATCGAGAAACTCAAGGAGCTAAGTAAGAGCTTGAGCGTAACGCCCTAATGCAAGCTAAAAAAAGCGAGCCGAGAAATGGGCCGCTATTATGGGCCATAAGAATTGACCATAATAACGAGCATGTTCAAAGAAGATGTTCTTGGAGATGAGATGACAAAAATACATCTCATCTCTCGATAGGCTTTGCAACAGGGCTTATGCCAGTCAGGTCCAGAAAAAAAAAACTTGATCAGCATTTAGGCCAGATGAGCCCATTATCGATTTAGCAATTTGCCAGGACCGAATCCGCCTCAGGCCCAGATTAAATCCTTTGCGCACAAGGATTTATTTTTCCTCTTCTCCCCTACCCCTCAGATCATCGAGGTTCTCTTCCATGAGCTTCTTGCTTTTGATCTCTTCTTTTTTGTCACCCTTTCTCTCAGTATTTCTTTTCTTAAAATCAGCCAAGAATCTCACCTATACCTCATCCCCAACGGGCACTGTAATTAACCTTTCCATCATTCGTCTATTGCTGCCAAATAGGCCCACTGATCATAGATTCCCTTGGAGTCGCGATTATCGATTACCCTGCCCTTCCAGCCGGCTTCGCCAAGTGCCTTCGCGATGAGTTCCGCTTCTTTTTGAGTATAAACGGTAAATAAGACCCTATTTTTCGCGAGGCTGGAGGCTTTTAGGAGAATGTCCCTCCAAAGGGGCCAGTTGAAATCATCTATCAATCCCACCATGAATCCCAGAACGGTATGGAAAGACCGGGCAGGAAAGATGTTGGGTAAAAGCCTGGCATCCAGGATGAAGCATTTTTGGGGGTCCAAAAGCTTGCTCTTTAGGCTCTGGCACAGATCGCAGCGATCGGAGTCCATAGAGACGGGATGCTGCCCGAGGCGAAAAAGCGCCTGCGTGGCCATGCCGTTGCCGCAGCAGATCTCCAGGATGCTATCATCTTTGGGCAGTATCGGCTGCAATAGCTGCATTAGCCTCTCGATTCTCTCTTCTATGTAAAGAGGCGCGCCTTTTATAGAGCAGCTCTCGCAGAAGAGCTCTGCAGCCAGAGAATTGGAAAAGTATTCCGTCAGAGCCAGGAAAAAATCGTCCTCATTTGCCTGCACAGTCTTGATGATCTTAAAACCCCATTTCCCTGCCCGATCCTGCAAAATCTTTTGAGAAGAATATCTATCCGTGAGAAGCAGCCATAGCTCTGCTGGCTCGGATAGGTGCAGGGCAAAACCCAGATCTTTGATCTCGATGCAAGCATCCGCTTCCAGCCCCTCCTGCAGGATATCTGTGGTGACGGGCAGCCCCAGCAAATCTTGCCAGGACTCTTCTGCGAGAAAAACGCTCTCTTCCTCACCCAGTTCCAATAGACGATTTAGTAGCACAGCTTCCTTCTTTTGCTCCACAGGATATCAAGCTTCTCGCTCCATGCTCTTCAAATTCAAAACTCCCTTTATTGCCTTCAAAAAGCATCACCCATACTCTGAAGCCGCAGGGGGCCGCATGAGACGCCGGAACAGATATATTATATTCCTGGTAAAATGGGGCTGTTTGAAACTGGTAGATCTGCCAGGCGTCGGCTCTCGCATAAGAGAGCGTCTCCTGGAACAATACGGGGATGAGGAGAAAGCCCTGCAGGCGGTCTTGGATACTGATGTGGCTGGCCTATGCAGGGCTCTTAGCGAACGCCAGGCTCTCCTCCTGGTTCAGCATGCTCGGGGTTTGAAGTATGCCGTCACGCCAGAGCAGTTCCTGGCTACGGATGAAGCTGCAAGGATCCAACAGACGCTAATTTCTCGCCTGGCGGGCTATGCTCATACCGAATACGCGCGGCTCAAGATAGGCACTCTGTTTGCTTCTTCTTCGGCAGAGCTAATGGCAGAGAATCGCAAGACAGCAATCGCGGCGAAGCAGGCGGCGGAGAAGATGCAGGGACAGGGCCTGGAAGAGCTACTGAAAAAGATCCGGCCGTTGCGAGAGAAGGCTGCTGCGAGGGTCCGAGAGAGGGCGGTGGCCGCCACCTCTACCGAGGCCTTTCAGAGGCTGAAAGCGCGAGGGCTGGACAAGCTGATAGACCTGCATTTGGCGGAGAGCCCGGCGGAGCTGATGGACCTGGCCAAGAGCTACAGCCACGTCTGCCTGGTGGGTGAGGAAATGGATGGGCCGGCGGAGATAGAGCTTGCCGAGTCTTTAGAAGAGTGGTATCTGGTGCCCGAGGCGGTCCTGGGATTTTATAAGGAAAATTTAGAGTGCCTCCTGGCGGCAGCCCAAGCGGCAGGAAAGCTGCAGGACGCAGGCGTAGCCGGCTTTGCGGGCTGGGAGAGCCTGCAAAAGCTGCTCACGAGGCTGAATGAGGGCGGGGACCAGGAAGGAGAACGGCTGGACCGGCTGGCGGCGCGCCTGGGCGGGTGCGTGAGCGAGGCGGCCTCCTGGGCCAATGAGGAGTTGAAGAGGAAGATTGAGAAGAGCTCTCTGACCTTGGGTGGCACGGATCTTCTGCTAGTCATGAGCCGGGGAGAGGGCGTCCGAGAACTCCTGGAGTTGCAGATGAAGGACGTCTTTGCCGAGGTTTTGCGCGAGGCGAAGGCGCGGGCCACAAGCGAGCTGGAGCTGGCCGGAGCAGAGGCAGTGTGGCTGGATGAGATATTCTCCACCCAGGTCTGTTATCCTTTGGAGCTGGATCGGCAGGCATTGCGCTCCTTTGAGCAAGAGATTCGAAGCCGCAGGGAAGGGCGGGGCTTGAAGGCAAGAAGGGAGAATGCGCGGGCCTTGCAGGACAAGAAAGATGCGGCTGTCGCCCTCATCCATGCCCTGACGGAGTTTGACTATGCCTACGCCCTGGGCCGGTTCGCCCTGGTGGAGAATCTCACCTTTCCCGAGATCGTCGAAGGGCCGTGCCTCTCCTTCGAGGAGGGCCTCCACCTCTTTTTGGACAGGCCCAATCCGGTGAGCTACTCGCTGGGGGCAAAAGATCATGCCGAGAAGGTGGCCTTGCTCAGCGGCGTCAACTCGGGCGGCAAGACCTCGCTCCTGGACCTGGTGGCCCAGATCGTTATCCTGGCGCACATGGGCCTGCCCGTGCCGGCGCGCGCCTGCCAGCTCTCCCTCTTTGAGGAGTTTTACTACTTCAGCAAAAGTAGAGGCACTCTCTCCGCCGGGGCCTTCGAGACGGCCATGAAGAAGTTCGCCGTGGTGGAGAACGAGAAAAGAAAGCTGGTGTTAGCAGACGAGCTGGAGGCCATCACTGAGCCGGGCGCATCCGCTCGGATCATCGCCTGCATGCTCGATGAGCTGAACCGGCGCGGATGCGTGGCGGTCTTCGTCAGTCACCTGGCCGAGGATGTGCGTCGCTTTGCCGAGACACCGGTGCGGGTGGACGGGATCGAGGCGGAGGGGCTGGACGAGAACAACAACCTACGGGTGAACAGAAGCCCGCGCTACAACTATCTGGCCAAGAGCACTCCCGAACTGATACTGGACCGGCTGGTGCGATCCGCCAAAGGGCCGGAGCGGGAGTTTTATGCCAGGCTGCTGGAGAAGTTCAAATGAGTGGCATAGAATTGGGCTTGAGAATGCCGGTACTCGGGCTCAAGGTGCTCCTTTTATATTCTAGAGGCAGACTATTTTTATGGAAATCTGGCACATAGTCGTGATCTGCATTCTCATGTTCCCCCTCTTTCTGATAGCCAACTACATCATCGTCAAGAAGGCGGCAATGGAGCGAAGGTCACGCGACGATCGAGTGGAGCGAGCCGTGGCGGCAAGCGTGGCGGCCAGCTACGCCAAGAAGGGGCAGGTCAGAGAGAGCTGGCCCAAGTACAAGGCGGCGAGGAAGAGGAAGAAGGAGTGATTGATGCGATCTGATGGTTTTCGATTTTATAAATATCTCATTTCGTGATTTGGTCGGAGTCCTATTTGCCAATGATGCCTGCAGTCATATTTCCAGAATCCTGTGGGAGTATGATGGTCGAATTTGATAGATTTATTAGCTGCTCTGATTTATTAAAGGCTTCATTTGCTTCGATTTTTCGGCTTTTTTCTGCCAGTAACTTCCCTTTGCTATACCAAGCGTTTGAATATCTAGGATCCAGAATGATGGCTTTATCGTATGATTTAAGTGCTTCCTCGTACTTGCGTAATTTTGCAAGTGTATTTCCCCGATTATACCAGGCTTCCGGGAAATTTGGATTCAGCGTGATGGCCATATCAAATGCTCCGATAGCCTCTTCGTATTTTTTCAACTCATTTAGAGCAATACCTTTATTGTTCCATGCTCCTGCATATCCTTTGTCCAGTTCGATAACTTTATCGTATGCCTGAATCGCCTCTTCAAACCTATTCAACTTTGCTAGAGCAATACCTTTTCCATTCCAGGCTATCGAATTACTTGGATCTACGATAATACTTATGCCATATACCTTGAGAGCCTCACCATATTTTTCTTGTTTGGATAATAGATCACCCTTACTATTCCATGCATCCACATAATCTGAGTCTAATCTGATAGCATCATTGAATGCTTTAATGGCCGCGTCGGGTTTGCCCATTTTAGCATAGACCTTCCCCAACGCATTCCAAGCAGCTGCATAATTCGGATTAAATTTAATGGCACCATTGAATGCGTGAATTGCCTCGTTGTACTTGCGCTGTGCAGCCAAAGCATCTCCTTTTCTTTTCATGGCAAGAGCATTGGAAGGATCTTTAGCGATAGCATCATCAAAAGCTTTAATAGCGGAATCGTAATTCTGCAGTTGATGGAGAGCATAGCCTTTATTATTGTAGGCAGGGACATAGTTTGAATCAGAACGAAGGGACTCATCATATGCATCGATTGAGTTATTGTATTTTTCATTTCTAGCAAAAACTACACCTATATTGTTCCAAGCCAATGCAGAATTTGGATCATGCCTTATTGCTTCATTATATTCAACAATTGACTCATTATACTTACCTTGCTTACTAAATACCGCACCCAGGCCAATATGGCCTTCTACTGGCCGAAACTCTGTAATATTCCTGAATATTATTTCAGCTTCTTTGGGCATATTTTTTCCCAGGTAGGCTAAGGATATTTTTGCAAGCAAATTAAGTGATTTATTACAACTTGGCTCGGAACTCAAAGCTTGCAGGGCCTTCAATCTTGCTTGATTAAGGCTGCTTACATTTCCCGTATTCATGAAACGAATGTACTCCTCTTGAGCATGATTTATATATTTTAGTGCTTGCCAAGTCTCTGGCAGATTTTTTTCGGAAGAATTTTTTTTACTAATGTCGAGAGCTATCTGAAAAGAGAGATCCTCAATAAGAGGAGCGATTCGATCTTCAAGTGTTTGATTTTTTTCATAAGATGCTTCACTCGCCTTCCAGATAGCAATAGTGTTATTCTGATGGTCTTCCAAAGTAGCAATCAGAGTTATCATTGAACCATATCTTTGGAGGCATCCAGTAATAGTTCTGGGTTGGGTTCCATAGAGTTCTTTCATAGAATTAAGCAAATTGCCTACTGATAAGGAGCCGCCACCCAAACCTATCGTACCGATTCCCGAAAGTGAATACTTCAACGATCCACTTTCTAAAGATAGGAAGTCAAAATCGCTATCATCCTCACCCAAAGAAAAAGAAGCAACACCCTCCTCAAGATCATCACCACCGCTCGAAGTAGACAAGTTTCTTTCCTGAAGATAAGGTACGTTTAATTCATAAGGCCTTTTACTTTTCAAATTAATTCTATTAAAATTGACATCGATTATATTCGCATTATTATCAACATCGGTGATATCCAGTAGTTTATAGCTAAGGAGATTCGAAATAGCTATTCCACTAACGTTTTTTTCGAAGCCTGATGTTTCAAAAGACTGAATTACTATGCCGTTTTCGCTCTCGTCAAACAGCCACTGGTTTAATCCATGTATATATTGTAAAAAATAGACTAATAATATTAGAACAATAATAATCTTAATAATATTGAATATGACGCTCAAGAAGCGTTCGATATTTTTCAGATTTAAAAACTGCCTAATCCATATTAAGACATCTGCTAAAGCATTTATCATAAAAATTACATAATTTTCCCCCGGTGACATATTTCCGCCCTTCACTATGGATTTCTCAATCCTACCAAGCAGACACCTTTTTGGAAAAGAACATGTGTCAAACTAGGCCCCACTACTTAATACTTTTGCTCGATGGCCTTGAATGTGTAGTCCCGAATGTTTGGACTTTATATCCTCCAGCGGGCTTAATATATTCTTTATCTATCATTTAATTCAGTCTCCATTCGATTTAGGAACATTTCTGCCTTGCATCCTTCTGGCAGCCTTGCCCAAAATGCGATATCTGGCGTCTGAAGATACCATTTTGTATCAAGTGACTCATGGAATCTAACTGTATTATACCAATTCACGAAATTGTCAAAATTTTCGAACTTAAACCTGTTAAGTTCATAGGTATCGTTCCATTTTTCAACTTTTCCATTGGTCTGAGGATGATTTACGCGCGATTTAATATGTGTGATTTCATTTTTTTTTTTTCAAGGAAGTTTTCAAGTCTGCTTTCTGCATTGCCGTTCTTGTCTCGCTTATTGGCATAGAATTGAGTCCCTCGATCGGTCAAAATCTGCTCAATGCTTGCCAGCCAAATTTATTCATAGCCTCTTCGAGTAGCTGTAAGGCGTTTTCTGTTGTTTCAGCATCAAACTCTCCGCCCGCGAGAATGCACCGCGAACTATCATCAAGAACCACGCAGACATACATCTTTTTGCCATTATGCTTACAGGTATGCCAATCCAGATGTACCAGGGATAAGCTGTGATCTCGTTCGTACCTGATCCAAGGTCTTCTGCGCTTCGATTTGTTTCGGTTTATATTGGCCAAACCATGAGATAGCAGGACCTTATGAATAGCATTATGCGGGATATGAATTTCGTGCTTGAACTCGATGATCTTCTCCAGCCGTCTTGCGCCCAAATTTTGCTCTTTGTTGACGTCAAGTATCAGCTTAATGGACTCTTCATCCAAGGTCTTCTTCTTTCGTCCAAATTTCTTAATGCTTAGGAGCATCTTGGTTTTTGTCCAGTACATCCAGACACGTTTCACAGTGGACGGACTTAATTTCATATCCTGCGCGATTCTTTTGGTGCTATTGCTCTGATTTTGGCTCGAATGATATATCTGATCTTCCTATCTGTTAGCTTTACAACTTTATTCTTCTTTCCCATGTCCCTTTGATGGGTATTTAAAGTCAAAGCTTTCGGAACTACACACTCGGTGGCCTTGAATCACATAAACATTCCCTTGGCTATATTATTAACTAGCTTTAATATTTAAAATTTTGTATGTGTTTAGCTGCCCTAGACTCGGTCGAAAGATGCTGGTTTAGGTCCCGAAACACATAATATATATTAACCTGCATTTAATAAGAAATCGATATTAATGACTTCAGGGCCCTCAAAATGGCCCATAGGAATTGGCGACATGGGAAGTTGCGAAATTGGCTCATAGATGCCGATCATGACGAGCTAAACACATACGTTTTATCTTGCACGCATCTGGCATTCGTGACCAAAAGCATGCTATAGAGCCGATCGATGGTGATATAGTCATTACAAGACGACTGCCTGCCAAAACTTCGCCCTATCCACTCGATGAAGTCCGATCCCAGCCCGTGGGCTCGCGCGTGCGCGTGACTGCGGGTCCGGGCCCGCCTGGGCGAGCGTGGCTGCCCGCGCGCTGGTGACCGCCGCCGAAGCCGACCCATGGCATGAAGCAAGATAAGAACCCCTTCGTGGATTCCATAACGCGATGACAGCGGCATCGAAAAGAGGATCTTTTGAAAGTTCGGGCTAAAAAAGAGGAAGGCAGCCTTACAGCACTACCATCTCGGCAGGTTTGCCGCTCTCCGTGGTGCCGATGAACTGATCCTCGCCGGCAAAGAATATCCCTATGGTCTTCTGTTCGTTCTGCTGCAAAGTCTTGATCTCCGAAGTCAAGTTGAACAGAGCAAAGCCGGGCCCTGTGGCAACTTCCATGTCGTGTCCGGAGGACGTTATAAATCCGGATAGAGACGTGCCATCCTTGATGGAGAGCATCCTATCGCTGGCGATCATCAATTCCCCATCAAGCTGGGTGGAGTTTTCCGCATATATCTTCAGCATGACCAGATTTTGATCGGCAACCGGCATAAGATCGCTCAGATCGAAGAGCAGATACCCAACGGACAAATTTTCCTCAGGATCATCATAATCAGATTCCCTAAGGCGAGATCCCTGGGTATCAATATTTGAGAACATAATCATGTCATTGCCCATGTTTTTCAATAGAATTGTCCCGTCATCTATGGGCGTAATTTTGTTTTGCGTGCCAGTGGGAAGTGCTACATCTTCCGCCAGACCGGGGCATGCCAGAACGAGCATGGCTGCCACAGCGATAAAAACAGCTTTTAGCATATTAAATCCGCTCCAATTGTAAGTCTATTTTTAGATACAAATAGCTTACTCGCTCCTACTGCGAATATGCTCTTGATTAACAGGGTGGTGCTTTCTTTGGGCGGATCGCATGAACTTTTGCTAGCTAGGTGCGAGTGGGAAGCTCTTGCCGGGCCGACCCTCAGTCCTGCTCAGTCCTGCTCGATGGTGGTAGTCTCGGGCCCGGATGGGGGCCTGATACTTTGCGAATCCGTCTAAATCTTCCTCATTTGCTAGGAGCGAATAAAAGCGCTTTGTATGATTATGGCTCTCAGCCTTCTCATACGTTCATTCGCAGAATGGAAACTTAGGGAAACGCTGAGTGAGACAAAAAAGACAGTTTTCGACTATCGGGTCACGACTTTGTCTCTATTTCTTTAAAAGAAGACCCTGTCTACATAATTTTATATTCTCCGGCGGCACTATATATCTGGCATTTTACGTGAGGCGAGATACATGTCCAAAGATATTCTGGAAAAAGGCGCAATTGTGCAGAGGGACAAAGAGACCTATGCCATAGCACCACATATCGCAGGAGGCATAATAGATCCTGCTGGTCTGCGCAGGATCGCCGATGTGGCTGAGAAGTACAACGCCAAAACTCTCAAGATCACCTCGGCACAGAGAATTGCCATCGTTGGAATTGATCCCAAGGACATCGATGATGCCTGGAAGGATCTGGGAATGAAGGCTGGAGCTGCCATTGGTTTATGCGTTCGAAGCATCAAGATCTGCCCTGGGACTACCTTCTGCAAACGTGGTCTGCAGGATTCCGTGGGAGTGGGCTTGAAGCTGGATGAGCTCTATCATGGCATGCAGCTTCCCTGGAAGTTCAAGATCGGCGTTTCCGGATGCGCAAACTCCTGCGCCGAGCCGGCTGTAAAAGACATCGGCTTGATCGGAATGTCCAAAGGATGGAAGCTTCTGGTAGGGGGAAGCAGCGGAGTCAAGCCAAGGCTGGGCCAGATGCTGGCAGAAAATCTCTCAGATGAAGAGGTCTTTGCGCTCATCGATAGGATAATCAAATACTACAAGGACCACGCAAAAAAGCAGCGTCTGGGCGAGTTCATAGACGAGATCAGCTTCGAGAAATTCAAGCAGGATATCCTCGCTTAATCATAATGGCCGGAGAGGCATCATGCCTTTTCCGGCTGAATTCGTAACTTAAGCAGAATTGCCCAGGCAGACCTGTGAAATTTTTCCCGATACGAACCCTGATATCGGCCGAAGATGCTAAAAATCTAAGGGAGAAGCGCAGCTCTCTTTGCAAGCCCCCATTTACTGGCTATCGTACCCGATGTTATCGTCCCTATTACCACTACATGCCATATCCTGGTGCATAGGTTGGCCAATAGTAATAGGGGTTATAATTATTATACGGGTACATATAGGGCGTGTAAGGAGCGCTGTATCCCCCGTCGCTGTAAAGGAAGCTGTAGGCCTCTGCCATCCACATGGCCTGCTCGTAGTATTCTCGTCCCGGGCAGGTGCCGTTGTAAAATGAGCGAAGCTCACAGAAGCTGCCGTCCGGGAAGTAGCAGTATCCGTCTTTGGGGCATCCGCCGTGATTCACGCAATAAGCTTCTATTGCGTTTCTCGCCTCGCATGGACCGGACCCATAAAATCCTGAGGCATAAACCGGCGCTGCCAGTATCAACACAAAAAGGCCTGCTAGCATACATACTGCTCTAGTTTTCATAAATATCCCCCAACCTATTATTATCTATTACACTTCAATCTATGAAAGATTATTGGTGGGTGAAGGAGAAGAAAAAAACGAAAATGAGGCCCTGGAGATCCAGGGTCATGATTTTGGTTTACTATTTTGCCAGTCCTACGCAATTGCTGCGGTGTCATTGGCTGGGGCGGTAATGTTCTCCGCAACAGCGGGCATGACTTCCTCAGGTGGTAGAATGACAGGGACAAGCTGATTGATGAATACCAGGTCAGTCACGCTGGCATTAGTGATTGTCACCATAGACATGCCCTCCGCGGGGGAGACTATATTCCAGCCCTCCATGAGGACTTCGGAAACATTGTACTCACCAGCAACCAGGTCTGCGAAGGCAAACTTACCATCGGCGTCAGTGGCTACGCTATCGATGACTTCCCCATCCTGTGTCAGGTTCATGGACCAGTCAGCCAAGCCGGTTTGATTATCATCTACAACCATCCCTTCAATAGAGAATGTGGGCTCAGCTTCAGGTTCAGCTACGGGCTCAACCATAGGCTCAACTGCAGGTTCAGCAACAGGCTCAACCATGGGCTCAGCGATTTCTCCCTTATTCATGCTGCCCAGCTTAGCAGGTGCCTTTTGGGTCTGCATGCCCTGTGTAGCAGCATTCTCGACGCCTACCAGCTTAACGGAGTAAGGCGTGGCAGTTCCCTGCTGGAACGAGTAGGGCATCCTGGTACTCTGAACGGCGGGGGCCTTGAGAGAATACTTGTTTGCCACCATATCCGGTGTCAGGTTATGAGCGGGAACGTTTGTTGTGAAACTGTAGTCGATTTTTTCTCCTGATTTTACACTGTAAGACGGATTTCCTGTAGCTTGATTGGTGTACCCCAGAGCAGGCATTATAAAAATGGCTGCTATCATGAGGGCCACAGTGATAGCCAGAACTTTCCTCATATTGAATACCTCCTATTCCTCTCGCACATAGCATTTATGACTGTAGCTTGAACATCCTCCCTTTTGAGAAGAATTGTCGTCAAGTCTAGTTATTCTTCATATAAATAGACTTTCATGGACAAAGACCACAATTGAGGGGCGGTATCGCATTTATCCTTTGCTTTATTCGGAGGGACGATCTGGCGGGCAGGCGGCAAAACCTTATGTGACCTGTTGGTCCTAAATATTATTCTTGTGTTTTCGTCACTTCATTTTAATGTCCGGAATTATGCTCAGGATTGCTAATAGCAGTAAGACGCAAATATATATAATTACTATTAGGATTGCTGCTACATGGAATTGAGATTAAATCCATTTTAATATAGAATTGCTATTGCATTGAACCGCTGTTTGCATAGGACAATAAATGCGACCCGTCGCAATTTATTCCAGATACGAATGCCAATCCTTCTCGGCAAGAGGAGAACGTCACGCCTTCTCGCTCTGCATTCTCTTTGACTCTTAGCATCAGATCCCTTCTGATATCTGCCGGAAGGTAGCTGCTTCCTGCAACTTTGCCACCTCTTGCAAACAGGCTCTCTAAAGCTACTGTCTCTTGCGGAAAGGCAGCGATTATTTTTTTCATGCTTCCTGGCCGGGCCTTATAAGTGGACGAGGTTACGTGCCTGGCTCCAGCTCGTGAGACGGCTGCCGCCAATTCCTCAATCTCCGCATCATTAATGCCGGGAATGATGGGATCGATTCTGGCCGAAACGGCAATACCTCTTTTTGCCAGTTCTGCCATGGCATCAAGACGCTTTGCCGGCAGTGGTGCTCCCGGCTCCAGCCTGCGGCTAATTGAGTCATTGAGCGTTGTAATGGTTATGGCCACACAGGCCACCATGCCAGCCAACAGCTCCGCATCTTGGGCCACCAGATGCGACTTCGTCACTACCTGGACGGGCAGATTCCTGCCTTTTAAAATCTGCAAACAGCCCCTGGTAAGTCTCAGCTCCTTTTCCATCGGAGGATATGGATCGGAGCTATTTGATATGGCCACCAGGCAGCCGGGCTCGACCTTTGCAGCCTCCCTGGCCAGGCGCTTTAAGAGATCGACTTTAGGGCGGCACTGCCAAAAGCGAGGGATGTAGGAGGAAGCGTAGCAGTAAAGGCAGCCATGCGGGCATCCTGTGTAGGGATTGAGGCTTAACTTGGGCGGACAGGTGCACAGCTGGCTTTTCCAGGGGTCAAAGGGTCTGAGGATCATCAGTGGTAGATCTTCTCTAGCCTCTCCAGCTCATCCGCATCCTCTGGGGAGGCATTGAGCCGAACGCCTTCAATCACCGGCTCAAGAATGCTGTATTTCTTTCCGCGTTTATGTGCTCCTTTGATCTTGAGGTTCAGGACAACCTGAGCTGTTACATCGGCACCAATCTCATCCTCATCTCTTACCAGGGATTTCAAGCGATGGGATAGAGCCATTTGATCTCTCTTGGGAAGGCCGCGCCATGCCCAGCCCACGGGCACAAGCTGCTCGCCGCTCCTTAACGCTACCTGGTATCTTGCCGGAAGCTTCTCTTTTTTGCTGCTGCCCCACAACACCCGGACGATCAGGGCGTCAAGACCATGCTCGGCTCTGATGATGAAATCACGCTCGGAAACTTCGCCGGGACGGTAGGTGGCCTGAAGATCTCGCTCTAACAACGCCCTGGCTCCGGCCTTACCAGCCCGGCTGAGGAATTCATCTACTGCATCTCTATCCTTCAATATCGCCTCTTGGGCAAGAGATATCCCTGAAAATGGCATGTTTTTGGGCTCACCAAGTATTGACAAGAGCATCTTTCGCCGATCCTGATAGGGCATACTGCAAATGTCTTTTCCCTCCAGGGCGATGAGGTCATAAGCCAGGAGAGCCGGGTGAATGCTGCTCTTGCGAGAGAGTCGGCGGCGATTGATGTATCTCAACATTTCCGCCTGGCTGCAAATCCCTTTCCTCTTAGTGCCGCCCTCCTTAGAGCCGGGATGATTGCAGCTTGCGTCATTAGAGCTAGTATTATTAGAATCAACATTATTAAAATAAGTATTATGGAGATTGTTATTATTAATATCTATATCATAAAAG
>Ga0307377_10003481_pt1 | contig 17781 bp, 20 predicted proteins | sample TR3MG_FD_202535 | JGI IMG/M metagenome (GOLD analysis project Ga0307377, IMG submission 202535) | Soil microbial communities from Risofladan, Vaasa, Finland - TR-3 | ecosystem: Environmental > Terrestrial > Soil > Coastal area > Acid sulfate soil | place: Finland: Risofladan, Vaasa | collected... | reverse complement strand
CTCTCGAAGTTTGGCACCTTCGCTAACAGGGAGCGGGTAAAAGCTCATCTTCAATTTCGCGACACTTCGTGCCATTGATTCTCCTTTCTGTCGGATTTTGATGGAGATAACTTGCAACAATGCACAGCGGTAGGCGCCATTGCGCGGGCCGGATAGATGCAGACCGATCGATCTATCGCGTATTCTGCTCGGAGAGGTGCTTACCGCACTAGGTCGAATCCATTCTTTCCCTGATCGATGCCGAGATTAGTCGTCTTGAGCAAGCCAAGGCTCTTCTGGGTTCAGCGGGAACAGCCGCGATCAAACGCAAACCGGGTAGACAGCCGAAGACGGCATCCGTCATCATTCGGAACGTTCAGAAGACGAAGAAGCGCCGCAAGATAAGTGCGGAAGCGCGGGAGCGCCTCTCCGGCAGGCACAGATCAAGCGCTGGGCCGCTGTGAAACAGCCCGCCAAACCCAATTCAGATGCGGTCGTAACTGCGACGCCTAGTCCTAAGAAGGCCGCGAAAACCGCCGCCTGGTGGGCGTCGGCTCGCCAAGCGGAAGATTCGCCAGCCATCTCATGCATAGGTAAGTCGAGACCAGTTCCCAGTCATGGGCACCGGCGCCGATCGGCGTCTCAGACCAGACGAATACCCTGAATGCGGAGAGCTTCGAGGAAATCTGGATCGTCTTCCGACAGTGCCTCCGATATGGCATTCTCTATTGGAAACGGTTCGAAGATTGCCCAGTTCTCGATCGAGTGGCCATACCGGGAACGATAGAATATACCAGCGAAGTTCAGGCGGTAGGCTTGCCGTGAGGCGAGTTGTGTAAGCCTTCGCGGTTCGGCGTTCTCCAGCGCGCTCAGATCGATGTCGTTTACTCCAAGCCGGAGCGCCTCTGCCGCCAAGGATCTCCGCAGATGACTTACCCACGAAACCGCGTAGATGTCCGCGAAGACCCCGTCGATCTTGGCTCTACCCATCATCCGAACTGCCAACCATTCGCGAGGCAGGGTTCCGAGAGGGAGAAAGTCATTGTCCCCTTCAATCGCACTCAATTCAGCGAGGAGCGAAAGATCGGGTCGGAATCGCGCAAGTGTTTCGACGAAGCACCCCAGGCGCTGGGAAGAGGCATAGAGGACACGATAGTAGCCATCCGGATCGTCGAACCTGTTTCCGAACGTGCCGTCACTGTGCGCCAGAAACCAATTCGGCGGTTGCCAGGCATCCGGACGGCGACCAAGGCGAAAGACCGGTCCATCGGGTCGGCGAGTCTCGAGTTCCATAGGTCTATGCTCCGGCGAGGAATGCGCGTGCGGCACTCAGGATCGCAGGAGCTACAGCGTCGATATCGCTCTCTCGCAGGAGGCGCAGTGGGACGCGGTCTCCAAGTTCCGGATTTACTCCGGTTAGCCAGGCCTGTACCACGGCAGGCGAATCATGCTCACTCAAGGTGCGGACGACCTGAAAAGCAAACCGTAGGCGTGCTTCTGCATCCCCGTAGATCTCGCCGCCTGCAATCCAACGATCCACAGCGCGCGCATCTTTCACTCCCCCAATGTATGCGGTAAGCTTGCGCCCAACTATCTCCACCAATTTCTCAACGACCGCAGTTGCCGGAAGCCGCAAAGCCTCCCGATGTGCAAAAAGGTCGGCCCTCGGTTGCGATACTGTTGCCATGGCAGCCTCCTCAGAATTCTCTATATTGAGAGTATCGCATAATCACATATAAATTACATGCGAATAACTATATAATAGCATATAAATTCCAGATTGGCGCAATGCCAGCTCATTGACGCAGGAATTGCTCGCCAAAGTCATCAAGTCCAATGGCGAAGTTCTCCGGGCCACCATCCTGCAGGGCGCGGAGCAAAGCCTTCTGCTCGGCAGCTTGGACCCAGCCTTCGAGGTCGCGCCCGCTCCATGCCCGATCCTTGGTCTGATCTGCCAGCAGACCGGCGCCGTCTTTCAACGGGAAGACTATCTTCTTGCCTGTCAACAGGTTAGTGAGTAGCCGAATGCGGGCATTCCGGTCCGGCAATGGAATGACGAGCTTCTCCTGAAACCGGCTGCGAACGGCAGCGTCAATTCGCTCGAGGTGATTGGTGGCAGCGACAAGGAAAACGTGACTTTCGCGGACGTTGATGCCGTCCATCTCCTGGAGGAGTTGGCCGACAATCTCATCCGTCAACTGGTCATTTCCGCCGGCAGTCGCACGGTCAGGCGCGATGACATCCAACTCGTCCAGAAACAGGATTGCCGGTGCGCTCGACCGCGCGCGCTCGAAGAGGAGCTTCACCCGATTGCCGCTCTGTCCGAGGTAGTTGGCCTTCACATCCGCCGTAGTGGCCGCAAGAAACGTCAGCCCGCTCTCGTTGGCAAGCGTCCGCGCGACCTGGGTCTTTCCAACGCCGGATGGACCGGCCAACAGGAGGCTCCGTGGAATCGAGACTCCCTGCGCCTGCCACTTCTCGGCGTCGCGGAGCAGCACACAGATCAGCTTGAGCCGATCGAGAATCGCGTCATCGAGCACCAGCGTCTCCCAACCAGCCTTGCCATCCACCCTTGTATTGTGCGACTTTCTCGCCGCGCTGATTGCTTCCAGAAAGTGCTCCCGTGTGGGTTCCGCTGGATACGCAATCGCACGAACGGATTGCGCGAGTTGCTTGAGATCACGGCCACTCATCCCCTGAGTCAGCGCCGTGGCTTCCTGAGGCGCCTCTATCGAGAGGCCCAAAGCCAGAACCTCTTCAGAGAGGATCTGCCGTCGTTCCTCCTCGCCGGGTAGTTTCAACTCGATCTCCCAGCCGAACCGGGAGAGAATGGCGTCATCGAGCATATCGCGCCGGTTGGTGGCTCCGATCACCCAGACTTGGGCGTTCCCACGAATCCCGTCCCACTCGGCCAAGAATGCTTGAACTATATCGGTGGCAAACGCATCCGTTTCGGCCGCCCCCCTGCGGCCAAGAATGCCTTCACACTCGTCGATGAAGATGATCGCGGGCTGATGCGTTCTCGCCCTATCCCAGACTTCGCGGACTCGCTTGCCGCTCGCCCCCACTTTCTGCTCCTTCAGGTCAGCCAGCGAGAGCATCTGAAAGTCACAGCCCATCGTGTCTCGGAGTGTGCGTGCCACCAGAGTCTTGCCGGTTCCCGGAGGCCCGGTAAGTAACAGGCCACAGGGAGCAGCCGGGTCATTCTTCTCGAACAATTCCGCCCTGCGCAGAATGTCGAGTTTCTGGCGTTCTGGAATGTAGACTCGCCTCCATGCCTCGGCCGCGCCGTCGATCCGGCACAGATTCGCGGAAGCACGCGTCAACTGCTCTTTCTTGTCCCAGCTTGCCCGAAGGGGCGCAAAGCTTTCTTCAGCCAACCGCAGTTCAACTTGGAAAGCGGCAAGCTCTTGTGCGATGACTTTAGGCAGGGCCTCTTGCATGTTCCAAGTCACGCCGTCCTTGATGCATTTGAACGAGCGAAACGTCACATAATTCCGCGATGGAAGAATGACGAAAAGGTCATCGGTGCGCCAACCGACAATCACGACGGCCCTGCCCAACTCGAACTCCTTCCCGTCGGAATCTGGAGAATCTATAAGATCAAATTCCCCTTTTCTTCCAGGTGTGCGCACGAACCTCAGTGGGCTGTGTGCGAAGGGTATCCACACCTCGACCCTGGCCTCCCGCAAAAACGTACGCTTGGCTTCGCGGATGAGCCCGAAGTTCCAACCCCACAACTGGCGCAAGGGAACGCCCAACTCCGCCATACTCCGCTTGAGAAGCCTCTGGAGGAATCCCGTTTTTGACGAGCAGAAATTGATCCACACGCGCTCGGCATCGTTCTCCGCAAAGGACTGTTGCAGTCGGCCAACAGCCTCTACACAGATTCGCATGCGCTCTGCCCAGTATTGTTCCAATGCCGTGGTCATGGGGGAAGGCTCCACAACAATACCGTCATTGTAGGACGGAATGGCCGTAAAAGGGTCAGCCAAAATGATCATGGGCGCCTCCCGGAATGTTCGGTTTTTTGCATTGTTCAGCCTTACGCCGCCCTGGCCACTTCCAGATGAGAAGCCAAAACGATACATCCGGAGGAAGCTGGACCCGAGTCCGGACCACTGGGCGGGTGGTCGATCAGCGTGGACAGATGCAGGACAAGCCCGCTACCACATTTGCCACAAAGCTCAGCGGGGGAGTTCGTAACGTTTTTGCAGTTCATGCAGTAGATTGCCTTGTCGACTGGGATGCTGACGAGGATGTGCACAGGGCGAAGCACCTTGATCTGACACATGAGATCCCTCCCGATGAGCACGGCACTACTATGCAACCTGCTGGCCGGTGATGGCTTCGAGTTCCTCCACCAATTGCCTCAATGCCGCCAGACTCGGGAGACTCGTGGTCGAGGCAATCTTCAGGTTGTCCATGACAGCGATGAAAGTGGCATCGCCGGCCATGTCAACCAGTACATGAAGCCGCTCAAATCCGCGCGCCGTAGCCTGCATCCACTCAGCGACATTCTTCTGCCGGTCTGCATTCGGGATCGTCCGGGAGTCGCTGCTATGACCCGCCCGGCGCAGAATCTCGGTGTAGATAGGCTCTCCCAGTGTGTTGCGGAAGCCCTCAATCTCGGCCGTCAGCCTGTGATCGACAGGGCCGCGCACATCGACGGCTTGGCCGTTCGCGGGAGCCATGGTCACTCCCGGTGGCAGCGCCCACTCCGGCAATATCGGGAGCGCAACAGGTTCGCCGCGCCCGCTCAAATGCACCCAGGTCTCCTCGAAGCGATATAGATACCGCCCAAGGCCGAAGCAACTGCAGGCGCGTTTGAAGGCCTGCGCATCGGCCGCGGTCACTGCGTTCTCGCGGTCCGCCCACTCTTCTCCGGTGCCGGTGTGGCTGCCCAAGCGGCTGATTGTGACGGCGGTCGCCACCAGCAACTTGCTGGTCACAATCACCTTGCCTCTGTCCATGCGGGTCAGGGACGGTACGGTCGAGATCGTGTACTCGCGCGTCCACCCCGCCGGCGTGAAGAGCTGGTTGAGCCGATCCGTGTAGGCCCGTGGATCGGCGAATGGAAGGATTGCGCCCGACCGTCGATCATCCGAGGTGCGCATGACCCGCCATTTGATTTGAGCCGGATCGAATGGCACTTCGAGCTGAGCGAAGAGTTTCTGCCGCTCTGCTCCTGCGAATTTCGCTGCTGTTGCCATAACTCAACTCCTTCTGTGCGAAACCTTCAGTAAAGTTCTGGCAACTTGGCTCACCAAGTTGCTGCTGTGGTCTTGCGGCCCTTTCGAGAACCTGAGAGCATGACGGTATGCCAGATCTCATGCAGGTCGGTGTTCAGCTTTCGAAACCCGCTTTCGGTTGTGCTCAGAAGACGCCGCCCCGGACCCGTGTCTTCTGGCTTCAAGGTGTCACGTTGGTATGGATGGTTATAGAGTTCGGCGTATCCGCGTATGCGGCGATCACCGCACACAGCCCCGCGATGTTGGCCTTTGGCTCCGATAGCCTTGTAGAGCTTATGTCCGCAGCTGTGGTGCTCTTGCAGTGGGTTCCAAGCGCGTCTATTTCGGAACGCAAGGCAGCGCGCACAGCCTCAATGCTGCTATTCGTTCTTGCTTTTGTTGTATTGGGGACGGCCCTTGCATCTTTAGCTTTCAGGCTGCGGCCTGGAACTAGCCGTGCGGGAATTGGCATCACCATCGCCGCACTGCTTGCTATGCCCGTCCTCGCATGGCTGAAGCGTCGGGAAGCTCACCACAGCGGAAACACGGCCTTAGCCGCTGACGCAGCACAGTCGGCCACTTGTGCCTATCTTGCATTGATCGCACTGGTGGGGCTTGGCGTGAACGCGTGTTTTCATATCGCGTGGTTCGATGCCGCCGCTGCGCTGGTGGCAGTTCCTATCCTCGTCAAGGAGGGTAGATCGGCTTGGCGGGGGCAGACCTGCGGATGCTGCTAAGGCTCGGCGTGAGTTAGTTTGGGAAGGCGTTGCCCAGTTTTAGTAGGGCACCTCTGATGCCTCAATCTCGGGTTCGGTGCTGAATTCCTGCGGCACGAAGCTGTTCCCACTAGTGAAGTGCTCCGGTCCGTTCGCGCCGTTTGAGGCAGGTCCGTGCGACAGGAGGCTGACCTCATGCACAACCACTTCCGTGCGAAACTTCCGCTGCCCTGACTCCCGATCTTCCCAGGAGCGGGTGCGTAGTTCGCCCTCGACGAAGATTCTTGAACCCTTCCGCACATAGTCGCGAAGGATCTCGCCGATCCGCTGGTAGCCAACCAGGTTGTGCCACTCGGTGCGTTCTTGCCACTCGCCCCGGTTGTCTTTGTAACCGTCGCTGGTCGCCAGCGAAAGATTGACCAGGGTTCCACTCCGCAGGATGTGGACCTCCGGGTCTTTGCCGGCATGGCCCAGTAAGATGACTTTGTTGACGCTCTTGCCCATGATTTTCTCCCTTCCATCAGATTTGTCTTGATCCGTACACGTGCTTAAGTGCCTGTTCCCGGCTGATCTCGGCGTAGTCGCCATCGACATACTGGTAGAATCGGCTGGTAGCCGCCTCGATATTCAGATAGCGTCGTGTATCGCGGTGCTTGTAGAGCACGATCCCACCGGCACTACCCATGAACATGAAGTCCTCGCAATGCTCCCGCGAAAGGACGCCCTCAAGCGGCTTCCAGTCCGGAGCTCCAACTTCGATTGCGCGACTCATGAGGCACCTCCAGTTGTGATCGGAGGCGGCACTGCGACGTGCGTATCTTTGCAGCCCAGGCACGCAAGCGCGCCTGTGATCTTGCGAATTGCTTCATCGAAGCGCTCAGGATGCCGCCGTATCTCGCCAGCAGGGGTGTAGAAGACCGGAGCGATGGAACCACGCAGCCGCTTGTTCTCCGGGTTCCAAAGATCGATGGCAAGCGTTCCTTGGTTGCCACGGAAGAGTAGGGTCGAGGTTATGACCGGACGGACTTGGCTCCCATTGTTTACGAGCGAGTGCTTTGAGATTGCCATTTCATAGGTGTGGCCAATGCGCAGCATTTCGATTCGGATCAACTCCGGCGCAATCACAATTGCGTGCCGTCCGTTGCCGGACAGCGAATCGATCGGCTGCAACCATGGGAGCGGAGTTCCATCGACATCGAGATATGCGCAGTAGCGGCCCATGTCAGCGACAGCGCCTCCGGATTCAGTTGCTCGTAAAACGTATCGCTTGGCCAGATGTTGGTGCTCGATCGAGACACTGGACTGGCAACAGATGCCGCGCTTCTCCAAAGCTCTCAAGATCGGCCGTGGAATCGCAAGACCATACCGCGCAAACCGCGTGGCTTCTGGCGCGCCATTCGGCGCTGCGGAGACTGCTACCTGAGTGGATGGTTTCATCGGGTTCGCCTCCTCTACACTGCTTGTTGTCTGCGGATCGGCTGTCCAAGTGCCGCGCGAATCTCTTCCTTCGTGCAGCCGGCCCAGCACTTGTAGAAGCGCGGATTCTTGATCTGGATTGCGAGATTGTCGCCAGTGCGGTCCCGGCCAATCTGCGCGCAGGACGGGCACCTCGCCCACAAGTTGCGGCTATCTTTGCGCGTGGTGCGGATGTGTTCAAGGATTCGGAACTCATGTTGTCCAGCGGAAGAAGTTGTTGGAGTGTACGGAGCAGTGACAACCGGCTTGTACGCTTCTGGCAGACTCATTCCCTGAATGAAGGTTTTCAGACCATCCTCGGTGAGCTTACTCAGGCCGTTGAGGTAGGCGAGTTGTGCCTCCGGGGCTACGTCGGCGTCATAGAACCAGTACCGCAGATTCGTTTTTCGATGTACGCCAAGTGGCGCGCGAATGGCGTTGCCGTACTCGCCGTCATCGATCCGGTCTTGGCGCGGGAAGACTTCAATGCCTTCCTTGAGACCGCCGCCTTTGACCGGTACTCCGAGCCGGAGCGCCAGGTTGTAGATATAGATTCGGCACTCGGCGGCCAGCAATGGCCTGTCGCCGAAGATCCAGAGATGACCGCCACGCCGCGATTGCTCAAGCGCTGCTTCGACGCCATCCTGCTTCAGTTCCCATTGCAATTGAAAGAGCGATTGCACGGCGCCATCGAAGTCGGCGTCGATTGCGACCCACTTCGAGCGTTGTGTCTCCGGGTTGATCGCATACAAGTTGATGGTGATGTCGCCGTTCAAGTGCATGCGTGCCACATCCACGTCGAGAGGCTTCGGAGCCTTCGTCTGCCAATCCCGTGCCAGGTAGTATGGAACAGAGCCATTCGGCAGGGGCTGGTTTGCCTGCATCCCGAAAGCGCGCCGGTTTACAAACATGCGCATGAAGCTGTTTGCCGTCTCCCGGCTCACACAGAATTTCGCATACATCACTGGGCCTCCTTTCCTGAGGTGGTGTGGTTGTACCCCGACCTCGAATCTCGGTCAAATTGCGCAGAGACATTGTTGGCTGGTTTTTCGCGGCTTGAATCGACAAGAGAAGACGAGGGCCCGGATTGAATTGCCGAGCCCTCCCAGTGCTGGTCATACTTGATGGGCGAATCGGGGAAAGCTGTGCCGGAATTCGGCAGCGGGCCTCCGGTTGCTGGGAAAGCTGACGCGCTCCGTGCCGATGCTAGGAAAGGCTGCGGCTTCTGCGAGGGCGTAACGATTTGCGAGCGAGCGAATGCGGCTTGCGGATTGACGCATGGGGTTCCTCCAGTTTGTGACTTTTGGTTGAGTAAGGAAACTGCGATGGGTGGGGCGGGGTGGTATTACGCGTGAGCCGGTTGCGTCTGGGCGAGCAACAGACCAGGTTGCTCGACGTAGCTGAACAGCTTGTATTCGGAGAAGACGCGATCGAAGCTCTCCGAAGTGAAGCGGTCTTCGCAGCCTTCGAACGACAGCATGTACCAGACCTCGCGCTGGCGGTCGAAGACATAGACGGCGCCCGACTCTGGATTTTCGGGAGCCATTTGCAGAAGCAGAACGCCCTTCGGCGTCTGTATCCAGCGGGTGGCAATCGCCTCACCGAGCTCCAGGAATGCGGCGACTGTCTGTTGAATGGGGCCGGTGACGGAATTGCGCCAGTCGAACATCCGGTATGCGAACATCTTTCCAAGACTGCGTTCCATCGTGATCTCTCCTTCCGGTTTGGGTTTGTAGGTGGCTTGTCGGTGGACTACGGACGGCCCCTGAAGGTCAGGAACCACATGCGTGCAAGCGACGCGATCAATCCGAGAATCAAGATCGCGAAGGCAGCACGCAGGATTGGCGCATTAAAAAGGACCGTGAACACGGACGGGGCGAAGGTCAGCACGACGTCGGCATCTACACCCGTTAGCAGAAGTGAAATTGCAAATCTGAGGATGAACTGCTTGGAAAACATGGGGACAATTGCAGCGCGCGCCGATGAGATCGGACGAAAATCCGGCATGAGTTTCTCCTTGTGATGTGGGTTTTGTTCTGAACAGTGGGTGATGGAAAGAGGTCAGGGCGACCAAGAATCGTTCGTTGGGAACGAATCAAACCCGGTACAGATTGCAGAAACACGTGCAGTTTATTCTGCAATCCAAGGGCAACTGGGCGAGAGGCAGCGACAACCATGAGAGCCAATTGCAATCACGAGTTGTCACAACCTGGATTGTTGGGCCAGGAAGAGAAGAGGCTTGGAACGCGGTTTCGGCAAACAGCAACCCAGAAGCGCACAAAGCACCCCGTCCGCTGGGATGGCCGAAGTTGAGTCTGACGTACATCAGACGCGCGCGATTGAGTTCTCCATAATCGTGTTCTTCTGTTCCCACGTCTACAAATCACGCGCCCAGACCTGTCGATTCTTCATACTTTCCGCCAATTCTTTCCAAACGATCACCATCCCTACAAAACCACCACAAATCAATCGACAAACAAGGGGATAGTCAGAATGCATCCTGCACAGCCATCGGAAGATACGAGGCTGTGGATTTGGTCAATGGGATGCAAATGGGAAGACAATGGGATCGGAATAGGAAGCCAATAGGTCAGAATCGGCGGCCCGCAGCCGACCAGCAATGCCGTGAACATTCTGAGCGGAGGTTGTGCCACGACGCAGGCATCTCAGCGAAAGAGAAACTCACGGAATGGGACGACATTGCTCTTCGATAGATTCGTGAGCACTCTCGTATCGAGGAGTTCGTGCTGAAATGCAGCGCTCAGAGCGAACCCAATTCGCTTGCCCACGTTGCGGATTTCGCTGGCAAGAACGTAAAGGATCTGCGCATTCGGCGTCAGGTAGAGCACCGTATCCGTGGCCTTTTCCGCGGCAAGTACCCGGCACAGTTCCTCGTACCGCGCACTTCCTTTGAGGGTTCGCTCGAACTCAATTGCGAAACTTTTGGTCTGATTTCCCACCGCAATCTCCGCAATTGCGTCAAAGTCTTTTGAGTCTCCGGTTCCGTAGACAAGGTTGTTCGAAACGATCTCAAGCTCCCATTGCCACGATTTCAGGATTCCGTTTGCAGCCAAGGCGACGCGGATCGAAGCCAATTCGACGGAGTGGAGGATCTGAGTTTTGCGCACGATCTCTTTCACTGTCGAAGGAAGTGCGAGCAAAGTCTGCCCGCGGTGTTCGAGGAATTCAAGACCCATGCGTGTGATCGCAAAGATCGGCTGCGAGAAGAATTGGTCGTAGATCATGCGCTGCACCAACCCGTTCCTCTCCAGACGCGACAACCTCCAGTAGACTGAGCGCCTGGTTTTCTCCTGTCCGTCGATGCAGGCGATCTTGCATATCTGATCGTAGGTGATCGCGCGCGCATTCCGGATCGTGACCAGAAGCGGCAAGTCCCGGTCGTCGGAGAGCGCAATGTAGCCCTTGCGGTATCTCATTCCGCTCCACCTGAAAGCCGCGTATCGAGCACAAGTTGCTGGCCGTCACCGGAGAGCGCCCACTGTCCAAGGTTTGTCTGAATCCAATCTGTGGCGCTCATTAGAACCATCGCCTCGTATCGTGACCCACGCAGGCTGACTGAAATTGGCTGGACTCCATCGGATCTCCATGCCCGAGAGGCAAACGAAATCTGTCCGTGCATTCGCTCATTGACCGTAACCAAGAAGCAATCGGGAGCGGAAGTATTGGCCGGAGTAGAGATCAGAAGATGCGTCCGCCCGTGCAGGTAGTTCGGCCCGGTGCACTGAAATGTCTTCGCAGCGGATCGCAGCGGGTACTCTGGGTGCAATCCGCTGGTGCGATTGAATCGAATTTGGCCAGGAAATACCCAGCAGAGACGTAAGCGCCGGCCGTACGTCAGGCCGGCAGAGTTGAACCAGGCTGCGTTCCGGCGGAAGCACAATGGATCAGTCAGATCTCCCGAATGCGCCGCCCACCAGTTCGTTCCGAAGCTGATTATGCGGACGCGCATGACTGAAGTGCCTCCATGAGTCCATGAACCACCGCACGTGCATGCAGATTGCGTTCCGGTCCGCGCAGATGATGAAGAAACCAGATGCGCTCCAGATGAAGCGGCGGTAGAACGAGGTTTCTGTCACGGAAGATGACAAGGATCTTGCCAAGCTGGCCCATCAAGAGGGTGAACTCGGCTTCAGGATCGTCCGCTCTGTGGAACTTCTTCTCAACGAATTCTTCCCAGGTCGGAGCGTTTGGGGTCTGCTGAATCTGCTTCGTATAGTGAGTCCAGGGCGCGAAAAGCGGGTTCTTCTTTGCCAGATAGTCGAGCAGGTTCGCAGCCGTTTCGCGGGGGCTGGTTGGCATTGCACAGGTGGTGGTTACTGAGTTGGATGTTTCGGAGGTGGCAAGAAGAAGCTGGGTCATGGCGGCGAAGATCCTGCCGTTCAGAGCTTCGAGCAACGCGGTTCTTTCTGGATCATGAAGTTTCCCAATGCGATCCAGCTCAGCTCGAAACTCCACCGGGAATCTCGTTCCACGCCCTTCATAGAAGCGAATGAACAGGGTTGTCCGTCCGAATGCGAGCGTGTAGTCAACCTCCTCTGGCGGCACCGTCTCCCGGATGTGCGCTCTCCAATCCTTGGGATCGGCGAAATCGGTGGGCAACTTCAACGAAATCTTGTCTGCCATCAATCCACCTCCTATGCCCCTTTCAAAGCCTGATTCCGTTGGCGCTCCTGCTCCAGCAACGCCGAAGTCTGGTTGAGTCGTTCTTTCAAATTCTGCTCCGTGTTTTTCATCGCCTCGATCCGGCGTTCAAGCAGGACTGTTCGCTGTTGTTGGTTCAATGCACCAACCGCAGAAACAGGGGTGTCAGACGGGGCTACATCCAGGCGATTCTGGCTCCCGGCGGAAGCGGCGAGAGTCCCGGCCTTTGCCCGGCTATCGAGATTCTCAACCGAACGCTTGAGGTCGGTTGCTCCCTGATCTTCACTGGGCGTTGGCTGCGATCTGGCCATCAACTCCCGCTCGACTACAGCATTGTGCTCGTCGACGAGATTGTTGTATTGCTCAGTGCGGCGCTCAATCTCAATCCTGTCGCTTACCCGTCCGTTCCAGAGTTGCGCGATTAAGGCTGCCGCAATGATCTCCTTCTTGTCGGCGGCGCGGAGATGAAAGAGGAAGACAGTGGTCGCGCCGGACAGCAGAATCAGCGCCACCACATTCGACCAAAAGTAAAGATCATCCATGGTGTGCTTGACGGTCGCGCCTCGTGCCGCATCCAAGACCGCGCCGTAGTCAGTGTCGTTGGCGTTGATCTTGCCCAGTGCATAGTCAGCAAATCCCTGCGGCCTATGCGTTGTGTGCTGAGAAGCGGGACCAGCGGCGGCGTGGTCTTGCCCCTGTAGCACGGCAGGACTGAGGACTAAAGAGGCGGATACAATGAGCATTCCGATCCTGTTCATGACTGTCCTCCAGACAACAGTCCTGCCAGCGATCCGGAACTCCGCCTCCTGACACGGCGTTCTCCCTCTTCACGGAAGCGCAGATTGGCGCCTGCCTCTGGATCGAGATAGCCGCGCATCTTCGGATACAAGGTCGAGATGAATCCCTCCAACTGGAACACCGGATGCTTGCGTACATGCAGATGCGAGTGGCGAGTTCCCTCCCGTGGATCGACCATCAGGATCTCCATTTGTCCGACGGGTAGGTTCTTGATGTGGTCCTCCCGTGCGCGGGTCTCGCGGAAATCGCTTTCGCTTCCCGTACCAGTTTCCATGTATTTGGTTGTGAAGATGCCGGTCCTGCGAACGGCGAGGCTGCGGCGTTTCCGCACAACCCGCGACGATGCCTTGAGAAACCACTGCGCTGTATTCTCCTCCGAGCCGTTCATAATCATCTTGGTGCCAGGAGCCGAGGAGACTTCATCGGCGAATGCCTGGCTCACGCGCTGGAGTTGCGGGATGCTCTGGAAGGAAAAGAGAAACGTGACGCGCGCGCCGCGTGCCGTCTGCAACACCTGCGTGAATCCGGGATAGGCGAACGGGGCGAACTCATCGAGGATCACGCTCAAGAGAGGCTCATTCCCGTCGCGGTCCGAGCGGGGTCTTGCATATCGCTTGCCGACCATGAGCTGAATGTTCTGCAGAAGTATCTTGCCCAGCGCCTCGCAGGCACGTTTGTTCTTGTTCGTATTGAGCGAGACGAACAAGATCAACCCCTTCTCGACAACCTCATCCACCGTGAGCAGGTCCTGGTAGGAGCCGGTGACGATCGACAATTCATCTTCGAGAAACGCGAGCAGTTCATTGAGGAGACCCTGAATCTTTTCCACGCGATCCCGGTCTGCAAGAGAACGCTTGATCATCCGGACCGACATCTCGAAGTTGAGACGCATCTGCATGGTAACTTCAGGCAACGTCACGATCCGCGCTTTGGCACGGGCGATCTGTTCAGCCAGCACCTTTTCGTCAATCGCCATCACCAGCACGTCGTAGACGTTGAACACTTTGCCGGCGTAGTAAAGGATGCGGACAAGATCAGAAAGGTAGGCCTCCTGGTGGCCTTTGAAGAAGTCTTCCTTTAGCCCAAAGGACTGGAAGATGAAGTTGACATGCTCCTGATAGAGCGCGCCTCCGGAGTAGAAGGGGTTGTATCGCGCCGACTCCCTGGGATTCGATGGGTCGATCACGCGCAAATCCTGCAACCGCCCGGCGGCCTCGATATGCGGAAGGAGCCTCTCCAGGAACTCCTGATCGCCTTTACCGTCGAAGATAATCATCGGCATGGGCCGGTCGCCGAAGCGGCGCCGGAGGTCCTGCGCCACGATGTTTTCAAGAAAGGTCGTCTTGCCCGCGCCGGTTCCGCCCGCGATGACGCCATGCTTGATGCGCACCGCGTCCGGCCAGAGCCAAGGCTCCTTGTGGACGTTGTAACCAAGAATAGTCGCATCGCTACAGATTGCGGTTTCGACGGTGGCTGCGTCTCTCGCGCCGGGAATGTCTACGGCCGGGTGAGGCCACATCTCTTCGCGCTTGGCGCGGCGGCCGATGAGGTGCGAAAGAAGTAGCGCAATTCCAAAGATTCCGATGGCGAGATCGAGAAAGATTTCCAGGCACTGGTCGCTTCTCAGGTGGAGGCGCGAAACAGCGATGTACCAGAAGACACCGAGCACCGCACATCCCCCAAGAACAACAAACCCCGCAAGGTCTGCGGGGCCTGATTGATCCCGGCGCGGCGGGTCATAAGGCTGACTCATCGATGGCCTCCAATACTGAAGTAGACAAAGACTCCAACGAATACCAGCAATAAGGCACCGCCCAAAACTAGCAGGGTACTGGGCCGCCACTTTCCGTTCTCGTCAATGGGCTTGAGATCGTCGGCGAGTGCACGAGCGAATGCTGTCTGGAGATTGGTTTCCGTGTCCGCACGGTAGAGCACGCGCAGCGCCTGGCGCGTCTCTTCCGCCGTCACATTGTCGCGAATGGCCGTGCTCATAACACAGCCTCAGCGGTTACAGAACCGGTCTGGCTGTTGCCGAAATGCAGTTGATAAAGCTGTGGTTGGCTCCCCTGAGAGACACGAACGGTGACAACGCCTGTGGACTTCCCGTCCGGTGCAACATCGGTCGCTACGGGCGGATCGGCGCTGACAACTGGAATACTCGGTCCCAGCTTTGTCTTGAAAGCGGCGAAGGTCTGAGGAGAGATCTGACGATTGCGCAGGCTCACAATAGAAATCGGCTGCTGAGTTGGCTGCGGCTGATAAACGTCAGGCGTCGTAATCCGGAATGGCGCTGTCGATTGATTGGTGACGGTGTAGCGGATGTAGAGCGTTTTCTTCGAGCGATAGACCTGCTCCAACGTTACATTGATGCCGCTGGTGGCATCCTTGATCTTCTCACGAGTGATGTTCTCCGTCCCCATCAACGCCTGCGTCAATACGAGCGAAGCAATCTCCTGAATCTGTTGGTCGCTTGGCTCCGACATTACGGCATCTTGGTCAGCTTTGTGCATTTTCGGATCCGGCGTATTGCGGATAATGACGTTCATCTTCGCGAGATCGCCGGCGGGGTCGATCTCATACGCGAGCTGCCGCGATGCGGTCCAGACAAACAGGTTGGTCGATATACCCTCTTTCAGCGGCTTGAGAAAGACCTTGTCGTCATGGCGCTCGATCTGGATGGAGTCAGGATCTGCGACCGCGACCATCACAACGGATTCGCCAAAGTCGATCACCGTGAGGTGATTGAGGGCCGTCTCGATGTGCTGAATTTGGTTGAAGTTGGTGGTCTGCGCCGCGGCGCTGATGGAGGCAAGAGCGAGCAATGCTCCCAGGAATGGCTTCATAATCTCCTCCCACTCGCCTCAATAAGGGCGATAGAAGCAACTGTGAGACGAGGCCAAGCACGAGTGCTTGAGCCTCATCTCAACAGGTTAGGAGCGTTCCTTATTGAGGAGCGCCCGTGTTTTCGAAGATCAGTGTCCGCTTCCCCTTGTACTGGAAGAGGAATATCCACTTCTCTCCGTCTTGTCCCTCCGGGTTCTCGATCCGCTCAACGAGAAATGCGCGTTGCTGATCGTCGAACCGGACGTAGCCGTTGACCATCTTTGGCAAGCGGACCGGAGCACTCTTGCCTCCGGTCTGCTCGGCGAAGACATCGACAACCTCCTGCGGAAAGGTCTGGAAGAGCGTGGCTCCCGATCCGCGTCCGTTCGAGACGATGGTGTTCATCGCCTGCGCCCAGGCACGCCGGTTGTCCTGCTTTCCCTGCGCCCAGTAGTGCATGAACAGGTGCAATCCACTGAACTGCTCCTTTGCATCCTGTTCGTACTCCCACAGCGCCCCTTGCGCCTTGTTTCGAGCTAGTACGGCTGATTTCCGTTGGTCTTTGTCCTCGCTCTTGCGCACGGCTTCCCATAACGCCTGAGCGTTGCCGTATTCCTGCTTGAGTTGTTCCTCTCGCTCGGTGATCTGGGCAGCAACGTCCCCATAGATTGCATTGACGAGTTGGCACTCCTCGAACATCTCCTTGGTCACGGTGTGACCGGAGAAAATGCCGCGGAAGTCCTCGACTGCCATGCGTTCGGAAAGGATGTCGCCCAGTTCCTTGCGGAGGACGTTGTAGAGACGGCCGACTTTGTCGGTATCGGCAACGTCGAGATGAAGGGGCAGATCCGAAACCCTGCGCTCACGCTTGTACCTGAGCCAGGGAGCCGGATTCACTTCCTTCCTGATATCGCTGATGACCGACTCGTCAATCTCGACCCGGTGCTTAAGCGAGTCGAGCGCGTTCTGCAGTTGCTCGACGAGCCTGTAGGCAAGATCGGGACGGCCGGCTGCGAGGCATGAGGTCTTCAGATCGGTGATTGAACCGATCCTGTTACCCCTGGCCTTCATGGCAACCAGATAAACGTTCCACCAGGGAGACTTTGCCTTTTTGTGCTTGGTCTTTGCCTGATGAAATCTCTCTCCATGCGCGATCCTTCCGCTTACGAATTTCGGGAACTGATCTGATGGCATCGCGCAGATGGTATCGAAGTCAAAGTCGCCGCCATTCCGCTTGGCCGTCTCCGAATGAAGGATGTACGTTCCCTCCATGCGAAGCTGGCGCTTGAGAATGTAGGCAATCAACGGCTCCGGCAGATCCGGCCTTCTCAATGCTCGTTCGAGCATCGGGACAAGTTCCGAGTCTGCGATGTGGCGGACGGGCAACAAGTCTTCCTGCATCCGTATTGGATAGCGGATGCAGAGACTTTGCTCGGCCGTGAGGATTGTGATAGCGGTGTCTTCCGGTATCCAGTCCGAGGCAGCAAGTATCTTACCCTCGTGCTCGAGCAGGATGCCGTCGTCCGCCAGCGCGAATGCCGGCAACTTGAAACCGCCACTCGTCAATGTGCGGAATGCCCAGCGAGCCAGCTTCCGGTTGATCTGGTTTGACACGTAGGGAAACCGAATACTGTTTCCGCTCTTGTCTGCCAGCAGAACTGCCTCCGCCGGTTCCCATTCTTTCGAAGCAGAATCGCTTCCGCCTTCCAAAGCTTCAGGATCGAAGCTCATGTCGAACGTGGCATCCTCTTCCGACTTGCCCAGAACTCGCAGTAAGCCTTCATAGTCGCCATCGTCCCAGGCCTTCCTCACCTTGCGAACTTCCTCGATTGCGCGAGGCATGATCTCAAGTTGAAGGGCCTCATCCGATGCATGCTCAACCAGCGTGTAACTCGATCCGTATTCGGAGACCCGAGACCATTGTTTGATCCCGAGTACCGCCGGACCGGAATACAGCCGGCCGGAAGTCCCGATCTGGGGAAGAAAGCGGCTTCCTCCCTTGAGATTGGGTTTGCAGGCGCTCTCAGGCAGAATGACATCGACCGCAAGCCTGTCGGCTACACGATCGCTCATCGCCTTCAACGCACCCTTTGCCTGCTTCGGTTCGCGCGCATCGA
>Ga0307377_10003479_pt1 | contig 17785 bp, 17 predicted proteins | sample TR3MG_FD_202535 | JGI IMG/M metagenome (GOLD analysis project Ga0307377, IMG submission 202535) | Soil microbial communities from Risofladan, Vaasa, Finland - TR-3 | ecosystem: Environmental > Terrestrial > Soil > Coastal area > Acid sulfate soil | place: Finland: Risofladan, Vaasa | collected... | reverse complement strand
TCATGATGCTGGTTCTTTTTCAGGGATGGCTTGGTCTAAAGATCAGGCATGGAAGAATATCCGGTAATCCGCAAGAGGTAAAGTTTGTGAGAAGACACAGAAAGGTTGGGCCTGCTTTTGCCATTATGGGCATCTTTGGTTTTATCGGCGGCATTGGCACTGCCTATCTGAGTGAAGGAGAGATTTTTGAATATCCGTTTCATTTCCTGACAGGATTGACCATAAGCTGTCTGATTATCCTTACATCCCTGATTTCGAGGAAAATAAGAGGCCATGAGTCACATTGGAGAAATCCTCATTACATCATCGGTATAGTGATCATCAGCCTCTATTTCTTTCAGGCTTATCTGGGAATAGGGATGGTATTCTAAACCAAATTATTCGCAAACTGAACGGCAGATATTGTATTTGAGCGGGTTTGAATACTGTCGAAGACAGAATTCACCTCGGAGGTCGATACGACCGAGAATGAGCGAAAATACTGTATCTGTAGGCATACAGGATATGTAAGAATAAGGCAGGTTAAGCAATACCTTACGCTTCCGATGCTTTCTTTAGGTCTTTCAGAAATGTTTTCGTAAGAGACCGCATTCGCTTTTCAGGAAAGAGGAACCCTCCGGCGCTGGTCAGTATTCCTGAAAATGTCTCCTTGCTGGTAACGAGAACCCCCTTTTCTACCTCCTGAAAAAAGAATTCATGGAAGGCGAATAACCCTTTTTTCTGTGCAGACCACACGATACGATTAAAAGGTATGATTTCTTGAATTTTGATTTTGACGTTAATCGGAAATAAGAATGGCCGGAAACAACATTTAATGTCCTTCCCATTCACAAGACACTGGTCATTACATACGATATCGATCATGACCGTATTCCAGTCTGTCCAGCGGGTCAGGTCGGTGAAGGTATCCCAGACATTTTCCATCGTCGAATAGATTGTTATGGATTCCTTGATGATCATACGAAATAAGTAATCTTATGCAGAGTAAAGTTTATCACATCTGTTTTTATCCCTGCATTATGAGATTTCACAAAAGGTGATCTGGCATAGATTATTACTTGAAAGTGCAAAAAGATTCGGCATACAATATTAGGGCTATGCAGAAAATTACCATAGGTATCAGTTCTTGTCTTCTGGGCAATAATGTCCGGTATGACGGAGGGCTCCATGATCCTCAATTGAGGGAAAATTTTATTGAAAGGGTATTTGTTTACCGGAGATGGAAAGATTTTTGTAAAAATTAGCACATCGATAAAAGACTTGGTAGCTTTTCATACGGAGCACAAACTCCTCATTCTTTCTCACAGTCCGAAACATCTGAGCGCTCTGGGAAAACTTGTTGCCGGTGCAAAGCAACTTGATCTTATGCTCAGAAACCATGTGTAGGAAGCGTTTGACATCAGAACTGTTTTGTGTTTATATAGCTCACGAATACTATGGGCAAAATAATTTCTCAAAGGAGGCTGTTGCATGCGCAAATGTCTGTGGATTTTAGGAAGTTTTTTCCTGATGATGTTTATTCAGGCGAATGTTTTTGCACAGGATAATGCAGTTGTTGCAAAGATTGGTGAGAGAAGAATAACCCTATCAGATTTCAAAAGGGTTACCGACTATTTCGATGCGGAGCGTCAGAAAATGCTCGAAACAAATCCCCAGTTGAAAGAGACCGTTCTGAGGCAATTTATACAGAGCATGGTAATATCCGATCTGGCAAAACAGAAAGGGTTTGACAGGGTACCCGAGATCAAAGAACAATTACAGTTTTTTTCTGATAACTTTCTGGCGAATGAGTATCTGAAACGGGAGATCGCACAAAAAATAACTGTTTCCGATGATGAACTGAAGTCGTATTATGACAGCCATAAAGATGAATTCAAGACTCAGGATATGGTAAAAGCCCGTCATATCCTGGTGAGAGTTGACAATTCTGCCTCGGACGATGAAAAGAAAAAAGCAAAAGAGAAGACAGAATTGTACCTGAAAAAGATTAAAGACGGCGAAGATTTTGCCAAACTGGCATCAGATTTCTCAGATGACCCCGGCTCAAAAGCGAAAGGTGGAGACCTCGGTTTTTTCCCAAGGGGAAGAATGGTTAAGCCTTTTGACGATGCAGCATTTTCTCTGAAGCCTGGGGAAACGAGTGGAATCGTTGAAACCCAATTCGGTTTCCATATTATTAAAGTTGAGGACAGAAAAGATTCGTCAGTAGAATCGTTCGATGTCGTCAAGGAGAGGTTAAAGCAGAAATTGTCTCAGGATCGCACGAGAAAAGAGCTTACAGACTTTATTGATAAGGCTATGAAGGACTCAAAAACAGAAATTTACCCTGATGTACTGACGGGGGGAGATAAGAAATAACTCTTTTTTGCGTTCTCGCATGCAGCCCTGATACATCAGGGTTGCATGCCCCATTTTCCTTCCCTGATACCTATCTACTATCTACTTCTTTGCTGCCTCTTTTATCAGTGCCTGTCCGATAACATTTCTCTGAATCTGATTTGTTCCTTCATAGATCTGGAGAATCTTTGCATCACGCATCATCTTCTCGACAGGATATTCTCTCATATACCCTGATCCACCCATGACCTGTACTGCGTTTGTCGTGACTTTCATTGCCATGTCTGTTGCAAAGACCTTCGCCATGGCGGACACCTTAGAAAAATCCTTTGCGCCGCTGTCCATATACCGTGCGACAGCATAAACAAGAGCCCGTGCCGCCTCGATCTCGGTTGCCATGTCTGCAAGCATATGCTGAACTGCCTGGAAGCTGATAATCGGATGACCGAACTGGATACGCTGTCGTGCAAATTTAACCGCTTCCTCGAACGCACCCTGCGCTATCCCTACACCCTGCGCACCAACTCCGGCCCGGGCATTATCGAGAGTCTTCATAGCCACAATAAAACCAAGTCCTTCCTTCCCGATAATATTCTCTTTGGGAATCCTGCAGTTGTCGAAGATAAGTTCTCTCGTGGAAGATGCCCGTATGCCCATCTTTTTTTCTTTCTTCCCGAAGAGAAAGCCGGGGGTATCTTTTTCGATAACGAATGCAGATGCCCCACGGGCACCTTTTGCATTGTCCGTCATGGCAATAATTGTATAAATTTCAGCCTCGCCCCCATTCGTTATCCACTGTTTCGTACCGTTTACAACATATTCATTTCCGTCGAGCCGAGCTGATGTGCGGATACCTGCTGCATCACTCCCCGCGTTAGCCTCAGTAAGGCCAAAAGCAACAAGTCTTTTCCCGAGAGCTATATCCGGAAGGTATTGCTTTTTCTGCCTATCAGAGCCGTAGAGGAGTATCGGAAAGGTTCCAAGCGCATTCGATGCATATGTTGTTGCGACACCCAGGCACGCCCGTGAGAGTTCCTCAACGGCAATACATAAATCAAGAGATCCCTTTCCAAGGCCTCCGTATTCCTCGGGGATAAAGAGACCAAAAAGGTCGGATTGCGCGAGGACGTTCATGATTTCCCATGGAAATTCCTCTTTCTCATCAAGTTCCTCTCTCACAGGAACAATCTTTTCTTCGGCTATCTGTCTCGCAAGATCCTTTATCATAATCTGGTCTTCATTCAAAAAATAATCCATCGTCCATCCTCCATTAGGATATTGTTCTCTGGGAGTTAATTCTACCATTAACGAAATGGCTTTTGAAACACGAAACCATGCATGATTACTTGAGAGATATGCTTATAGTTTCTGAGGGGGAAAGAATAAGCCGGAAGGCACTAAAATGAATGCAATTTACCGTCCATTATTTTTAAACCGGTCAGAGTAACAGGCATATCGTAATTATTGGAAAACCACATGACCTGTGCCTTTACATTCATATCTTGCACATTTAAGTCTACAGAATCACCAACGGGGAGAGACGGTCTACCGAATATCTTTACACATAACCCTTGATCAGAAATATCCATCGTACATGCCTCGTGGAACTGGTCTTGATGCGAAAATACAAAGGGAATTTCTTTCTTTATACGAAACTGTTTTCTTTTTTCTGTCCCGTATTTGCCGCTGAAAAGAATTCCGCAATAAGGACATGGCTTGAAGTTCTCTACAGAAGCGCTATACGAATCTTTACTACACCCCGGACATTTCAGCCTTAAGATCAAGGTGCCTCCTGTAGAAAAAAATCATTTCAAAAGAACCGGTTACCTATTCATAAATTATTTTCATATACACTATTACACCAAACATGAATATTTTACAATCACCCATAAGGCTGTAAATCTATAATAATAAGTTTGTAGGGATATAGAACTTTTGTTTTAATTCTTTAAATATGGCCCGGCCATATCTTATGTGTATAAAGTGCAAGCTGAAGTCTGTCTGAAACGCCGACCTTCTTGAATATCCGGTTACAGTGGGATTTCACCGTCTGCTCAGCGATACTAAGCTTTTGCGCTATTTCCTTGTTTCTGTAACCATGGCATATGAGTGATACGATCTCTTTTTCTTTCCTGGTCAGGTCAATCTTCCGGTCCACATGAGTCATGTTATAGAGAACATCTTTGATCAGTTTACGGTCCAGCCACAATTCTCCGGCGTAGACCACTTTAACAGCTTTTCTGAGGATCTGAGAATCAGCATCAGGTGCAAGAATGCCGAAAACTCCTCTTGTCAGTAACTCGGGGATCTGCCTCTCAGATTCCGAAAGCCATGACCTGTCACTGATCAGTAAAATCTTTGTAGGGTTGTCCTCCGGAAATTCATCTGGGAAGGATCTAAATATCTTGAAGTCCGCAAGAATAATATCAGGGGTGAGTTTTAATATCTCTTTTATATCAATCCCTTCATCGAAAATACCGATGACATCTATTCCGTCCTCCTCCCTGAAGAGTTTCTTTATTCCCTCACCAAGAAGATAACTGTGGCAACCTATAGCTATTCGTATGGTCATATCATTCATTGATCGGCATGTCTCATTCTTCAAAATATGTCGCGGAAGCAGCCTCGGATTCCCACACGGTTACGCCGGAAAGACTTACGCTGGTATCGTTCAATTTTTTTTTCAGAGAATCATAGATCCATTTAGCAATATTTTCTGATGAAGGATTTTTTTCAGTAAAAGGGAAGATATCGTTTAAAAACCCATGATCAAGAGGTGCCAAAACCTCTTCAGTAAGCCGTTGCAGTTCATAGAAATCTATCGCCAGATCGATTTCATTCAGCTTCTCTGCGAGAACATACACCTGCACTTTCCAGTTGTGCCCGTGAAGTTTTTCACATTGCCCTTTATAACCTCTCAGTTGGTGCGCTGCAGAGAAATACGTTTCGATCATTAATTCAAACATCTTCAGTAATCAGGTTTTTTTCCTAAAAATCGATATATAAGGCAGGTTCCTATATTTATTGTCGTAATCAAGGCCGTAACCGACAACAAACTGATTGGGAATAACATACCCGACATAATCCAACGGAATATCAACTTCCCTTCTCTCTTTCTTATCCAGGAATGTACATATCTTCAGGCTGAGGGGAAAACGGCTAAGAATTCTTTCCCGGATCTGATTGAGAGTAATTCCGGTATCAACAATATCGTCTATAAGAAGCACATGCTTATCCGAAATGTCTTCACGGATATCATAATGAATCTTCACTTCACCCGATGTTTCAGACTTCACATAACTTGAAGCGAGAATAAAGTCGAGGGTAAGAGGAACCTCGATTTCACGAACAATGTCGGAGAAAAACATGAATGACCCTTTCAGGATTCCCACCGCAAGAATTTCTTTTCCAACATAATCTTTTGAGATATTTTGAGCAAGTTCTTTAACCTTTGCCTGTATCTGTCGGGTAGTCAAAAGAGGTTTTCCGATAATCATACACGCTCCTTAATGATTTAAAATTGCAGGCTTATCGCGACAAATATATGTACTATTTAATATAAATTTCTTCAAAAGCGCAAGTGATATCTGAATGGTAAACGCTTTTTCCCCATAGTAATTCCTGTCAATCTGCCGGTTGTCAATGATGATGGTATAATAAAGAACTCATTATTGTATGCCGAATTGTATGCCGATCAACGTCTTTTATACCGCATTTGCCTATAAGGGTTCAACTGAAGAACTCTTCAAAAAAGCTACAAGAAAAATAAAGGGTCCGGACTATTCAAAAATCCTTTATCTAAACCCGACTCCATGGAAAATATGGGATGCACAGCGAATATTCCATGCGGTTACGAGTGATTGTTACATACCACCTGAAATGATGACCATAAAACAGCTTTCAAAGCGGCTTTTCCAACTGTATGAAAACAAAAACATCATACCACAGTCGCTGACACCAGTCATCCTGTCAAAACTGTCTGACAGAACCCTTGGGTATTCATGCCTGATTGCCGACTTCATAAATGAGATAAAACGGTATCATCCGGGAAAGACCCTGGAAACAATCGCCCGCGAACTCCGGTCGATTTTCGATCGCTTCGGAATACCTGAGGAGGTCTCATCTATGGCTATGGAAGCTGCGAACATCATGGGGCGATATCAGTCAATGCTGAAGAAGTGCAATGCTGTTGATGAGAATGATGCTATGGAACTATGTCCTTGCATTATACGGCAACACACGATGAGGTATGATTGCCTTATCATTGACGGTTTCTACGAATTAACCGGAATAGAAGAGACGATTCTCAAGACGTTGATTGACAACGCACGTGACACCTTTATCTCAATTCCTTATGACACTGATTATCATTTTATAACAGTTGGATACGTTAATTTCATCAATAATAACTTTATGTTTAAAGCTGCGTATCTTGATTATGAAAAACCACACATGCATCTTGCCCACCATCCTTATCGGGGGGAAGAAGAAGAGATCGAGGGGATTGCGAGAGGTATAAAGAATCAATTTATAGCAGGGACCGCACCTGATTTGGATAAAATCATCGTTGTTTTTCCTGAGCTTCACGCTTATTCAGATATGCTGTCACGAGTTTTCAGGAAATACGGCATTCCCTTCACCATTGCATCTGAGAAACCTTTTGCTAAGAAAAAGCCTTTTCTCGACCTCCTGGCGTTGCTCGATTCAGTATCGAACGATTACCCGAGACTTAAGTTTTCTCAATTCCTCATCTCCCCTTATTTTAAAGCCCTCCCCTCTTCCTTCAAGGAATATATCCCTTCTATCTGTATTGCCTCAGGTCTCACAAAAGGAAAAAACGCATGGTTAAACCTTATGAAGTCCGAGGAGAAGTATTCTTATGGAGAACTCATCAGCGGAAAGGAATCCCGGGCCATTGAAAAAGATATTGCGTGGGTCTTCAAAAAACTGTCGCACCTTGAATCTATACGCAATAACGCGTCTTTCAGTGATTTCAGCGAAGCTGTTATGAATCTCCTGAATGATTTTGATTTCACCGATATCGGAAATCAGGATATCAACAACAGGGATAAGATCATTGAGATATTAAACGAACTATCCTTTGTAGATAACTTATCCAATGCTTCTCCATCAGATATGCACACGTTCACAGAAGCACTGAAACACTGCCTGAATGCGACCTCTATAGAGACAGACAATTTAGGTGTCCGTGTCATGAGTTTCATGGATTTAGCCGGCCTCGAACCTGAACATCTGTACTTCGGCGGACTGAGAGACGGGGCTTTGCCGTCCAAACCTGATATTGACCTTCTCTTGCCGGACATTGTCAGGACAGAGCTTGGCCTTGTTAATGTGGAGAAATATCTTCTTCTTCAGAGATTTCTGTTCACGAGGGCGCTGTCATCTGCAAAGAATTACTCCCTCAGTTATTCTGTGATGGAAGGAGACAGATTGTTTCTCCCCTCCTCATTTTTATCATGGAATCAAGAAATAACGAAGCCGGTACACGGGATATTTTCAAGGGAAGAAGAGCTTATCAGAAAAAGCAGAGTGCTGCTTTCTTCATTCATATCAGATGCACGCGTGATCGACAAGAGATTGATTCAAAAAATGTTTGGAGAGAAATCTTCCATCCGTGTGACTGATATTGACGCGTACAGAACCTGCCCGAGAAAGTTCTTCATCGAAAAAGTCCTTTCCCTGAAACCGCTGGAAATCAGAAAGTTCGAGATGGAGGCATTAATCCTGGGGACCATCGCACATGAAATTATGCAGGAACTGCTATCAGAGCCATTTGCAGATTTAAATGCCCTTGTTCTGAATGCCGGTAAAAGAATAGACGCTCTCCTGTCCCGAAGGCCTCTTGAAGACTACTGGAAAAAAGTCATCAAGGATACATTCCTGTCAATCCTTCCCGTTATCTATGAACTCGAGCGAAAAATAGCGGATGAAGGGTATACGTTCATGAGGGCTGAAGTTCCAGTCAAAGGAGAGGTCTTGAAGGGGATCACCCTGAAAGGGAAGATCGACCGGATAGACAAAAAAATTATGAGCGAAGAGTTAAAAGACACAAGTGGAGACAAAAATATATCACTCAACTATCACGTATCATCATTCGGAACCCCTGTTGTAGAGCTGATAGATTACAAGACAGGTGCGACCCAGTTCAGTGGTTCTCAGGTACTATCACAGGGAGTTAATCTTCAGTTAATTCTCTATGCTGCGTTAATGAATTTAACAGGTGTTCTGGTGGAGCGTGTCGGGATATATTCATTACGGGATCTTTCCCTGTCGTGGATCCCGAACAGAAATGACAGAAAGAATGGCCGCACATTGGAGGATTACAGAGAAGCGGGACTCCGTTTTCTCAAAGAAACGGTTATAAATATGAGGAAAGGAGAATTCCCAGCGCTTCCTCTGATCGAGCAGATATGCAGGAATTGCCCGGAAAGGCCTTATTGTCCCTATATACAGAAAGCAGTGATGAGATAACAGCAGATATGGAAAAGTATCTTGATATAACAAAGAGTGTGATAATATCAGCCCCGGCTGGTTCCGGGAAAACGGAAAAACTTGCACGCCGTTATGTCAGCCTGTTACTGAGCGGCTCTCAGATAGAACATATCCTTGCGATAACATTCACCGAAAAGGCTGCTGCAGAAATGAAGGAAAGGATTCTCACGATACTCGAAGCCGAGCATCCTGCGCTTTTCATACAGATTCGGGAGAAGATGCCGTTCATGCGTATTTCAACAATCCACTCATTCTGTCTTAAACTGATGAAACGTTTTTCAATGGAGCTTGGCCTTGATCCCTCTCTCAAGGTTATGGATGAATTCAATGCATCCACCCTCTGGACCGAATCCGTTTATGAAAGCCTTATGGAGGAAAATGAAAAGCCCGACCTCTTCTTTTCCATGATTGTCACCAGAGGGGTAAAGGGCTGGAACAGTCTTTTCAGGATAATCAATGAACTGCACAGCAAGAGGCCTCATCCGGAAATCATGATCAAAGATGATCATCCTGCTGAAGGCGAAGAAAAAAGAATTCTGGAATTGTATGCGCGATGTCTCAGGCGGTATACCGATAAGAAACGGGAAAGGCATCTTATCGATTTCAATGACATCGAATTGCTCGCATATGAGGCACTGATAAAGAACCCTCAATGGCAGACTTTTCTGTATTCCTTTGACGAGCATACAGACCATATCCTGGTCGATGAATTTCAGGACACAAGTTCTCTGCAATGGAAGATCATCGATAAACTGACGGAGGAGTGGCGTTCAGGTCTCGGCGCAAAGAGAGACAGAGGAAAAATACCAACCATCTTCCTTGTCGGGGATGAAAAGCAGTCAATATATCTCTTCAGGGGTGCAAATGTCGAAATATTTCAGGAAGCAAAGGAAAAATTCTCTGAATGGCTTGCAGAAGAATTCCACTTCGAGGCGATTAAGGAAAACTACCGGAGTCTTCCGGAGATCGTAGCCTTTGTCAACAGCCTTTTCACGCGCCTGATGCCGTCAGGTCTGTTTGAACGATGGCGCACCAGCTATACTCCTTTTGAAGCAACACGAAAAGAAACCGGACAGGTCGAACTCATTCTGCTTGAAGGGGAAGAGAGCATCAGGAAAAACCGTGAACACGAAGCCTCGGTTCTTGCCCGCAGAATACGCTCACTGAATACTGTTCACGAAATATGGGATGGAGAAATCAGGAGGAAATGCGCGTATGGTGATATGGCAATCCTCCTGCGGAAACGCACCCACCTTACCGTGTATGAAGAAGCGCTGCGACGTCATGGAATACCGTTCATTGTGGTAAAAGGTATCGGGTTTTATGATGAACCTGAGGTGGCGTTCCTGAGAGAGCTGCTTTTCTTTCTTGTTGATCCATATGATGACCACAGTCTTTTCTGCCTGTTGCGGTCTCCGTTATTTGGTATCGGCTACGGAATGTTTATGAGGGTTGTAGATAAAGGCAATGCCCCGCTTTTCGGGAAGCTTGGCATGGTGAAGAACAAGAGGATTTCCGGGGCGTTCCGTATCATATCGAACTGGCTTGAAAAATCCAGAACAACACCCTTTGCTGTGATTCTTGAAGATGCCCTGTCAGAAACAGGTGGATGGCAGTATTTTGGGGAACATCAGAGGCATGCAAATGTGAAGAAATTCATAGCGCTCATCGAAGAGTATGAGTCTCAGGGGTTTTCCGGTCTTGAAATCAGGGAGAAACTCATACAATCAAAAACGCGAGAAGAGTCAAAGGCGCATATGAATACCGAGGGCATGAATGCGGTCCAGATTATGACAATTCATGCAGCAAAGGGACTGCAGTTTCCCCTGGTATTCCTTCCTGCCCTTGATGAGGATAATCTGCCAAGAAGCAGCTCTGTCGTGATTGATGAGGAGGGAGAGAATATCTCTCTGGCATACGAGGATGATTCTCTCAGGAGAAAGAAAATCCTGCATTTCAGGAGGAGAAAGGATAAGGAGCTTGAGGAAGAAAAAAGGCTTTTTTATGTAGCGGTAACAAGAGCACGCGATTTCCTCTGCATGCTTGCTGCACCGAAAAAAGGAAAGTACCATGCGGGCAGATTGAAATACATTACTGATAACCAGGACTACCTTCCATCACTCAGCATACTGAGGGAATCGGACATTGACAACCTGTATCGCCCATCACCTCCTTCAATGGAAACAGGGACAGACGGACGGTTCTTGTCAGGGCCGCACTACACTGATCCTCTTGCATACGAGCCTTCCACGAGATGGCGTGATGTTACGGAAGATCGGGATATCAGGGTCAGGCATGGAGACGACTGGGTATTGCTCGGCAGAGTGTTTCACATCCTTTTCGAAGAACTCTCGAAGGCAATAACCCCGTATGATAAATTGCAGATCAGGTCTTCGTTCCTCCTGAGAAATGAAATCCCTCATGAAAAACATATCGCACGACTTAACGATATCATCCGAAAAGACTTCGCAAATCTTTCGATATCAGGATACCTGAAAGATATTATCCTTCCGCAAAAGCATTCTTTTTCAGAGCTGCCCTTTATTCTCGAGAGGGAGCGGACTGTATTCAGAGGCAGAATCGACAGGATCATTGTCAGAGATTCGACAGCTTACATCTATGATTACAAGACCTTCCCTGTGGCAGAGAGGGAACTCCCGGAGCTTATTGATCACTACAGGTTTCAGATGGACATATATAAAATCGCAGCAGAAAAGTTATTCGCTTTGCAGCCAAAGGGATATCTCCTCTTTACCCATATCCCGCTGTTAGTGGAGATATAGGAGAGAAATCATGATATTGCTTGTCCATGGAGGTGCAGGATTCCGAAGGCCGGGAACAAGGCTTCTGAAAAAACTAACAGAATCATTCTCTCCCGGTTTCCATATATTGCAGCGTGGCGGTTCATCCCTTGAGGCAGTCACCGAATCAATACGAGTTCTCGAAGATTCAGGGCTCTTTAATGCAGGGTCCGGCGCGAATCTTCAATTCGACGGAGTCAGAAGACTTGATGCTTCGCTAATGGAAGGAAAATATCTCAACGCCGGATCGGTCATCGGTCTTGAGGGTATACGGAACCCTGTCATGACAGCAAGAATCATTATGCAGCTACCCCATGTAATCCTCACCCATAAAGGAGCAAAAGGCATCTGTATCCTCACTTCTAAAAATTGCAGCATTGGGCGGTCAGGCAGGGGTGATCGTTCTCAACAGAAACGGCAGGTTTATAATCACGCATACAACTGACTATATGGTGTCAGGATATGCAACCGAAATCAGATTGAAAGATATTTATTTATTGTTTCTTCAGCTGTTTGAAAGGCAAATTCTTCAAAATATTTTATGATAGCTTCTTCATGAAAAGAGACTGAACCCTCTGCTTCTAAATAATTCTTGCTCAGGACACATTCGAGCTGCTGGTCCCCTTCATTCCATGGCATATTGAGAATGGATTCTATTTCCAGGCCTGATTTCACATACCTGATAGGAAGGAACAGTTCTATGCCGAACTTCTTCAGGAATGACTGATAGGCATCTAAAGATGTCTTGATCTGGTTGACTTTCAGCTTTCCGTTATGGGATTCTCTCTCACCTCCGATTACCAGGCGACAATTCAGCTTTTTTGCAAGGGGAATGCGAACAGCATGAAAATAGAAATGGCATCCTACACAGTGAGAATAAAAACCGTATTTTTTTGTGAAATGTGTCGTGTACCTTCCGCACAACTTCCACCAGAATTTTGGAGAACCTATGACAACCGGATCAAATACCGTGATGTTGTCCTTTTGTAATCTGTCTTTCAGGATATATATCTTTTCAAAGGTAATTGCCCAGTTCCCGTATTCGGTACCGGTATACGCTACGGTCGGCACAATCGCCCTGAGCCTCCGAAGTTCGCATGCACGGAGTACTGCCGCGATGCTGTCTCTCCCCGCAATCTCCGCTACAGCAAGATTTTCAGTCTTCCTCATCTCATGAATTGCTGACGGCGGCAGCATCCATTCAGGGAAATCTGTGATAAGATCCGGCTTATAGGCAAGTATCTCAAGAAGTCTGTTATCCATAATCTTTTATAATTTCAAAGGTCTGTAATGACCAGGATAATACGGCTGATCAACTGCTGTATCCATAAGTCCCTGCATTTTTGCCCTGTCAAGAAAATTAAGGATCATATACATCAATTCCTTTCCCTTTATGATACTGAGTGATCCTTTGGCACAGGCTATTTCATTGAAATGTCCAACCTCGTCCCTTCTTACATACTTTCCAACCATGGTGAGAGGTACAGTTTCACCTGTATGTATCATACTGCCGGAACTTGCTGTTGAATGGTCTGCACTAACAACAAGTAAAATTTCACTGTCAGGTATTATTTCATTGACAGCAACAGACATAGCACGATCAACGGCTTCAATCACTTCTTTCTTATACCAGGGGTTTTTTGTATGGCCTGCTTCATCAGGCATCTTTGTATGGACATGGATAAAATCATAATCGCGTGCATCCTTTGCATAACGTAAGCGGTATTTCAGATCTTCCTCTATATTTCCTGTGTCTTTGACTTTTATTACATCCATTCCGAGCTCTGTGCAGAGTCCCCAATAAATTGCACCTGAAGAGATCGACAAACCTCGTAATCCCCATTTCTCATTGAAAGATGTCAATTGATTATGTTTCCCTGCTCTTTGAGTAACAAGTGCATTTACAGGCTGGAGATTACATGATATGCGATTCCTGTTTACCGGGTGCTCCGAAAGTCTCTGATGGCACCAGATAAGATATTTATTAAATGCATCTGCAGTTTCCCTTGAAGATAAAGAAATATTTTTCTGGAGTTTCGGCATGACTTCAAGAACCGGCTTACCCTCATAGATAGGATCTGAATCAGTTATCTTATCCGAAACCTCTCCTTCTAAAATAATAAAACCGTCAATGCCTTTCGAGGGGTTAAGCCGAATTTTGATTCCATGTGCTTCGAAGGTTTCTACCTCTTTCTGGAGCGCTACTGATTCCTCGTGTGAAATTTCGGGTCTGCCCCAAGTGAGAAAAAGATTGCCGGCCCTGTTTTCAACGCAGCACAGATGACACAGTGCAGCCACATGATTGTCTTCTAAGGCTATCCCTTTCCCTTTTGCCTCAATATAGCCTCTTCCGGGAAAATCTTCCAATTCATACCCAAAAATAATAAAGTGAGCTGTCTCGCTTGACACAGGGATACCCTGCATCAGAGTATGATATATTCCGTTCATACCTAAAGACGCGAGTTGATCTAAATGAGGCGTGTATGCAGCATAAAGGGGTGTTTTCCCAACAAAACACTCGTGCCCTCTGTCTCCAATGCCATCCAGAATCACTAAAATGCATCGCATACGTTTTTATACCATATCATATATCAATTAGACTAATAGATAATCATTATGAATCATGAATTTTCCATGGACAAGAGTTATTTGACAACAAAAAATTAAGCATAAATAATATAGCTATGAGGATTGACATGCACATTCATACCCGTTTTTCTCCCTGCAGCAAAATCCGGGTAAGGCAAATTCCAAGGAAAATACAGGAAGCCTGTATAGATGGCGTCTGTATTACCGATCATAATACCACTGCTTCACGTTCTTTACTGCATGTATCCGGGTTGAGTATTATCGTCGGGCTTGAATATGCAGCAGCCCAGGGTGATTTCCTCATTTTTGGCCCGGTAGAATATATTCCTGAGGGTATGGACGCTAAGACACTTGTCAAATGGGTAAAAAAGGAAGGCGGAGTAGCCATTCCTGCTCATCCATTCCGCAGAAGCAGGCCCGCAGATCCCCGGATTCTCCCTTTTTTTGATATCATCGAAGTGTTGAACGGCAGAAACCAAACCTATGAGAATGACCTCTGCATGCAATGGATTGAAACCAACGGGAACAACAAAAAATGCATTGGTGGAAGTGATGCACATACGCTTGATGAAATAGGCCGGATAGTTACCGTATTTGATAAGGATATTTACACTTCTGACGACCTTATTCGTGAACTTCGGGAGGGGGACTACACAGTTCAACAGAGATATTAGTAGACGCTAAATGATCTCTTCTTATTTTTTTTTGTTGTACTTAATGGTAATTTCGTAAGCAATGCTTGCGTGGTCAGAGGCAGGGGGGATGACACTTCCATTACAACTCAGCTTTCCCTTTGTGGATTTCTTTTGATGTTTAATCATGTCATGAATTACTGAGGTAAGGTCAAAACCACCATCAACGCAGTCTTTTTTCATGCAATCCATATTGAAATAGGCATGATGTGTGGGCCAAAAATTAATTGTTCGTGACATCAGAACTGGATTGATTGCTGTCTGATAGTATGTCATATGAACAATGATGTCTGATACCTCGGGAAAGCGTTCAGAAATTAAACCAGCTGCAAGCTTCTGCTGTTTATTTCTTTCCATTTTTTCCAGGTAATTTTGTTTATGTGCCATCGCACCCTCAAAATGCAGAAGTCCCCCTTTCTATTGCAGGGGGACTTCCATCGTATATTAATGTTTAACTACATTAATTGCCTTGAGACCTTTTGGGCCATTCTCATTATCGAAGCTGACTGAGTCACCTTCAGCAAGGGATTTGAATCCGCTTCCCTGAATGGAAGAATGGTGGACAAAAATATCAGTACCGTCGTCTCTTGTGATAAAGCCGAACCCTTTAGAGTCATTAAACCACTTTACTTTTCCTTGAGCCATTTCCTTTACCTCCTTACGCATAAATTAAAATCTCAGAATGAGCAATAAAAAAAGCCACTAAGCTAAAAGTCTTTGTGGCCTTAATAATACAAAAACTTCTGGACTTCGTTGATAGAATCACATATATCAGCATATAAGTCAACATCTTGATGCTAAAAATTCCAAAAAATGCATTGACAAACTATTTTTATCTGCTAATATTTAGATAAGTTATCGATATGGAATTCTGCATAGCAATTATCTATAAGACTAAAAGGAGGTGATTAAAATGAAAAAACCTCTGAGCAAGAAGATGCTCATGAGAGAGGCTACTTTCTGGGAAGGTCTCAAGATGGTTATGAAAGAGAATCCTGGAAAGTCATGCCACAAATGAAAGAGCTGAAAGAGCTAAAGTTGCTGGTCAAGCAACAAATGGATAAATCGAAATGGCAGGGATGCGTTCACATACATCATCTGCCATTTTTTTAATGGTACCCCGCCACACCAATCTTTGATACAAAATCGTTCTATTTAACCTTTTAACTTTATGCAAATAAAGCAATCGAATATTCGGTTCATCGAGCCTCATTTTACCATCGTGCACATTGCATATGATAAGATAGAAAACAATGGATCCATTTTTATTGCGGTTCAAAATATTCCTGCTCATATTCCTGTCGGTCATGGTGCTGGGGATATCTGGCTTTATGCTCATCGAGGGGCTTTCGTTTATCAATGCCTTTTATTTTAGTATCGTTACGCTTGCTACCGTAGGATACGGAGATATTCATCCACTGACAACTGCCGGCAAGATACTTGCCATCGTCATGATCGTCATGGGCGTCGGTACATTCCTCGGTGTTATTGCGAATGCAACCGAGATGATGCTGAACCAGCGCGAGAAGAAAGCACGCTTGGAAAAACTGAATATGGTAATCGGTGTGTTCTTCAGCGAAGTCGGCAGGAAGCTCCTCGCGCTTTTTTCGTCATACGATCCCCAGCTTGAATCGATCAAAAAGGATCTCATTATTTCCGACTCATGGTCTGATAAAGATTTTGTGCGCGCCATGCACTCTCTTAACAATTATCCTTTTGCTCTCGATTCACAACACATTGATTTTCAGACATTGAGGGATTTCCTACTCACACAGCGTATTTTTCTCCTGAGACTCCTCGAAAATCCCACTCTCCTCGAACACGAATCATTTACTGAACTCCTCCGTGCAGTTTTCCATTTAAACGAAGAACTCGATTACAGGAAAGATGTCACATCACTTCTTCAGCCAGACAGAAAGCATCTCTCTGGTGATGCAAAAAGGGCCTATGCGCTGCTCATCAGCCAGTGGCTCCACTATATGAAATACCTGAAGAACAACTACCCGTATCTTTTCTCGCTTGCTATCCGAATGAATCCATTTGATCACGAGGCATCCCCGTTCATCAGGTGATGTCTGTACGTCCTGCTGCAACTAAGATTGACAAATCATGGAGATAAAAAAGGGAATTATCATGGTCTTGTGACCTGCAACGCTTTGCTTTCCGTATTGCACTTTCACCGCATGATGGTATTAAATATCCGATATGACTGAACTGACTCCCTTAATGAAACAATATTTCAGCGTTAAAGAAAAATACAGGGACGCAATTGTCCTTTTCAGGCTTGGAGATTTCTATGAGATGTTCGGGGAAGACGCTGAAAAAGCCTCAAAGATCCTTCAGATAGCACTAACAACAAGAGACAAGTCCAGGGAAGACCCTATCCCCATGTGCGGCGTTCCCTATTTTGCGGCTGATTCTTATATTCTGAAGTTGATCAAGGCGGGTCTTAAGGTGGCCATCTGCGAACAGATGGAAGATCCCAGAGAAGCAAAAGGAATTGTCGAAAGGGATATTGTAAGGGTCATCACCCCCGGAACATACACACCTGATAATCCGAAGGAAAATGTCTATATCATCAGCATCTTTCCCTCCGGCGATAAACATGGCATTGCATTGTCTGATATCTCAACAGGCGAGTTCATTATGTATGAGACACATGACAATATTCAGGACGAAGTGTACCGGTTCGAACCGAGAGAAATCCTGATACCCCAGAGTATTCAGAGTGATATTCATTATCAGGAGGCCTTTCATCATTTCTTTGTATCTGTTTACGAAGACTGGTATTTCGATTATGCAGACGCTTACAAGACACTGTTACAGCATTTAAAGGTATCTTCCCTTGAAGGG
>Ga0307377_10003478_pt1 | contig 17785 bp, 18 predicted proteins | sample TR3MG_FD_202535 | JGI IMG/M metagenome (GOLD analysis project Ga0307377, IMG submission 202535) | Soil microbial communities from Risofladan, Vaasa, Finland - TR-3 | ecosystem: Environmental > Terrestrial > Soil > Coastal area > Acid sulfate soil | place: Finland: Risofladan, Vaasa | collected... | reverse complement strand
TTGTATCAACAGCTTCAATATTAATTTGCATACCAATGATTGGAAGCGTATTGAAGATAATCACCGCTTTACCAGGGTAGCTTGCATGTTCATCACCAGTCTGTCCAGTATATGCAGTATACAAAGAGGCTGGTTGGAGGAGGTTTTCATCACTACTCCTGTTCACCACATACACCGCATCGATTGACTTCACCGCATTACCTATTATATAATGGTATTCACTTTGTATCTCTGCTATTGTTGCTCCTGCACTATGCTCCACCGCAGTTGTACCATTTTGCGCTCTTGCTACTCCTTTAAATGTATTACCATCAATATAGGAGTAGGTAAACTCTTCAAGGTCTATTTGTATAGTTCCTCCACCTTGAGGAAACTTGGTAATATCAGACCCCTCAAATTCACTCAAAGCACCATCACCCATATCCTCCGTCAACGTACTCATTGCCCCTGCATCGATACTAAGGAAAGGAACACGTTTACAGCTACCATAGGCGATAGGGAGCATCTTCCCCCAATCATCTGGGTCAGCACCAGGGTATGTATCTTCATCACATATGGTAACAGGAAATTTATGAATTAAGGAGACTTCAATGCTGGTACAATTAACATTGACGTATTCCAACTCCATGTCAATATCTTCTATCGTCCCTTTAAAACGAGTGATCAAATCACCTGCCGCAGAACCACCCTCATAAAATTCATATACTGTAACAGTTCCAAAGATGGGAGGATAAATACTAAATATAGAAGTGAACGAACTAAAGCCAGCAATTGGCACCGTATTGTCAACCCTAAAGGAGAAGTCAGAAGGAGTACCAATATCTTTAAGCTGTCCTACTTCTCCAAAATCAATATCACCCCAAGACAAAACAAGTGGCTCGTAAATCTGACCATCAAACTCATACTCCGAACCTGCATCACCAAACGTCCTATCACAAAAATAAGTGATCAGACCATTAAAATCAATCTTTACTAATCGAATTGGTGCAGCATTTGGATTATCTATTGCGGTTTGATTGAAGGCGCTGAGTGTTTTCATATAAGCTCCAAAAGTTCTATGTCTTTTTCTTGTTGTTGTTCGGTGATAAAATCTCCTGAGGGTAGTGATCTAAATCTTGCTAACCAGTAATTCGATTCATGGTCTTTTACATAGAAGGGTTTAGAGTTCTCATCCAAATAAGCAATAACTTCTCTCCATTCAAGAAGTTTGCTTGGGAACAAAAAGAGTGAGTACTTTCTGCCCTTCCGAACAGCTCCAAGTTTTGTTGACCTCTCAATTCCACCAAGAGTTGCTTGCCAGATCACATTATCAACATCAGCTTCTTCTGGAGGGGAATCAAATCGAACAGGAAATTCATAGTACCCACCCATAAACACTTCTGTACACTTTGGGTTCACAGCGGAAGCAATTGTTAATTTATGGTATCGATAAGCTGTGGAAATTTCACTCTCTTTTGCTACTCGTAAGTTATCACCCTGTACCCAAGAAGCAACCATATCAGACCAAGATGAACCATTTGAAGAATACTCCCAACTCATCGTCCTTCCAGTAAAGTTATGTTTATCCACAATAAGAGTATTTACAAGGGGCCAATCTACACCTGCACCACCGTCACAGATAATCTCTATGGTTGCGGAAGCAGTATACTTCCAATAAAAGTTAATCGAATGATCATATAAACGAGACTCAGGGTATCCAGAGTCAGGTGTGCCTGTAACAGACACCGAAGAAGTACTAAGCTGTAATGCATTAAAAGGAATTATTCTGATACTCGCCATTATGACCTCCCCCATCTGTTTGCTTGGGCTTCAATTGCTTTGGAAAAATCATTTGCAATAATTCTCATTGCCTGCCTATCACCGGTTAAATATTTTGGTTGTAAGTAAAGATGAAACACATTTTGATTGGCTTTCATAGTGGCAGATGGGACACCACCTCCTGATCTGAAATGCTTAACAGTATCCCCTATGATACCACCTAATCTTTTACCTACCGAATTGACAACATCTAAACTACCTGTCCTATTTGCAATGTCTAAAACATGACCTCCATATTTTTTCGCTATGCTCTTGGTGGCTTCTTTACGAAGGACAAACTCGCCTGGTTCAAGTTTAGCATTAACTTTATCCCCACCACCATAACCTGCAAGTTTTCCTCCTGCTGCCATTAGCTTCTTAACAACACCTCCTAATCTGTACACACCACTTTCGCTTGCAGTTTGGTTAGCACCAGAAGTAGCACCTCCACCTCCACCTTCTTCTACTGTACCTCCTTCTGTACCACCCATCTTACCAACATAGTTATACTTCACAGTAAGGGTTATCGTTTTATCTTCTAATTTGTCCCATTCATTCTTAAATTTATTATTAATAGTATACACTTCACCAAGTGCTGCAATTGTTTTGTCGGCCTTTATTACCATTTCCCTTCTATTCAGGGCATCGATGTTGGTTGCAAACTGTTTCACCTGAGCGTCAAGATCAGCAATTTTATCCTGCAAAGTAAACATTTGACTCTCTGTATCGGCGGCATTACTTTGGAGGACCTTTCGATGTGCTGTCGAGATTTTATTCACAAGGCGGATGGCATCAGCAGATGTATCGGAAATACTTCTAACAATATCTCCACTTTCATTCTGAACTTCTCTTGCAAGACCTGCGGCTAAGGAAGTAGCACTTTTAAAGGCTTCCACATTTCCTTTTACAACTCCCTCTGATAGCAACCTGTGGGCTTCTTTTCGATCACTTTCCCATTTCTCTTCATCAGTCATGGTTTTTTGTCTAATCCCCCTGACTGTTTCCGCCTGACTCGCATCTAAATCTTTAATATCATCCATATACTTAGCATATTGAGTCTTTAACTTATCATATTGCCCCTGCAATTCTTGCTTGATACTTTCAACCATCTTTGTGTGGACTTTTATAACTTCCTCCACATGTTGTTTTTCAAGTTGAAGAGTAGTTGCTTGTCTTTGTTTATCCACATCCGTCATTTCAATTGCAAGACGTTTCTTTTCAGCAATCAAATCCGCATTAAGTTTCTTCTCTAACTGTATTAATTTTTCCGAATTACCACCTGCTAACTGCACCTGACTTAAATAATGATTTATGATAGCAGCAGTTCTCCTATCATACATCTCTTTTGTACCTTGCTCCAATATCTCTAAATATCGAAGTTCTTCTTCCGCAGCTTCCTCAGTTATCTTAACCTCTTTCTCCTTATCTTTCGCAAATTTAGCAAGGTGTCTGGCACGAATTGCTGACCTTGCCGATGCTCGCTCTTCTTCTTTCAAGCCCATTTGATCTGCGGTCTTTTCGAAAGCTGCTAATTCAGATTGCATAGACTTCACCATTTTAGCAAAATCAGCCTTACGCAAACCATCCATATCCTTATACATTTCTTGAAAGTAGACAGGGAGTTGATCAATATTATCCTTCCATTCTTCCTGTTCTTTCTCCAACGCTAATGTAATCCCCTTCAATTCCACTCTAATTTTATCAAAAGTGACCTTATCAACCTTAACCCCTAAATTTTCAATTTCAGCAATTATTTCCTCAAAGGTTTTCTTCCCTTGATACTTTTCATCTAACAATTTGGCAAGTGCAAGAATCGATTGACTAACTTCCTCAGTCTTTCCTACAACTCCGTCCGATTCAGTTGCATAAGAAAGCACCCATTTCTTAAAACTTGCTTTGGCATCATTCCATCCAAATTTCCATCCATTAATAAAATCAGATACCGCTCCAGTCATATCTGCTACTTTAACAACCCACTGTGCAAACTGACCAAGCATCCTCGGGATAAAAGTAACTATTCGAAGAATAACCTCACCAAATTTTAACACCACATCAACAAGCTTGGTCAGGGAGGTTGTGACAGCAAGTACAGTTATATTCCAAAGACCACTCTTAATACGAGCAGATTCAACCTGAGCCGCATTTTCCTTTACCAATTCTCCCTGTTTCTGTATCGCCGAATTTAATTTTTCACTATATACCCCTTCCAATTGTTCCTTACTAAGAGCTAAAAATTTAACCTCTTCCCGAAGAACTGGGATAAATGCTTTTGACTCCTCCTTCATTCTCTGAATGTTCCTTGCATACTCCTTAGCAACATCAATTCCTTTTGCTTGCTTTGTAGCTAAATCATCCAGAATCTTTATATACAATCCTAATGTCTGAACCTGAGTAGTTAACTGAGATTGCTCCTGTTCAAGCTTTTTTATCCTTCTATCTGCCGCTCCAATCCAAAGAGTTATAGCAGCAACCACACCAGCAATTGCAGCAGCAATTAAGAGGAGAGGACCTAAAGAGATTCCAAAGGCAGCAGTAAATCCTGTTGCAGCATCCTTTCCACCCTTTAATGCTGTGTTTAGAGCAAGTTGTCCAACTATAACAGCTTTCATTTTTGTAACAAGAGTGGTAATTCCTTTTCCGAAAAGAAGCACCGACTTATATGCCAAATCAAGTGCCTTCGCCGAACTGAGTATCACAATTGTCCACCCAGCCCATGCTGTCACAATACGACCTACATCCGATCTAATAAAGTTTTCGATGGCTGTAACAAGGGTTTTAAGTGCATCAATAAATGTACCAATTGCGGCAGTTAATCCACCTTCACCAAGTGCTACCGCAATGAGGCGGGCTCTATCTGCAAGGTTCTTTAATTTGAGACCCAAACCTTCTATCTGTTTTGCAGCCATTCGTGCCGCTGATCCTGTCTCATAGGTATACTCCAACATCTTATCAAAGTCACCAGAAGCTACCGCCTTAGTCATAATTGCAGCAGCTTGGGCACCCCTGAGACCAAACAAACGATACGCCTTTGCCATATCGATTGTACCATCCGCTGATTTGTAAAGGACTGGGAGTAAATTTTGAAGCGCGGTGCGAAAGCCTACAAGCGATGGATTCACTTTATCTAATTGAATGTTGTTGGCTTCAAACTCTTCCCTAAGTTTCCCTGTAGGTGAGAGTAAACGAGAAAGTACCTGACGAAGCCCTGTACCAATTGTGCTTGCTCGAAGACCATGATTCGCAAGAGTCATCGCCGAAGCCGCTGTTTCCTCTAACGTCAACCCTGCTTGATGAGCCGCTGCACCTATAAAGTTAAATGCAATGCGGAGTTTATCAATGGTTAATTTTGATCTATTGACAGCGTTGGCGAGAATATCAGAAGCTTTCCCAGATTCAACTGCGCTAAAGCCAAACGCCCTAATCGTAGTTGTCATAAGGTCAACGGTAGTCTGCATACTTGACAACGTACCTGTTGCCAAATTCGCATTTGCCTCCATCGCCTGTATTGATTCAGTTGCAGTAAAACCAGCTTGACCTAATAACGTCATGCCCCCAGCTACTTCGGCTGTGGAGAATTTAGTGGTACGTGCAACATCTTTGATCGTTTCACCCATACTACGAACCTCAGCATCCGTAGCATTTGTGATAGCTTGGAGGTTCTTCAAGCCCTGATCATAGTCAACAATCTCTTTGACTCCCTCCCGCAAGCCAGTCGTAACCGCACGTAAAGCTGCCGCTGCCGCTGCAAACTGAGCCACAAGTACAGCAGCATACTTTAATCTCTCAAACGCTTGGGCAACAAAACCTAACTGATTCTTATATTTAGCGGTTTGATTAGATGCCTTATCCATTGCTGCACCAAGCTTATTAACAGATTTGGCAGCCCCATCCATTCCTTTGGAACCCTTCGCACCTACCGATGTAAAAGTTCGATTAAGCTCGCCAACCTTTTTCTTCATCAGATCAACGGTTTTAACGAACTGAGCGGCGTTAGCGGTGAAAAGTGTTCCAAGAGTCAATGATTTATCAACCATGATATTTCCTTATTTTTCAAATTGTGCTTTATGTTTTCCTAACATAGTATCAGTAAGATTTCTCCTTTCGCTTTCGGGTAACTTTTCGTAATCTTCTGGTGCCTGAAACTTAAAGATGTTTTTCTCCTTTTTCTTCTTAATCTCCTTTTCAACATCTACACCTCTAAGGCCTGCATCCAAAACAAATCGATTGTATTCACTTTCTTGGAGGCTATTGTAAAGCGCCTCAGCCTGCTTAACTGTTACTCCTCCTTCCCAGTAGCTTCTTCGGAAGAAGTGTTCGAGTCGGTATCCACCGTAGGCCCGGCAGACTGTTGTTGCAATTTCTCCAAGATCAACTCCGCTGTCTCCGTCTGATCCTTCTGGAACAGGCCTACGATCTTCGCTAAAGGGCGTTCAAAGTTCTCCCTATACACAATCTCAACGACATTTGATAACTGGTCATTTGTCATCTCTGAAAGTACTTTATCGGAGTCATCCTCTGCGGTGATCTTTGTAACCAATTCACCAATATTTGATTTAAGTAGTTCTAACATAAAAACAATGAACTCGACTGGAGGTCCTTCTACAGCCTTTTCAGCTTCCATAGCAAAAAACTGACCTACAGCATCCGTAATCAAATCAGTCATATTTAACTGATCGGCTACAGATAAGGGGAAGATTGAAACCTTCCGCAGGTGTTGAATGCCGATCTTAACACTCTTCACCTGCGGATTGACATCAGCTAACTTGACTTGTTTGGTCTTTTTCTCTGGCATAACTATTTCTCCTTATAAAGGATTGATATTACGCAGTGGTAGTGGTAGTTGTGGTTGTAGTCAATGTTGAACCATTATTCCAAATGATGTGACCGAGCGGAGCATCGTCCCAGCAAGTATTGCCTGGGTTGTTTGCATCCGTAATACCACTATCTGCTCTCTTCGCCTCAATTGCAACTGCAACGGCGGCGGGTTCTTCCTCAGCAAATTCCATTTCGATTGCGGCGGTAGCTTGCGCTCTCGGGAAGATGATGTTCATGGTATTTGTACCATCGGGATATGTGTAGATGGCCTCCATGCGCAGGAAGACTGGGGTTGAAATTGTGCCTAAAGCAATCGTACCTGTATGTGCGTTGGTATAGCTTGCAGGGTTCAAACCCTTCGCCAAAGCAAAGTTCGCAGGGGTGATTTCTTTAAAGGCAACTTCGAGCATAGCCGCTTCCCGAAGTGGGTAAGTGGCATCTTCAAGAAGGGGATAACCTGATTCCAACTTGAAGTACTCAGCATTTGACGTAAAATTCGTGTTTGCAAGGGCACCAATAGAAGCTGATGAGGCAAGCACCGGGTTCTTTTTCGTGATGTTGGTCGCCGAAAGACCTACCCGAATCTGTGCTAAACCAAGAGCAACGGTAGTGGTATCCTTTGTTAATGGACCAGAACGTGATGGCATAAGCATCTCCTTTCTTAAACGTTAATTAATTGTTATCATCTACAATTACAATGCCAGATCGTTCAGCTTTCTTGCTGATTGGTTGAACTTCTTCGGACGGCTTCCGATTGACACTCTCTATATTTGGGAAAAAATTGAATACATTCCAATGCGTTGGGTCTTCATTTCTGCATGACCTCCTTAAACATTTCATTTTCATCGACCCATGAATGAACAATTCTACTGGAGGTTTTCCTGGATCTTCCCTATTGCTTCCGAAACAAAATTTGAAGAGACCATTCGGGAGTCGCTCTAAAATACGCTTTCCACATCTGCTACAGTATAGAAATTGTTTTCTCACAGTTTACACCTTCGATGCAGTCCTTAACCTGCAATGTAAAATTTTATACTTTGTATCATCTGCCGCCTCCAGCCTGGGTGATTCAACGATCTCGGTAACTAATATTGCACCTAATAGAGTCCAAGCTACTGTTGGACTACTCTGATAAAAAGGGATTCTTCTCGTCCCATCTGTCTTAGTATCATCAGTCAAGAGTTCAAACATGGAATCTTTCAATTGTGCTAATTTAAACCACTCATTATCTTGCCTTGTACACACAAAGATGTCGAGCAGGATCTCTGACATTTTACCAATCTCACAAGAACCCATCACAATTGAATACCATTTATCAACTGTACGACCTTGTAAATTAGGAGCCACAAGTGATTTATCAAATGTGACTGGGTGAGCGGTCATATTATCAACAAAATATTTTTTAACACTATCCCAAATGTTTGCTTCTCGGGCGGTTGCATCAAGAGACATGCTATCCTCCTATTCCTTTATGAACATCTTCATACATATGTCTCAATTGAGCGATAAAATCATTTTCCATGTACTCTCCTGTCTCCATATCCGAGTCTTTCATCACTTTGACATAGATCGGGTTAGCTAAATCAAAATAATCGAGGATTCGCTCAACCTCCTCGATTGGAAGTTCTAAGACTACGTGAATCTGTTTTGGCAAAACATTTAGGATTTTCATTCTAACACAAACTCCCTTACTTGTTTAGCTTCCCTTACTTTTTTCTTAATCTTATTCGCACCAAAAAACTTGCCTTTATACTTCCAATTCAGTTCAAGCAACTGAGATACAATTGTCCAATAATTAAAGAGCAGAACAAGGCGGCCGTATTCAGGATTATGTTTGTTCATTCCATCTAACCTTTTCCTGATCTCTCTATTCATAACAGTAGACCAAACTCCCCAAGCTGGGTCTAATCTGCTACATTTACCGCAATACTCCTTAAAATTAATCTCGATCAACTTTACAAAATCCTCTATTGAGGTTGTGGCTAAACTCATTTCCATGCTCCTTTAATTCGTAATGAAGTTATTGCCAATTGCTTTTTTGCTCCACCGTCTTTATATTCTACAAGGGTTGGTTGAAACAAAGGACGTTCTGGCTGCCCTCTTCTACCAAACTCTAACCACCTTGCATACTGAGCGATAGGCATTCTTCGTCCTTTATCCCCTGTTCCAAACCAAGAGACATTCCCAGAGTCAGTTTCACCTGAAGGGATTCCACCCATCCATCCTAAGCTTTTCCCTTCACGCATTTTAAACACTGAGATTGCAGCAAGTAATTCCCCCCTTAATTTCCAAAAACCCCCTGTTGACTTAAACACATTATACTTCCAATTGAAATACCGCATATTGTATGGGCTATAACCAGAATCAAATTTACCTGATGTAATGTTCTGCCGCAACATGTCCGAATAGTCTATAGCTTGTCGATAAGGGAGGCGATCTCTTTCTTCCTCCACAGTTCGTTGCTCAAGGAGACAGGCGGCGATCCATCTCTTTATTTGAAACCCAACAAATTTGATTCCAACACTATTCATGCTCTTTAATCCATCCATCTAAAAGAGTTTCGTAAGCTATCCAAGGAGCAATTGGCTTAAAATCACTACCTAAATATACTGCTCTCCTCATTATTCGAGTACGATATCCAATAGTTTCTTCATCTAATTTTTTATAAATAACAATCACCTGAGCCGCTTTATTGTTTAGATGTAAATGTAAAACTTCCTGAATCCCAACATCAATATACTCATTATCCCAAAAAATAGCGAACCACTCCTTTTTATGATCATAATTATTAATTTCTCTCCAATCATCTACTCGAACAACATCACATCTGACGGAAGAGTGGAGGAATGAGTCAACAGTATTTCCATAGTTTGCGTTCGGCTTCCCAGAAGGAACTACAAATAATGTCAGCATATGTGCCTCGGATCAGGTTTGTTATACCCACTTACTACAGTAACATGAATCTCCAATATACTGTCACAAAAAGGGCATGTTACTCTATTGTCATCATGAAAGGCGTGTACGGTAAATTCTTCCCCACAGGTTGGACAAGTAATGTCTTTGATTTCTTGGTAAGGCATGCGTAACCTCCTACGCTTGCTAATGTCAAATCTGTACCTCTTGCACAGATTAAAAAGGACAACCATGTACTCTTTACGCGGTCGTAGTGGTGGTACTTGTACTGGTCGTTGTGGTAGTGGAGGACGAAGTAGTTGTACTTGGGCGCTGATCTACCCTCAACTTCACCACATCACAACTTTCAAAACGATATTTCCTTAATGATTCAACTACCCAATAATCACCAACTCTTGTTCCTGATGTTATTCGGACTCGGTCAAGAAGTTGTATTCCAAGAGAACTTGGCAACCACGCTTCGTGAACTTCCATCCCTAATAATCCCAATTGCTCATCAGTTTCTAAGTCCTGCCCGAACAATGGTGTTGTTAGGAGAATATCAGCGTCCTCTGCAATGATGTCCCAATAGGTTTCCATCAAATAAGATGCGTTATTTCTTCTTTGACCTGGACGAAGAATAGACACCTTCACATTTGTTTTATAAAGAACAGATTCATACCTAATTACCGTATTCTCAAACAGGGTTGGTGTAAAATGCATGATTAAATAACGGTCGTTGGTAGTATCAAACTCAATCACATCACCTGATACCATTACCGAATCATATGGAATCTGTGCTTCTAAAAAGTTCTCCCTAATAAATGGCTTTGTGACTTGCTCATTGGGTTTAGCGGTTAAGTATTCTCCAGTTACATTACCCGCTGATCTAACTATTGTATATCCTAAACCAACTTCAACAATGGCTTCTTTTATGTCAGGCCCGATAGTCATCAGTCATTCTCAGTTGGTGTAAGAATTGTAATATTATCCTCATGGTAGGTCGTATTGCGACCTGTTTGAGGGGCATAAGAAAATCCTGCATCGATCTTTGTACCGAGCAAATTAATGGCCTCCACTCCAGCAAATTCAAATGCAAACTCTTCCTGAACCTCTTTGAACTGTTTGTCCATATAATCAATAATATTTCGATAATGATCAAAGCGGTGTTGGAGGTTGATCTGCTCATACTTAAATTTGTGGGCGGATTCGGTCATGAGGTAAAAGAAAAGATGTCTTTTGGCACGAGTTTTAACCCAATAGACTTGAAACCCATCGGATACAGGAAAGGAGAAGCTTGTCTCCCTTGAAGCGTCATCACAAGCATTGCTGTAATCATCTGAATCTAAATAGCTTGTAAGGCCCTTCACTTCCTGCTCTAACATCGTCATAATTTGCTGCTTTGTAGCCGACATCACTTCACCTTCGAATTAACTTTGGTTTTGGTTTAGACTTAATTATCGGCTCAGGAGTTGGCTCTATCATCGTTGTCATTGTTGAAGCGGTCTCTTTAACTCTCTGAGCAACAAAGGTTAATTTCGTTTCTGTTCTTCCATCTTCCACTTCCCCTTCAAGCACTTTCACAATGCCTGTGTTGGAGTAGATTTCATTCAAGACATCTGGGGGGATGGGCGCAGACAAAATTGCACCCTCCTCCCAGATGTTAGTCCCTGCCTTCAGGGTTTTATTTATTATAACTTTTTCGATCATGTCGATTGTCCTCTCTCAGCTTTAAGCAGTAGTAGTTGTGGTTGAACTACTACTCGTAGAAGAAGCAGTAGTAGTTGTGGTTGAACTACTACTCGTAGAAGTAGTAGAGCTACTACTTGAGGTGGAGCTTCAAGCAGTGGTTGTTGTGGTACTGCTGCTACTGGTGGTAGTTGTGCTGGTTTCAGCCTGCGCTGTTGTGGTCTGTACGGTCAGAATGTAAATTGCATCCCGATTGTAGAGAATCGGAAGGCCCTTATCCTGACACCGAATCCATGTGACTTCGGGGTCCCATTCATCATGACGATCGGTGTATTGACCGTAATGGCGACCTAAACCAAATGGCGCTTGTTTGTACTCGGCAATTGGCTGCCCGTCAACACTGGTGGCCATTACAACGAACTTATCGCTGGGGATATAGTACTTGGCCATCGTGACGTAATCCTCAGCAGCACGATAGGAACTGGCCGGAGGAGTGTTGATCTGAATCGAACCGGTCTCATAGTTGACCGCGATAATCGTACGGTCCTCATAGGTACCGGCACTGGCATCCCAGAAGCGAACCGTTTGGTAAGCTTCAAAGTCAGTGACATCATCCACTGTGAACCAAGTGGTGGACCCACCTGAAACAGCGGAAGTCAGCCATCCCCGAACCTCATACATCTCATCGTACACGTAGAACGTGCCGATGTCGAGCAAAGACCCGATGACCTGGGGATTGACGCCGATTAGATTGTGAAGACCACCTTCGTACAGGTTCTTTGACCCACCTGCACCACCCATGAAGTCCGTTCTCCGAAGGATCTGTCGAATGGCGGTATCGTTCGCCAGCAACTTCAAAACCTGCGAATTACAGATTGCAACATTGACCTGGCCGCCGCAATCATTTTTAATCTTGATCTTGGCATCCTGGATGTCGCTTAGGATGTTTTTGCTGGCCCCATCGTTCCAGTTGTAGGCCGAAGCGAGGGAGACACGGTGATCGGACGGAATCCCGTAGTCGATTGTGACACGGTAACCGCCTTTAACATGGTACGTAAACCCATTATTAAACAGCATTTGAGTCCACATCCATTCCTTCCTGCGATTCGCCCGATAGGACAACCCCATCAGTTCGCGGGACAGTTTTTGCTCTGCCTGTTGATGATCGGCAGTGGTACCTGGTTTCCGAAGGTTATTCAGAAACTCTTCATCGAATGGCATTTTCTCTTTCCAGTACGCAACGGCTGCGTAGTGTTCCGCAATCCCGTGGGGAGCGGTCACATGTGCAGGAGCGCCGGGTGGCAGGAAAGGAGCCATGCCCCTACCTCCTCTTTGGGATTCCCACTTACACATGTCGGATTCCAAATTCGATGAGGAAAAAAGGTTAGACATAAAAAATGTCGGAGGATTCATAAAGGTCTGCATGAATCCCTGCAAAACTTCTTGTCTTAATATTGGTATATCAGAAGCACCTCGTGGCATTAAATATCACCTCCTTTCTATTTATTTGATATAAACGAACTGACCCAGCTCGGTGGCGGTAAGATCCGTCTTCGCGGCTGCATCAAAGTTTTTCAGCAATCCGTTATAAAAAACCGCATTGCCTATGATTAATGTTGCGAGCGCACCTTCTGCCTTCGAACCAGTGCCGGTATGCACAGATTTCTCCAAGATACCGATACAGTCCGAATAGTTGTTACCAGATGTTCCGGCTTCAACAATAACGTGTGCATCACGGGCTGTGGTAAACGCAACTCCACCAATTGAGGTGGTAGCCGTAATCTTCGCCCGATGCTGATCGGTTGTCCGATCAATGGCAGTGATTGCACCCAGATTTTCAGCGTCGGTGGTATTGTCGTTGATGATCAAGTCATCCCCAACATTGAACTTATAAGAATCATCCATCGTCACATAAACAAACTTATCTGTGGTTCCGGAGTTTGCGACCAAATAAGCTCTACCCGGATCATCTTCATTACCCGTGAAAGTCGTCGGACAGTACGGAAGGAAGAGACCCGCTTTACCAGCAGCAGACAGATTGACAGCGAGAGCCTGGCCCATTTCGATGAGACCATAACCTGCCATTAAAGTGATGGGCACCTTCAATGCGGCGCTGGGTTCGGAGTAGTACAGACGTTTATAGTCTTTCTGAACACCGTGCTGAATCTGTGGTATATCTAAGCTTTGATTTCCAAATTGTGGCATATGTATTCACCTCCTCATTTTATGAATTTAAAACAATTGTAAAGCGATCAGATTAGGCTTTCTTCGCCGGTACTCCGCCTGCCAGAGCAACTAATTTGGCAACATCGGCATCAACACTGGCTGCCTTCTCCTGGGATTGTTTATTCTCTCCATCAGGCTCTTTTTCAGTGAACCCGGCGCCGAGAACGGAACTGGTAACACCCTTATCCTCCCAGTCCTTAATTTCTGCCATGATGGCTTCGGAAAACTTCTCTTCATCCAAAACACCATCGGAAACGAACTTGGCATGTGAAACATGCTGGCTGACCTTGCTCCAAACGTGCTCCGGAATGTTGGATTCCCCAAGCTTTACAGTCCACATCGCCTCCGCTCTTGCTTTCAGTTCGGATTCGGATCGTATGGTATCTTTCTTTTCAAGATCCAAAACCTTTGCTGACATCGCCTCATTGGACTCGGTCAAAATGGTGATCCTGGTAGAAAGCTGATCATTCTCCTTACTGAACTTCAATTCAGCAGCGGCTGTGGCACCATCAACGATTTCCTGATACAGTTCGGGATAGGTCTCCTTCAGTTCTTCAATCTTCATGTCTTTTTTCACCTCCTTTCCTCTGTTAAGGGTTACTTTCTTCGTATCCGTTACCTTGGGTTCGGCATGGATAGTTTCTTCCGTAAAGGCACAATGTTCTGGCTCCTCGCGGGAGAAAGCTGAGGCCCGTGTCTTCGAGTCAGCCCCGAACACACAAACCGACATCTCTTTAAATTCACATTTACGCCAAATGGAAGCAGGCCCCTTCATCGTGAATCCATTCACTTTCGCCGTTGCTCCATCCTCCAAACGCTCAACATTTGACGGCTTCGCATAAATGCTTGATTGATAGGGAAACCCCTCTTGGGATAATTTCAAAAACTCTTGACTGGCTTCTGTGCTAAGGAACTTTGCATTTTCAGGCGCTTTCAACTTCCCATCTTCAATGACAGGTTTCCCAATCACCGCGATCTTTCGGCTGGTCATGTGATCTTCAAGAACAGGGAATTTGCTTCCACTAAATTGAATCCCATCAAGATCAATAGCAAGATCATCCCAATACCAATGATCCTTGATGACACCACCTGAGTAAGCAACCATATTCAATTTTGGCTGTGCTTCACCATCCCCTTCTACAAATTCAACATGGGCATGGCAACCTTTATCGATAAACCGAAATGCCCCTTTTGCTAACTTTTTTTCCTCAGCCATTGTTCTCCTCACTTTTTGTTAGAGTTTACTTGCCACCATCTTTCTTTGTTGGTCTATTTAATACAGGTTTCTTTTTAGCTGGAGCAGGTTTAGACTTCCCTGGTTCCCCACGTTGAAGTTCCTGAGACTTCTCACTATCTACCCCTGCCTCATAGTCAAGTTGGGGATAAGTTTCGTCCTCTGTTGCCTTGTCAAGTCGTTTTTTACCATATCCACCAACGCCTAAGCGTTCAGCAACCTCACGATTTGGTATCCCAAGCTGTTCACTAATGGGACCATGTTTGACACCTAACAACGCTTTTGTTCTTGAATCAAGGTCAATCATATCGCTGATCGGGAAGGAGATTTCAATCAATTTCTCAGGTCTACGTGGTATCTTTTTAAATACAGGTTCTCTATTCTTCCAATCTATCGCTATATTGCGCTTGAAGGTAAGTGGGAAGTCAGTAACTTTTCCCCTCAACCAAAAGATATTCCCCCAAAAATCAAACCTAAGGAATCGTTTGAAATAAGCTATTTCGTCGGAGTTACGATCTGAGAATGGCCCTCTGGAAGCTTTTACACTCGCAAAGGGTGCTTTTGAAGTCCCAACAAGGATATCTTCGGGCTCATTTAGCCCTGAGGCGATCATCTGCATGATGTCAGTGTCTTGATCCTTGATTTGGGTCAAATTAGGGTTTTTTGCTTCTACAGACATGCCTGGAGGAAGTATTAATCTCCCACCTGGTGTGAGTTTTGCGCCTGCCGCCGTCTTCCTTTTCTCATCATCGGACAATGCTAACCACTGCCTAAACGCTTTCATATCATCAAATGAGAAGACCCAGACATAGGCACCACTCGATTTCTTGTGATCTATTTCATATTTCTTTAAATCTTCGTAATGGTTGAGCCATTCGAGTATAGTTCGGAGGTATGAGATGGCCCTTCTGGACATAAATCCTCGGTCCCAACTGACGATAAAACGCTTAAAACCACCGAATTGTCGATAAATATGCTTCCGATCCTTGCTACTTCCTTGCATTTTAACGTCAAAATCCTTATGATTTTGCACCGAAGCTACCAATTCGGGGTATCTGGCGACATAAATGGAAGGAATTTGGTGTTTTTCCGTCCCATTTGACTTTATGTTGTAAAAAAGTGGCATGTGAGACTTACTTGGATGGTAAATGATGCCTGTATTGTCATCACCACCGAAGTTTATCACACTTGGATCAATAAAATCGACTTCCACGAATCCATCAGCATGTAAAGTGAGCGACAAAAACAACTCACCTTCGATGTGATGACGACCAACGAACTTAGGCCAGAAGTTGTAGAGTCTGTTCCTAGGGTCCTCTTCAATCTCCTCTATAACTTCTTGGATATCCCAAATCTCAGAAGTGGTCTCAAAGCCTAAGCCTGTTAGCCTTCCGACTAACCCTCTAATTGATGTGTTGACATGAGGATTACGGTGAAACTTAACAAAGCACTCTTGCTGGAGCTGCTCTCTGGAAAGTGAGGTGTCATCTTTAGGTCCTCCCCCTACTATCGGAAACCCATCGGAATCTTGATACCTGCTTTCCTCACCATACTCACTATATTGCCAAGATGTTGAGAAGGAGATTTGGCGGAGTACTTCATCCGGTATCTTCTCTAACTCAGCTACTATAGTATCATGATCCATCATCGTTGTTTCTGACATCTTTTTCCGACTCCCTTTTAATATAAAAAGCCTTTAGATTAAACTCATATCAAGGTTAGGATTATTTGTCAAATAAAAAATGACCTATTAATTATAATTTCCTAACAATGCTGCTGTGTTTGGCACAAACATACCAAAGTTAGAGATCGCCTTACGAATACGAAAATCATCAATGCCTTTCAACCTTGCCCCGTAAAATGCCCATCCAAGAGCAAACATAAAGTCATCCTGAATACCATATTTTTCGAATTTTTCAATACTCCCAAACCATCGTTTATCAGAATCATGGTCAAAGGCTCCCATCTCCTCATCTCGAATATCTTCTTTCTTGCTCCCAGCTACCGCTAAGTCTGGGCATTTGAAACGTCCCTCTCTGGTAGCTTCTAATACCTGTTTGAAGGCGTCCCGCTGTCTATCATAGGTAGGAAAGATGGGTTGGAACTCAATGTCACGCTCCTCACACCATTTCTCCATATCCCATGCACCATATCGCTCAGAACACATCACATCTAATCCCCCAAATTCATCATGTGCTGCCTCATACAATCCCTTCACCACATCGCCTGAGTGCTTCTCCACATCCTGTATAAGGAGCATAACATAGAGGTACTTAGGAGCTGTCTCAGGTGTTATAAGTTGTGCCATAGGGTAAGAGCGACTACCTGGTAGCCCTTTCGCAATAACTAAAGAGATCGTTCTCGCCAATCCACGTACGGCATAAGGGTCCCCGTAGTCAGTACCTGCACTCAATACCCAGTCGGTATCGAACATATCGGAGAGGCGTACCAAATCTTCCATTGTTGCCATTATTGATTGACCATACCTGTCCTTGAGGATATAGGTGCCCGATACGGGCACCAACCGATTATAGATCAAGTCTATTTTTCCAGCAGTTTCCTGGGACCCATCAGCAAACCCCTTTCCGTGTACGTCTGTCATAACTTCGATGAGGTGGTTCTTTTGTGTAAGCTCCTTCTCCACTTCAACACTATTCAGCAGTTGCCCGTCAATTCCCCAATACTTCGTCATCTCAACCATCTCCTCTGTGAAGACTCTCTTTGTACCTGCCGACCAAAGATTGAGAAAATACCTCTCGTACTCCCCGAAGGGGAACTTCACTCGGTAATCATCGAGCTGGGCTTTATCCATATTTGGGTTCCAATAGTCCTCAGGTAACCCTTCTTTCGAATGCCGATAGGAGAAGTAAACGGTGGTCGTGTCGCCCTTGATGAAGCTGATATATAGTTGATATAAGATATGCGTTTTTTCAGAGACCGTGGAATCAATAACACCCATCGCATTGGGAATATTACGGATAGACCCATCTAACTGTGTGAAGAACTTTGGTTTCTTCATATCAAATATCTCCGAGAACGTGTACCCAGTGATATTCGATACAATACCTGAGAAGGATGAGATCGACCTTACAATGCTCCGTATGTTCCCTTTTGCGTCCTTTAGCCTAATCT
>Ga0307377_10003477_pt1 | contig 17793 bp, 37 predicted proteins | sample TR3MG_FD_202535 | JGI IMG/M metagenome (GOLD analysis project Ga0307377, IMG submission 202535) | Soil microbial communities from Risofladan, Vaasa, Finland - TR-3 | ecosystem: Environmental > Terrestrial > Soil > Coastal area > Acid sulfate soil | place: Finland: Risofladan, Vaasa | collected... | reverse complement strand
GCATCGGTTGATAGGATTGAGTTTAAGAAGCCAATAAAAGTAGGTGATATTGTGACACTTTTAGCAAAGGTAAATGCTGTTTGGAATTCATCTATGGAAGTTGGGGTCAAAGTTTTAATACAAAGTTCAAAAGAAGTTGATAGTCTTGAGTGGGGATTGGAAAGATGGTGGAATGAGATAGATAAACCAGTTCAAGCATGTAAAGCATATTTGACATTTGTTGCTGTTGATAGTAAAGGAAATAGAAGAAATGTAAATGATTATGCTTTATTTATTGATGATACTACTAGAGAGGAAGAGGCCAATCAAAGAAGAAAGATAAGATTAGAAAATAAAAAATAGAGGTGGAAAATGAAAATTGTGATTGATGAAAAAGAAATAGCAAATATAAAACAACAAGAAAAATCTCTATATGATATGGGTTGGGAATTAGTATCTGTTGAATTGGCCGGAAGTAAGTTTTATATAACTTTTGAAAGGAGAGAGAGTGGAAGACCATAAAACAAAAAAGGTAATAATAAAAGAGGCGGATGTTGATATAGATATTTCTCCTGTTGTTGAGTGGTTAAATAAATTCAAGGATGTTTTTACTTTGTTTTCCTGTCAGGGAGGAGAAAAAAGTAATTCTTATGTTTTATTTTGTTGTATGGATAATCTTACTTTAATTAAAATATTAAAAATAACTAATAATTTTGCTGATGTAAAAGTTGATTTTTATGAAGGTGTCACGAGATACTGTTTAGAGTTCCATAGTTATAAGAAATTAATGGAGTTTTATTCATGGATAAAATAAAATTACTCAAACACGTAAAATTATGTAGAAGAAACTTAAAGGATAAAAGAGTAAAGTGTTGTGCTAATTGTCCTTTTGAGGAAGAGATTGTTTTTGTATTTCCTGATATGAAGGAATTGTTTGAAAAAAAACGAGGTAAGTAAATGTTTAAGATGATAGTGTATTGATGTGATATTATTCGGGCATATTTTAATTGGTAAAATTTTTGGCTTTGACCCAAAAGTTCCAGGTCCGAATCCTGGTGCCCGAATGAGGTAAAATGCGATGTGTGAGGAATGTGGACTTAAGAATGAAAAAGAATATCAATGGGCACTTGATAATATAACGAATTTTTTCGATTATCATATAGACATTGTTATGGAAATGCTATATCTAATTGAAGAATATGAACTAAAACATATGAAAGAAGAAGATGAATGAGAAAATATAAAATAAACGATGAACTTTGGCATGTATGTTATTTTATTTCAAAAATTTATGATTGTAAAAAGTTCTTTGGAATTTATTTCAATCAAGTAGTTTGTAAAGTTGTCGACTATTGTGATCGACCAAAACTATATAAATGTGAATTTGATTTTGGGACCTTCAACGTTGTTGAAAATAATTTAAGTAAAGATGAAATATATCCTTATGAGAGTATGGAGTTTAGATCTTATTGTAGCAAAAAGATAATAAAAAAGACAAAGAAGATTTTAGATTATGACCGAGGAAAAGGCATCGTTGATGCCAGTTTAATTGGAGATTTACATATTACTTATGGATTTCCAAAAGAAGAAAGTCTTTTGACTATTAAGGAAAATGGATTAATAGTTGATGAGAGATGTATTTATGAATATTTAAAGATGAATGATGGGAGGTAAGATGGAAAGAAAATTAGAAAATTTAGAAGACGTGTTAAATGCGATTAGAGAAGAAAGAGACTATCGAGATAAGTTATGGGGTAATACACAAAAAAGAGGTGAGCATAGTATAGGAGAGTTTTTACTTTATATTGATGATTATCTACAAGAAGCGAAACATATTGTATCAAGAAAGGCGGCTCCTGGTTGTAATAAAGAAGCATTACATATTGTAAGAAAATTAGCAACTTTGTGCGTATCATGTATGGAATTAAATGGTGTTGAAAGAAGAGATATGAGTGATTTAAATAAGAAAAGAGAATTACATGGTGTAGAATAAAGTAATTGCTCCGGTAATTTAATGGTAAATTATTTCTTAATGAGATTAGTGCCAGTTCGATTCTGGCCCGGAGTATTATTCCCTTGTGGTACAATGGTAGAACGCCTGGCCGGAGGGCTAGGAGATATAGGTTCGATTCCTGTCAGGGGAATTACAATTTGCCTCCATAGTATAACGGATAGAACGCCTGGCTACGGACTAGGAGATGTGGGTTCGATTCCTGCTGGGGGTATAAGGAGAAAATATGACTTATGAAGAAATTATAGAATCGCTTCCCGAAGATTTAAGAGATTTTTGTGGAGGGGATCATAAATTAACCGAAGATCTTTATAAAAAAGGTTATTTTAAATTATCTATTTTTAAAGTTGGTGATAGAGTTAAAAGAACATATGAGAATAGTCCAATTTATACTGTGGTTGAAATTCACCCAATAAATAATAGGGATTTTAAAATATCGAAAAATAGCAGTTGGTTAGTGCCATGGATTAATGAATGGGAAAAAGTATAATTATTCGCCCGTAGCTCAGCTTGGTCAGAGCGGGAGTCTGTTAAACTCTGTGTCGCAGGTTCAAATCCTGTCGGGCGAGCAGGAGAAAGAAAATGAAAAAATTATTAAAACCACCTACAAGATTTAAAATTGGACAAGTAATTAATTCAGGAAAAGATATATGGGAAGTTTTATATTTGGACGAAGAAAATATGATTATAAATGTTTTATCTACTGGCCCAGATGAGCGTGGTTCAGTGGGCTCATATCTAGATGTTAACAAAACATATGAATTATTTAGGCATATGTATAATGGTTATTCACAAATTTGGGAAATTCCACCTGAACAAATGAAAAGAAACTGTTCACAAATTTTATTATTTTGGTTTGATGAAGATTTAAAACCCTATATTGAAATGGATTTTTAGGAGAAAGAAAATGAAATATAAGCCAAATAAAGAAATATTGGACCAATATAAAAATATTAATGTTGATGTTAATAACAGATGGGAAAATGGGATAGAGCATCATCCAAATTCAAAAGAGTTAATGGAAAACATTATGGCTTTAGATTTCGAACTTACCAACGATTATTTTAATTGGAAAGTGGGAGGAGACGGCGATAATGGAGAAACATTAATGTATTTATTAGATATATTTTTTGAGATGAAAGATAAAAAATCTGTAAATGCCGTATTACCAATAAAGCCTGAAGGTAAGGTTTTTAAAACAAATGCTGGATGGTTATTATGGAATGAGGCAAGTGAGGAAGAAGAATAAAAAGGAGAAAAAATGATTTTTATATATGTTAAAGACACTCATTAGATAAATCTAATGGAGGTGTCTAAATGTATAAAATTGAAAACAAAGGTTTGTATTACGTATTCCCCCGTAATGATAGGAGTTTTATATTCAAAAATTATAAAAAACTTCTATGGTGGGCTAAAAGTAGAATTAGTAATATTGGTAATAATTGGAATGATACTTATTCACATATCGAAAGATGGGGAGAAATTCCTAAAAGATATTTAATTGAATATATTATTACTGATGAGTTTTTTAGAATTATTAACACTGAACAATTAAAGAAAGATATTAAAAATTTAAAAGAAGAAAAAAGAAACTATCATACGAGTAGAATAAGTTCTAAAAAATGGGAATTTTTTAGAAACTCTCCTGTCCCTTACACTTTTCGGTGGAAAGGTGGCCCTGGTCAAAAACCCCCAAGAATAAAAAGTATATATCTAGAACAAATCGATTATCCAGAGTACACAAGATCAAAAAGAGGCAAAAAATACCTACCCTATTATGGAACTTATAGGGATAGAAGTGATAAGTGTTGGAAAAGAAACAAGATAAAGAAGCAATGGCAGAAAGGTAAAAAATGAATATTTTTGTTGTCGATGAAGATCCAAGTAAATCAGCAATTATGTTGGCGGATAAACATGTAATTAAAATGATATTAGAGTCAAGTCAATTATTATGTACGGCCCATCATATTTGCGGATCTCCTAAAAATGAATATTTTTTAAAACAAACACACATAAATCATCCATCTAGTCGATGGACAAGACAATCTATTGACAATTACAAATGGTTAGCAAACCATAATTATTATCTTTGTAAAGAATACACACATCGTTATAATAAAATTCACAAAGTTGAAAGAGAAGGTTTAATGGAATGGTTATTGAATAATGTTCCAGACTTGCCTAATATTGGATTGACAAACTTTGCTTTGGCCATGCCAGATGAGTTTAAAACGAAAGACGCTGTAAAATCTTATAGATTGTATTATAATAATTCAAAAGCACATTTATTTTCTTGGAAAAACAGAGAAAAACCTTTTTGGATTGGAGGAAAAGATGAAGTATCAAGATAAGACTTTTTCGGTTCCATATATGTCGAAAGAGTATTCAAATAATTGGGAAAAAACTTTTAAATCAAAAAAGATAGAAGTTAGGCCAGGTGATTTGGTGGCTGTAAAAGAAGAACGATATTATTGGTTTGGGATTGTTGAAGAAATTAATCAAACCCCACCTCACAGCGATGCAAAATTTTGTGTTAAAATTTCGTTTTTTGATATTTCAAGTGGGATAATGTCTCATTCTTGGGAAAGTAAAGAAAATACATATTTTATTAAAAGAAATGTTATGGAAGAACTCAAATGACCCGTGGAAAGAAAAGAAAATTTGTAAAAATTAGTCAAAATAGGAGAGAGCATGTAATTAAAAGATTACAAGAAAGATTTGGAATTAATAATTTTAAGGAATTTTTTATTAGAGTTAAGCTTAAACATTATGATATTCTTATTAACTTATATGATGGTAGGCAACTATGTGTATTATTTTATAATGAAAATGATATATATTTTATATTAAAAGATGGAAAAGAAGTAGCGACAGTTTTAAACAAAGAAATAGTAATTAAAAGATATAAATGGAAATTAAAAGAAGTTAATTATATTATATAGTTATATTTTAACATTTAATTTTACACCTGCTAATAATTTATTATAAATATGTGTGAGTAATCCGCAAGTGATAGAAAAATCATTTATGGAGGCGACAAGGATGTCCAACGATAAGCTCACAGACAAAGATTACTTAGTTGTTTTTAAAATTCATGAGGAAGATGATCCATTTAGTCATGATAAATTGACATTTGGCCAAAAAATGTCAGATAAACTTTCTTCTATTGGTGGTAGTTGGAAATTTATATTATCTTTCTCTGTATTTTTAATGATATGGGTAATATTAAACTCAGTTAGATTTTTTTGGAGTCCAATTGATCCATATCCTTTTGTTTTTTTAAATTTGATATTATCTTGTATAGCGGCTGTTCAAGCGCCTATAATTATGATGTCTCAAAACAGATTGGATTCTCGTGATCGTTGGCTTTCTGAAAAAGATTATCACATTGATTTGAAATCTGAGGAACAAATTCGTGAATTAAATAGAAAACTTGATATATTATTAGGATATTATGGAATAGACATAGATGAGGAGGAAGAAGAAAAATAAATATCTTGGAGAGTAATATATGTTAAATGAATGTCAAAAGGAATTTTTAGTTAATGTTTGTGATGTTTGTGTAAAGAACAAGATAGGATTTTTACTTTCAAATGAGAAACTTGTAAAATTGTCGTATGAAGATGACTCTAACAAGTCAAGAGGATTTTTTGATGAGGAAAGTAGGACTTTGGCCGTTGGAACAAAAAATCCTTTGGAAGAATGGTTTGGAATTTTGGTTCATGAATTCAATCACTTAAATCAGTTCTTAGAGAAAAAGTTTTGTAGTAAAAAATATGTAGATTCTAGTATAAATTTTTGGGAATGGTTAAATGATAAAAAAGAGTTATCTAACGAAAAAGCAAAAACAATGGTTAATTTAATTAGAGAATTTGAGTTAGATTGTGAAAAGAGAAGTTATAAAATGATAAAAGAAATGGATTTAGGAATTAATCCAGAAGATTATATAAAAAAGGCCAATGCGTATATGTATTTTTATACTATGGTATTTGAATTAAAAAAATGGTATAAGAAGCCTCCCTATGCGAAAGAATTAGTTAAATTAATGCCTACTGAATTTTTAGATTTAGAAGAATATTTTAATGTTCCTGATAATATTAGGAAAGAGTTGAAAAAATGTTTTTAAGGAGAAAGAATGGAAGAAGCAAGACAATATACGAGCGAAGAAGTTAGAAAACAATTTTTTGATTTTTTATTTCATTCAGTAAAATATTGGACATCTGTAAGAGAAGATAAAAAAGAGATTTTATTTGGATTTATCCATAGTTTATTGGCTACCTTTGATGGTTGTAATTGTGGCCTCCCCGGATTTTTAATTGCCCCCTCTTGTCATCCTAGCGATCCAGAATATCATAAAGAAAATGGTGAAAACTGGCATCCCACTAATGAAAATAATAATTTAGAATGTGAAATTAGTTGTGGAGAGATGCTCCATGATGCTTGGAATAATTATAAAAGGGGGAAATAATGTCAAGTGCCATTATGATTTTGTTTGACAAAGGTGAAATTATTAAAGTTAAAGAATGGTTTAAAAGAATTTGTCCTGTCGATAGATATCCTGATTTTCCAATTCCAGATATTCATAAAGAACAATATAATGAACCATTATTAAATTACTTTAATGTAAATGACCGTGGTATCTATGTTTCGTTTATTAAAAATAGAATGGAATTAGATTGTGCTATTTGGGATGATGTATCAAAAGGATTTTCTGTAATTTTGGCCCAAGAATTAATTAGAAAATATAAGACTAAAAATGTTGGAGCAGATTCGATTGGTTATACTGGAATAGATGATTTTATGACTTGGAAAGGTTGTTATTCTGGGCTTTATAAAGATAGTGGACTTATGAATAAGAATAATTGGAGAGAGAAAATAGAAAAATCTTTTAGAGAAAAGGTTAAGGAGATAGTAAATGAATAATATGGATGATAAAGAGTTATCTAAATTATCTTTTTTGGCCGATTCTTTATGCGGGCAACCAAATAATTATAAGAAATTTATATCTATGTTAAAAATATCTAAAAATAAAAGCAAAGAGTTTGATAAAATTTTAAATAATATTTATATGATGTTTAATAAATTCAAACCTAAAAATAAAGAAGAAATTATAAAAATGATAGATAAAAATAAGACAAAATTTAGAAAAGAAACCTATATTTTAAATTTTGGATTGGACGGGTTAAAGGAATGAGTTTAGAAATAATTCATATAATTAAAGGTTCTATTACTGATAGTCTTGGGCTTAGGGCTGGGGATAAAATACTGATATTTAATGATATTGAAATAAATAGTTTAAGTGATTATATAAAAGCAAAAAAGATTTTCCCCGATAAAGAAAGTGTGGTAATAGATAGAAAAGGGAAGAGGTTATATTATGAGTGGGATAAAGTGGTTGTATCAAAACAATCTTGGAAAAACGAGTGATGAGGAAGTAATTAAAGAATCTTGTAATAAATATGGCTACGAATTTGAGGGAATAAAAGTAATTCCATTTTCCGATGAAGTTCCAAATATCGAAGAAAACAAAACAACAATTTATTATGGTAGTACTGGGTGGATAAACAAGATATATGAAAAATATAATCCATCTGGAATATTTTTTAATCCTGAAAGTATTTTTACTTTTTGGGTCAATAAGTATGGGGAAAGTTGTCTAAACTATGGGCAACTGAAACGACATTAAAAGATTTTTCTAACGATGGTTATAATGATGATGAATTATTTTTCATTCGCCCTGTTAGTGATTTAAAAGAATTTAATGGTGGCGTAATGAGTTTTAAAGATATAAGAAGTTGGGAAAGTAAAATCAACTGTCATAATCTGGACTTAGGAAGTATCCCAATAGTTATTGGAGAGGCTTTTGGAATATCTCATGAATGGAGATTGTTTTTGGTTGATGGTAAAGTATCTTCTGGTAGTCAATATAGAACGTATTACGTTTTAAATATTGACGAAAACGTTCCCAAGAATGTTATTAGTTTTGCTGAGGCTCAGGCCAAAGTTTACTCTCCTGCCGATGTGTTTGTAATGGATATAGGAAAGTCAAATAATAATCTATATATTATTGAGATTGGGTGTTTTAATAGCGCTGGATTTTATGGAAGTGATATTGAAAAGATTGTATTTGATGTGTCTAATTTTATGGAGGAATTGTGTTAAAAAAATTGATTTCAGAAAAATTTCATTGGCAAAATTTAAATGATTTACCAAATGGTAAGGTTGGTCAACCAATATACGGACGTTGTTGGTATAGAATAATTGATGAAATAACATTAAGGTTTGAGTGGAACTTAAAAGCACATTTTTGTCACATTTATATAAATTTTAATAAAGGGGATGATGCTATTTCTACTAGTTTTGCTTTACCTCCTGTTGCTTTTTGGTTTTCTGTTGAAAATACATATCTTAATAAAATGTTTAGTAAGTTGTTTAAAGACTGTTATTATGGTAGGGAATTTGGAATACGTATTATTGAGTGGATAGTTTTTTGGAATATATTTTCTAGTGATTGGGGATGGAGCAGTGACATTCCTAAATGGAAAGATGGAAGTATAAATATTTTAGATTTATTATTTGGAAAACAGAAATATTCAACTGAGACTATAAGTGAAAAAGAAATTGAAGTCCCTATGTTAGAAAAAAATTATAAAGCAAAAATTAAAATGTTTGAGAGTACTTGGAAGCGTCCTAGATGGTTTGCTGAAAAACTTTTAAGGGCCGAAATTGATATGATTGAACCTATCCCTGAGCCCGGAAAGGGAACTTGTGATTATAATTGTGGAGATGATGCCACTTTTGGCATTACGGTTCCAGCAAAAACTCCGGAAGAAGCAGTTGGCAAATTAGTTGAGAGTGTTTTAGAAAGTAGAATGAAGCGTATGGGTTCTTGGAAATGGAATAAATAGAGGATAAAAATATGTTAAAAATAGAAAAAACGCCCAACCAAAATGTGTGGTTCACATCAGATTCACATTTTGGGCACGCTAACATCGTGAAATACTGCTCACGCCCTTTTAAAAATGTAAATAATATGGACCACTGTCTAATTAACAATTGGAACTCGGTTGTAAAAGATAATGATTTAGTAATACATTTAGGGGATTTCTCATTTCAGTCTGGAAACTATTTACCACATCTTAAGGGAAATATATTGTTGGTTAAAGGTAATCACGATAATAAAATGTATGACCCATTATTCTATAATGTAGTTAAGCAATTATCTGTTGAAATAGGTGAATATAAATGTTTTTTACGACACCGGCCCGTGTTTCCAGATGACGAAAGAAACTTGCCAGATCAGGCCAATAGAGAGAGAATAAAATTAATGAGCCATGATGTCGTAATTTGTGGTCATGTACATGATAAGTGGAAAACAAATGGTAAAAATATAAACGTTGGTGTTGATGTCTGGGACCAAAAATTAATACATATTGATGAATTAATAGAATTTATAAAAGGATTGTAAAATGGATAGATTAATTGGGTGTTCTGTTAAAATAACTACGAATGTTAAGTTTTCAAGCAAAGATAAAAATTTCGGGAAAATTGGAGTTATTAATAAATATTATCATAATGAAGATGATTATCTTATAGAATTTAAAAGTGATACAGGATTTTATTGTTTTAGAGAGTTTAAAATTTTATCTTTGGGCAGTGATAATAGTTTTGAGCCAATTGGAAATGGACAAAGAAAATTATGTTATTGGTGTGGTAATAATTTAAAACACATTAGTTATTTATTTAATAAAGTATTATGTGATACTAATTATTGCCCTAAGTGTTTGAGGTAAAAATGTTAAAAAATTTTTTAGCTGAAATAATTGATGCTCCCTTGGGTGGAGTTGTTAGATCATATATCCCTGAAAAACATTTTATAGGAAAAAAGATGTTAGTTAGTTATAGTTGTGATTCAAGATTATGTTATATTAGTATGTTGGGAAATATTATGGTAGATATATTGACCGAAGATTTATAAAAAAGATTAGCGAAACTCCAGAAAATAATGGAGATTTTTATGAGTGTTGGTGGTGTGGAAAAGTTTGTTTAAGTTATGGTTATAAAATTAAAAATGAAGTAATTGTTTTTAATTATTGTCCTACGTGTTTGAGGTAAAATGGAAGAAGAACAAGAATTATTGGAATTAGTAAAGAGATATGGTTGGAGAGAACCTTTATTGTATCAAAATTTAACAGAAAAATTCTTCGAAAAATATAGAGAAAATATAGATTTCTATAAATTACAATATAGCTCAAAACTTTCAAAAGAATTTATGTTAGAAAACTTTACTCATAGGAATAGTCACTCAAGTAGTTATTATTGTTTTTTGTGTGATTGGAGGTTAAAACAAATTAGTATATTAAAACATATAATTTATTATTGTCCTAAATGTTTATTATAGAAAGGAATAAAAAAAATGATATACGAATTATGGCGCGACAATGTTGGTAATTCGGTCTTTGCCGACTGTGAAAAATGCGCTGAATTAAAAAAGACTGGGATTATTGATAAGAGTGCTTATATTGTTTTAACAATTGAAGATGATATGTGGAAAGATGCTATGAAAAAATACTATTTAAAGATGGGTTGGGGTCCTTTTGAGTTGTGCGATATGTGAGGTAAAATGAAGAAAAATAATTTTTATGTTCAGTGTCGGCTAAGAAAAGATACAAGTGAGAATTCATATAGATTAGATGAAGTATGGATCCCTGAAAAATTTGCTGTGATGAATAAGTTCATAAAGGTAAAGGTTGACGGTAAAATGGAAGACGGATGGAAGGTTATTTTTGTTGGGATAAGAAAAGAGGCAGAATTAGTAGAGAACAAAGAAAGGGATTATTTAAAACAAAGGAAGGCGTCAGATGTATAAAAAATATTGTCCTAATTGTGGAATGAAAACTACTTGGATTAATTGGGGTTGTATTACTTCTGGAAAGAAAAGTCAAAAGAGAACGTGGATTAAGATGGGGATTAACAATTCCCATCTTTCTTTTTTTGATTTGCCAGATGAAATTTTAAAAGATGTTAGAGATATAAGTTTAGAGTTTGATATTTGTGGAAAATGTGAAACGGCAATAACATAAGGAGGGAATATGGGACGTGAAATTCATAGTTATATTGATTACCATTATGAAATAAATGGGCACAAAATTGTTGATTTTTTGGCGAAAATAAACATTCCAAGAAATAAATTATTATTTTCTGCTTTAGTTGAAGGAGATGAATGTTTTGATCCTGTAGTTGAACCAAGAGGAGTTCCTAAAAACTTATCTAATGAAATTAGAAAAGATTATCTGATTCGTGTTTTAGATAAAAATAGTAATGAAATACCTCGTTATAATGAGTGTAGTTATAAAGAAGCAAAAAATTATGAATGGTTTGATGATAAATTTATAATTAACCCTCAATATCATACGGCATCTTGGTTAAATGTCGAAGAATTAAGAAGAGCACAATTATTATATTCTATATATTCTTGCGAACAAACTGATATTATACTTATTGAAGCAGATGAGGATTTACCTTATGGATATATATTATCTGAAAGATATGGTTATATGGGAAGGCCGGGTTCTGTAGTTGGCGAAAAAATTCCAGATGATTTAAAGAAGCACGATATATTACAAGGAGTTATTAATCTTATGGAGATTGTTAACAAAGGAGATGTTAATAAAACTAAATTTATATTTTGGTTTGATAATTAAAAATGGAGGTAGGAAATGAAGAAAGAAATGTTTATCTTAGTTGTATTGTTAATGATGGGATATAGTTATGCTAATGCTTGCCCTAAAAACACTTGTGAAAGTGGTTATGAACAAGTTTGCGAGATGGTAAAGGAGTGTAAAGTTTATAAAGATTGTGAGGTTAGAGTTGTTTGTGCGGATAAAAACTATGAAACTTGCGACAAGTGTAAGGCAAAAGTCTGTCATATCCCGCCGGGCAACCCTTCAAATGCCCATAATATTTGCGTTGATCAATCGGCCGTTAAGGCCCATCTTGACCACGGTGATTATTTAGGCGAGTGTAAAAGAGAATGCGAGAAAAGAGAAGTATGTAATTACAATACTTATTGTAAAGATGTAGAGAAGTGCGAATGTAAAAAGAAAGAGTGTGATAATTGTAATGAGTGTAAAGATTGCGATAAGTGTGATAAATGTAATGATTGTAATGAATGTAAAGATTGTGATAAGTGTAATAAATGCGATAAGTGTGATGATTGTAATGAGTGTGAAGATTGCGATAAATGTAAAAAGAAAGATGCTGGATGTTCAACTTGTAAAGATGCTTTTGTTCCAGAGGAAGATGGTTCCGTTTCCAATCTTGATGCTGGTGTAGAAGAAGATAGTTCTGTTTCTAATCTTGATGCGGGCGTAGAAGAAGATGGTTCTGTTTCTAATCTTGATGCTGGTGTAGTAGAAGAAGATGGTGGTGTTGTTCAATCTGATAGTTCTTTCCCAAGAATTAAAGCCGTTGTTGTTTTCGCAAATGAACCAGAAAAAGATGCTGGTGTTCCAACTGAAGATGAAGAACTTGAATTGCTTGGTGGTGGGTGTTCTTATGGTGGTAATTTAAGTAATGCTTTAATTATTCCGTTAATCTTTGGTTTGTTTTTGCTTTTTAGGAAGCGAATTATTTTTCCTGGTATTATTCTTTTGATGTCTTTTAATGCTTATGCTTACGACAACGATTATTATAGAACCGAGGGCGGTAAAGTGTTGAATGGCCCAGAGGTAGGTTTAATGTTTAACTATGAGCGTAGGCCGTCCCAGATCGTCTACAAGAGCAACGAAGAGAGAATTACTGATGCTGTTGCTCATAGAACTATTATGTCTCTACAAGCGAGTATGGGCTTCTGGAACAGATTGGAAGTTGGATTGACAATTCCGTTCGAATTATCTCAACGCACTGAAGGTTTGAATTATTTAGGTCAAGATAGAACGGCTTCTCTTGAAAGCGGATTAGGGAATTTAGTATTTATGCCCAAGTTGAGATTATTTACTTTTGACACTTTTCATCTTGGGTTGGTTGCTCCTGTTGTTTTACCTACCATGACTTATGATAATTTGATTGGTAGTAGTGATATGACTTTCAGTCCGCAATTAGTTTTTGAATTTGATTCGAAATTTGTCGATGTTGCTTTGAATTTTGGATATAGTATGAGGGATGCTAATAGTTTGAAATTTCGTTCGCAAAATGTTAAAATTGATGATGCGATGGTTGGTTCCTTAGGTGCTAAGGTTTTGCTATGGGAAAATAGGTTAGAGTTAGTTGGTGATAGTTATTTCTCTATGGATGTTAATGAGCAGAATGAAGAAGAAGTTCCTGTTGAAGTAGTTGGTGGACTTAGGTTTTATTTTCCCGCAGGATTTCAGGCTGATGTTGGAGCGGGCGCAGGATTAACAAAGGGCATTAATGCCCCTGCTTATCGGCTCTTAGCCGGATTAAAATGGCGCCCTGTTGAGGCAGAAAAGGTTTATATTGAAAAAGTAAAATATATTAAGTGTCCTGTTGTTAATTGTCCTTTAAAGACTTGTCCTAAGGTAGAAAGAAACAAAATAACTATTCCTTCTGTTTATTTCGATACTGATAAAGATTTCGTTATTCCTCAAAGCATTCCTGTGTTATTAGATGTTGTTCAAATATTAAAAGATAATCCTTGGGTTAAGGAAGTTAGAGTTGAGGGTAATGCTGATTGGAGAGCCTCAAATACTTACAATTATAAATTGGCTTTGCGTCGTGCTCAATATGTTTATAATTTTTTAGTTAGAAATGGAGTAGACAAAGATAGAATTTTTACTGTTTCGTTTGGCGAAGGAAGTCCGGCGTATAGTAATGCTACAAAAGAAGGTATGAGTAGGAACCGTAGAGTAGAGTTCCACATTACCAAGCCTAAATAAATTAATACCGGTAGGTAAGAACATTACTTATCTATCGGCAAAATAAATTCATATTATTTAAAATATGAGAATTTGAAATAATTATGGAATAAAATAAAATTGATTATAAACTAAAGGATGATATGGATAAGTTAATAGAAAATATTAAAAATAATGAATGGGGTTATATTTCGCGATATCAATATTTAACAGAACAGTTTATAGAGGAACATCAGGATAAAGTAAATTGGTATTATATATCACAATTCCAAAAACTATCAGAACAGTTTATAGATAAATATAAGGATAAGGTAAATTGGGATTTTATATCAGCATATCAAAAATTATCAGAAGAGTTTATAGATAAATATCAGGATGAAGTAGATTGGCATTGTATATCAGTATATCAAGTTTTAACAGAAGGGTTCATTGATAAATTTAAAGATAAAGTAAAATGGGATTGTATATCAATTTATCAAGTTTTATCAGAACAATTTATTGAAAAATACCAAAATAAGTTATCTTGGGATTTTATATCAGCATATCAAAAATTATCAGAAGAGTTTATAGATAAATATCAGGATGAAGTAGATTGGCATTGTATATCAATAAATCAAGTTTTAACAGAAGGGTTCATTGATAAATTCAAAGATAAGGTAAATTGGTATAATATATCAGCATATCAACAATTATCTGAAAAATTTATAGAAAAATATCGGGATAAAGTAAATTTAAAAATAATGAATAATAATGTTCCAAGAAAATATTGCTATTGGTGTAATGATGAATTAAAAATAATTATGTTTAAAAATAAACGAATTAATTATTGTAAAAAATGTTTGAGGTAAAGGAGAATTTTATAAATGGATGAATTTAAAAATGAAATTAAAAGTTTTTTAAACAGTTATGCGTTAGAATTTTCTCTAAGCGATAGTGAAGTTGAGGTGATGTCGGCCTTAATCATATCTATTGTGAAGTCAGAAAAAGATGTTAGAGCTTTGTTTTTTAAGAAAATTATTCAAGTAGTACTACAAGATATTAAGCCGTTTTATGAAGAAAAGAAAGAAGAGTTAATATCAAAGATTTTAGGAGAAGATAAGCCGGAGGTTAAGAAAAAGATTATTAATTGAGGTAAAATGGAAAAAGAATTATTAAAATTAATGAAAGATGGTAGTTGGCATGATGTATCAGAATATCAATATTTAACAGAAAAGTTTATTGAAAAGTTTCAAAATAAAGTTATTTGGTGGCTTATATCAATTAATCAAAAACTATCAGAAGAGTTTATTGAGAAACATCAGGATAAAGTAGATTGGGATTATATATCAAAATATCAAAAATTATCAGAAGAATTTATAGAGAAACATCAGGATAAAGTAAATTGGAATTATATATCAAAATATCAAAAATTATCAGAAGAATTTATTGAGGAACATCAGGATAAAGTAAATTGGAATTGTATATCACAATATAAAAAACTATCAGAACAATTTATTGAGAAGTTTCAGGATAAAGTATGTTGGACTTATATATCAGCATATCAAAAATTATCGGAACAGTTTATTGAGAAGTTTCAGGATAAACTTATTTTTAAACATATGAATAATCATATTTATAGGGAAGAATGTTATTGGTGTGGAAAAGAATTAAAAAGAATAAAGATTAAAAATAAAAGCATTAATTATTGTCCAGATTGTTTGAGGTAAAGGAGAAAAATGAAACACATAATAAAAACACAAACTTTTACGCCAGAATTTTTAGAAAACATATTTAACTCAACACGAGAATTTAAGAATGGTAAAATAGATAAATGTTTAACGGATAAAGTTATTACAACTTTTTTCTCCGAAGAATCGACAAGGACAAGGTTATCTTTTGAAGCAGCCGCGTTAAAATTGGGGGCAGGTGTTATATCATCAGCAAACGCGAGACAGTTTTCATCGGTTTCCAAAGGGGAAATATTAGAAGATACAATAAGAGTTTTAGGTGGTTATTGCGATTGTATTGTATTACGATATCACGAAGATAATGGGGCCGCTAAGGCCGCGCATATTTCAAGTGTTCCAATTATTAATGCTGGTTCTGGAGCCAACGGACAGCACCCAACACAAGCATTATTAGATTTACATACAATAAAGGATCAGTTAGGAACGATTGATGGACTTAAAATAGCATTAGTGGGTGATTTAAAAAATGGTAGAACTATACATTCATTAGCCTATTTATTAGGAAAGTTTAAAGATATTACTTTGTATTTAATATCACCTGAAAATTTAATGATTCCAAAAGATATTATAGATTATTTAGAAAAACATAATATTAATTATCTTCAATTTAGTAATCTTAATGATATTATTAAAGAAATTGACGTTTTATATCAAACAAGAATACAAAAAGAAAGATTTGATTCAATTGAGGAATATGAAAGTTCTAAGGGGAAGTTAGTAATTACAAGGGATATCGCTAATTCTATGAAAATGGATTCTGTAATCCTTCACCCTTTACCTCGAGTTGATGAGATAAGATATGGAGTGGACAATAACCATAGGGCTAAATATTTTGAGCAAGCGGAAAATGGATTATATGTTAGGATGGCTCTATTAAAATATGTTTTAGGATAAAAAATGGAAAAAGAATTAAAAGAATTAATAAAAAATAATGATTGGAATGAGGTATCAAAATATAAATATTTAACAGAAGAGTTTATGGAAAAATATCAAAATAAAATTTATTGGAATCATATATCATGTTTTCAAAAGTTATCAGAACAGTTTATAGAAAAATATCAAGATGAAGTAGGCTGGGGTTATATATCATGTAGACAAATTCTATCAGAAGAGTTTATTGAAAAATTTCAAAATAAAATTTATTGGGATTTTATATCATATCATCGAAAGTTATCAGAACAGTTTATAGAAAAATATCAAGATAAAGTAGGCTGGAGTCATATATCATGTAAACAAATTTTATCAGAACAGTTTATTGAAAAACATCAATATAGGGTAAGTTGGTGTCATATATCAAAATATCAAACATTATCAGAGGAATTTATAAAAAAACATCAATATAAGGTAGATTGGCTTAACATATCAATTAAGCAAAAATTATCAAAAGAATTTCTTAAAAATTTCCGGGATAAATTATATTTTGAATATATGAATAATTATGTTTGTAGAGAAAATTGTTATTGGTGTAATAAAGAATTGAAAAAAATAAAACTTAAAAATAAAACGATAAATTATTGTTCAGATTGTTTAAGATAAAGGAGAAAAAATGAATATTAAAGATATTAAGAGTTTAAGAGAAAAAACACAGGCCGGTTATGCTGATTGTAAAGAAGCATTGCTAAATTGCAATAATGATATGGAAAAAGCAGAAAAATATTTGAGAGCCAAAGGATACAATTTAATTGAAAATGTATCGAAAAATACGGAATGTGGAGTAATCGAATCATATGTCCATACAGGAAATAGAGTTGGAGTTCTTGTAGAAGTTAAGTGTCAAACTGATTTTGTAGCGAAAACTGAAGAATTTAAGACGTTTGCGAAAGAAGTTGCGATGCAGGTGGCATCAATGAAGCCTAAATATATAGAATTAAAAGATGTTGGTCTTGATAAATATGCCGAGGAATATGAATTTAGATATGAAAGATTATTTAAAGAATGTGTAGAAGCGGATGAGATACTTGAAAAGACAAAGTTAGAAATGGAACAATGGGTTTCGGAAGTTTGTTTGCTTAATCAACCTTATATGAGGGATGGAACCAAAACTATTAATGATTTGTTAGCAGAACTCGCAAATAAGACAAACGAAGTTTGTCAGATTACTCGGTTTAATCGTTGGGAAATTGGTGAAGAAGTTGAAAATGTTGAAATAGAAGAATGTAATGAAGAAAGTAGAATGAAAAAGTTTCTTGTTCCATCTTTA
>Ga0307377_10003476_pt1 | contig 17794 bp, 22 predicted proteins | sample TR3MG_FD_202535 | JGI IMG/M metagenome (GOLD analysis project Ga0307377, IMG submission 202535) | Soil microbial communities from Risofladan, Vaasa, Finland - TR-3 | ecosystem: Environmental > Terrestrial > Soil > Coastal area > Acid sulfate soil | place: Finland: Risofladan, Vaasa | collected... | reverse complement strand
CGGCATAGCATTCGACACGCGGGCCGTTCACTGGCACTGTTCAGTCTGTGGCAATCGCGGCACCATCAGCAATTGGCAAGGCACGTTCTGGGACCGGAGCGCGGATACGACGGCACATTGAGAGTCCCTGTCGCTGCGATTCGAACTCTCAGAGCCGTGCGCCGGCCTGGGCGTACGCAAGAGGCCCGGGGGCTGCCTTGCCTAATCTCGGGGGTTTTTCGCCACCCTGGCGACGTTTCGCGTTCGTTCGCCACCACTCGCTATACATGTGCGAGAGCGACGTGCTCTCGCACTTAGGACAACAACATGGCAATAGAAGGACGGCAACAGGCCACACGCGGCTTTCGCGAGCCGCTTTACGCAATCGAGTATAACGGCGGCGGCGCCGTGCTGGCGGTGGTCGGTGCAAATAGCTCGGAGCACGCGCTGCTGCGTGCTGAGTCGATACGGCACCTCGTGCCTATGCCCCGGCATGAATTGCTGACGGCGAGATTCCTCGAGAGCGGCCCCGTGACCTCCGCGTATTTCGCTTCCGATTTCTTCCAGTGGATGGACACCCTAGATTCCGACGGCGGCTGTCCAATTTGCGGCAAGTAAGCGCGCTATTCACCCCCGGTCGCCATGTGATGACCGGGGGCTTTGTTTTGCAGGCGACGGTGGGGCATGCTGCGAACTCCTATCCGCGAAGAATGGCCCCGCGATGACGCGGGGCCCAAATCCAATGCAAATTCCTTAATCAAGTTCGCCGCGTGCCAGCGGCGGCGTAACCCGCAGCCCACCGGTGTTCGACCACCGGCATATCTCACGCTTTCGGCCAGGTTCAGTCTTTCATGAACCATGGCATAACGATATGAATCCCAAACACCAATACGCAAACCAGCGCCATATTCTGCTGCCCCAGGGCCGACGAGAGCACCGCAAGAATGCCATTCATCGCGAGCGCTGCTTGCTGCAATACACGCCACTCGTCTCGCGTGAAGCACCTGGAGCGCAGCGCGTGCGTTGCCAGAGTTCCAATGATGACTATTAGCGTCATCAGTCCGACGCTATCCAATCGGTCCAGATAGTCCAGCCCCCCTAACCTGCGTTGGCACTCAACCTCCGCGAGTACCATAACCCCGCCGTAGCCAAGGGTTATCGCGACGAGCTTGTTCCAGAATCCCGGCCGGTACCACGGAGCATCCTCCGCCGCCTTCTCTTCTTCCTCCATCGCCTGTATCGCTTTCCAATTGAATTACCGCGCGCCCGCGCTACCGCCCTACGGACTTGACGACGTGCCGCGCAATCGCCAGAAGGCGCAGCAGGTTTCCGGGTAGCGCGCCAGGCGCATAGCGCAGCGCCGTGACCGCCTCTCGCAGCTCGAGCACCTCCCCGGTCTCGTCGTCATCAAGTCGACACGCGGCGGCTCCGGCGACGATTACGCTCGGCTCCGGATGTTCTCGTCGCCCGGAACTGCGTGTTGCGCCCGCCGCGCTTGCCACGAGCAGAAGCTTTAGATAGATTGCGTCGAAACACGCCGTCATTCGAGTGTGCCTGCAGTTCGCAGCGTTTTCCGCGTCTCGCAGCAACTCCGTTGCCCTTTGTTGCCACATTTCCCGCTCGCGGTCGGGTGCCCCTTCATCCATACGATGTCCTTGTTGTCGTTGTAGACATCATGTATAGCGACGACCTTGGCCATTCCCGTGCCGCGCAAAAGAAAAGCGTCGGATGATATGACTCGTCCGAGGGGTTCAACCGACACGTCGCCATGCGGTACGTCGGTCGACCGGTCAGCACACCGAACGAGGGTTGCGCATACATGCACTGACTCCGGAGGCTGCTTTGGCCTGCTCTATTGTGCTAATTGTGTTCCAGGTCGAACAGGTATAGGATTCCGCCACGTGCTATTATATTGCAAACCTTCCAATGCCCAAGGCTGCCAAACCCCCGGTTGTCGTCCGCGCCAAGCGACCGCGCGGACGGCCGTCCTTCTTCGAGGAACGCACTGAGCGTTTGGCGGTTCGGATTCGTGTAGGTGTGAAATCCCGGTTCCGGCTGTTCGCCGCGGTGGACGAAGTCTCTCTAAATCGTTCCTACGCGACCGCGATTGAGGAATTTCTGGACGAACGCCCTGACAAGAATGCAGGGCTCGCCTTTGCGCAGCCCAAAGCGGCGCCTCGCGGCACAAAGAAAGGGGCGTGGGAGCAACTACTACTGTTGCTGCCCTACACGCTGATACGTGGCATCCGAGGCCACGCGCTGATTGAAGGGGTGTCCGCCGCGGCACTTGTAGCCACCGCGCTCGAGTGGTATGCGCAAAAGCGCGGGCGGACGCTGCAGGTCATTACGACAGGCAAGCGGCGCGCCGGCTGACAGGCGTTCCCGCCACGAGCCGCTGCCGTGGCGCAAAGGCGGAACTGACAAGGGTGGCGACAGCGTATGGCCGATGCGGCAAAGCGCAGCCCTGCCGCCGCCGGTATTCGCGCCTGGTCACCAGCGAGACTTAGCCTGTTACCATTCTTTCCATAACGTGCTATAATATTACCTCTTATGGAAACGCTAGCTAAGGCCTTGAACACGAGATAAGAAGCACCCAATAGACACAATGACATGAAACCGGTCCAAAAATTCCGCTCTGCCCTTGCCTTCTGGCAGCAAGTCGCCATGGTTACGCTCGCCTACGGCGCTGTAATGTTCTTGCTTGCCCTCACATTCAGCGATGAACTTGGATTTGCCAAATTGTTTACCATGCTGACAGCCAGGGACCTTGGCCTGCTGCTCGTGAGTGGCGGCACCATCGGCCTACACTTTTTCCGGTCGCACTGGGAAAAACAAGGGCGATGGACTGACGTCAAATGGTTCGCCATCGGAACGCAGGGCGTGTTGTTTCTCCTCACGCTGGCGGCAGGGTTGAACCCGCTCCTTGGTACCTATTTTTCCGTGGTGGCGGTGTGCCACCTTGCGCTCCCGCGGCTCACGCAACAGCCAGCAGCGTCCGCCGAATAACGCCGGCGCTAGTAGCAATATTTGCCATGAAACTTTCGAATGCGCCCTATCCTCCGGATGCCAGCGGCCCGCAAGCCTCCACGCGTTCGGACGCTTCGGCCGCGGTGCCACCGTTGTCAACGATAGCTGCGAGCACCGGCGTTGCGCCGAACGGAAACTTTACCCTGGCAGGTGAGGACACCGCCGGCCCACTTCTGACCGTGGGACAAGCGACAGCGGTTATCGGCCTCGGCTGGGCGTTGGCCTGCCTCATACTGTCGCTCGGAAGCACCGCCACGCTTGGCACGGTCTGCGGCGACACCTGGGTTCTGTTTTTCGTGGCTTGGCTTGTTCTGATTTCAATCGGGAGAGCCGGCTTCTCAGTGGGCGGAGGCGACAACTACAGCTACAACTACGATAACGACGACTGGCAGTTCCCTGAAGACCACGGCCCGAGTGTTAACATCGACGGAACGCCGATGTGCGGCTACGTAGACGCGAATGGAAACCCCTACGGGGTCACCCGCTCAAGCATTGACTAGACCGTCCGACCCGCTTACGAAATTTTTCAACCCAAGGGTGCCCGGTCCAGAATATTCCGACCACAGAGGTGCGTCATCATGGGTTGGGCGTCGGCGAATCCGCCTCTTGTCAAGCGACATGACTTGCCACTAGAGAGCAACTCAAGCCTCTCCATGGTCGATATCCTGCAATCACTTTGCCAGAACAGTCGCCGCCCGGTCCGCGAAACGGCTTCCCTGCAATACGCGCTTCGGCTGCAGCTCAAGCAGCCTTACTCCGGCTCGGTGATAGCATAAAATTGGCTCGGACCGCGTCCCTTCCGTCAGCTTTCCAGATGCCCACAACCTGCTCGCCACTATCGCGTGAACAATAGGACGACCAAATGAAAGCCCGCAGAACGTTCACGACCGCCGTAGCCACCTGTGCCATAGCCCTGGCCGGCCTTACCCTTCTCACCCCGACCACCGCACTCGGCCGAAAGAGCGCGGCAGAACGCCTTGTCGAACAAGGCTACGCCGCCCTCACCGCCGGCGGCCCAGTCACAGTTCCAGCTACCGGCGAGCTCGAGGTCGCCTTCTCACCGCACGGTGGATGTACCGCACTCGTCGTCAAGGTAATCGACTCCGCCCAGCACTCAATCCGCGTCCTGGCCTACTCCTTCACCTCGGCCCCGATTGCCAAGGCCCTCGTCGACGCACACAAGCGCGGCGTCGACGTGCAGGTCGTTGTCGACAAGAGCCAGAAGAGCGCCCGTTACACGTCAGCAAACTTCATCGCGAATGCCGGCATCCCGGTTCGAATTGACAGCAAGCACGCGATTGCGCACAACAAGGTCATCATCGTCGATAGCAAGACGGTGGAGCAAGGGAGCTTCAACTACACCCGGGCGGCTGAGAAGAGTAATGCCGAGAACGTGCTGGTAAACTGGGACAACCGGCAGCTAGCCGAGGTGTATCTCAGGAACTGGCGGCGGCACTGGAGACATAGCGAGCCGGTGGCGGCGATGTACTAGACGGTCCCCCTCGCGCCGTATATAGCCACGTTCGAATCATCAGTCTCATGTACATATCCCACAATACCCGACGATTTAATGTTGTGAGGTTTCGGTAGCGATGCTTGCCGTCAATCAGCCGAATCAACCTGACCTCGCGAGCGCACCTCCCGGAAAGAGGGAAGGAGATGCGCAGACTTGGGGCCCGACTGTCCTCGGCAGACTACTTACGACCACGGAGGACTGGCGCCTTACGCTCAACGGTCACCAATTCCTGCTTCGAGCAGGTAATACGCAATATAAAGGTAACGCCCTTGCGCTCGAGAAGCTTCGCGTCGAACAGGGCGCAATTTGGTCAAGCGTAACTATACCGCTGCGCGAGGGGTTAACGCTTCGGCTCGACGGCGTACCGAACTCATCCGCACAGCGTATGGCTTCGGAAGTCGCCGACGTTACCAGGTCAATCCGCATTTCGCAGCTTCTTCAAGACTTTGACATGCTGATTTCACCAATTTTTATGTGGGGAACAAGCGCACGTGACGCTTGCATGACTCAGCTTAAGAGCAAGGGGTGGCTGACGCACGAATTCAAGACCCAGCTCAACCGAGTTAAGCCTAACGGCTTTCCTGAGCTGCTTTCGGAGCCGGAATTAGAGTCGCACCTCAAGAGCCAACCTCGAGCAGTTCAGGATGCGGTCTGGCTGTGGAAGCAGGACTTTACCGAAGTCGCTGACGGCATCAATGAGCGTCATCTCGCCAAGGAACTGAAGGACTCGAGGGCCTTCTTTGACCAGGTCGAGAAGTCGCCTTTGACTGATGAGCAGGCGAAGGCCGTGGTCTGTTTCGAGAATCGTGTGCTGCTGGTGGCGTCAGCTGGCTCGGGTAAAACGTCGACCATGGTGGCGAAGGCTGGATATGCGCTGAAGAAGGGTTATTTTGACGCCGATAAGATTCTCCTGTTGGCTTTCAACAGCGATGCTGCGGCCGAACTGAGAGAACGAATAAAAGAGCGGCTTGAGCCGCTCGGACTCCCTGCCGACAAAGTCGTAGCGAAAACCTTCCATGCTTTTGGCCTAGACGTGATTGGTGCCGCGACTGGCAAGCGCCCGTCGCTCGCGCAGTGGGTCGAGAATGGGAAAGACCTAGAAGTGCTCCTAGACATCGTCGATGAACTAAGGGACAAGGATGCCAATTTTCGGGCTAATTGGGACCTTTTCCGCCTGGTGTTTGGTCAGGACCTGCCCGAATTCGGCAAGGAAAGTGAGTCGCCAGACTCTTGGGACAGCAACGCTCGAAGTCCCGGTTTCTGGACACTGAACAATGAGGTAGTCAAGAGCCGGGGTGAACAGTTGATTGCGAACTGGCTCTTCTACAATGGGGTGAATTATGCGTACGAAACTCCCTACATTCACGAGACTGCCGACGCAACTCACAGGCAGTATCGACCAGATTTCTACTTCCCGGACATAGACGTCTACCTCGAGCACTGGGCGTTGGATGATAGAGGTGACCCGCCGCCAGCGTTCGAGGGCTACAAGGCGGGCATGGCGTGGAAAAAGAACTTGCACACGGACAACGGTACTACGCTCCTCGAAACCACCATGGCACAGCTGTGGTCAGGCGCAGCTTTTGAATATCTCGCAAACGAGCTTACGGACCGGGGAATTGTCCTCGACCCTAACCCAGAACGGCCGGCATCTGGACGTAAGTCTATCGAGAACCCGCGGCTTGCCAGAACATTCCGGTCGTTCCTCACGCATGCGAAGAGCAATCGAATGACAATGGAAACGCTTCGCACGAGAATGGACGGTGGTGCTGCCGGCCACTTCCGCTATCGTCACAATATCTTCCTGAACCTCTTCGAACAAATCTTCGAAGCCTGGGAGAGAAAACTCAGGAGCGACCAGTGTATTGACTTCGACGACATGCTCAACCTGGCGGGCGACTGCTTAGAGGAAGGTAAGTGGATTAGCCCTTACGAACTCATCATGGTCGACGAATTTCAAGATGCCAGCCAAGCGCGCGCGCGGCTCGTGGCGGGTCTTGTCCAAAAGTCGGATAAGTGCCTCTTCGCCGTCGGCGATGATTGGCAGAGCATCAACCGATTTGCGGGGGCTGACCTCGCGGTTATGACTGACTTTGAATCTAGATTTGGACGAGCAATCACCTTGAAATTGGAAACGACATTCAGGTGTCCGCAATCGCTCTGCGACATCAGCAGCTTCTTCATTCAGAAGAATTCCAAGCAAATCTCGAAGGGCGTTCGTGCCTCCAGTCCCGACGTTGCGCAACCAGTCCGTATTATCAGCGTCGACGAGGAAGCACAAATTGGGGCGGCCGTCAGCAAGCGCATCGAGGAAATCGGCACCGAAACGCCGGGCAAAGGCAACAAGGTCCGCATCTACATCCTTGGACGTTACAACAAGGATAGGATTTACCAGCCGATAAGCTACAACGGTACCCGAATAGAGGTGGAGTTCATAACTGTGCACCGGTCTAAGGGGTTGGAGGCAGACCACATCATCGTGCCAAGAGTGACGGCCGAGACGCTCGGATTCCCCAGCCGCATTGAAGACGACCCAGTACTCCAAATCGCAATGCCAGGCGGTGACTCCTATGAGTACGCGGAGGAACGGCGCCTTTTTTACGTGGCGATGACCCGCGCCCGGTCGAGCGTCACGCTCATTACGGTCTCTGGAAAGGAGTCACCCTTCATCGCCGAGTTGGTTAAGGACCACAAAATCGAAGTCCGCAACCTCGACGGCTCCATCAGCTCGAACGAGGTATGCCCTTCCTGCCATGAGGGCTTTCTAGTCAGGAAGGTTGGAAGGTATGGCCTCTTCTTTGGATGTAGCCGATTTCCTCTATGCAGCCATACACAGAATATAACGCCTGTCCGCTATCGGGGTACTGCGGACGCACTGTCGAAGAATACCTAGACGGCCGCAACTGCGACCCTAAGCGGAAGTAGCCCGAACAGGAAAGCGGTCGCTCAATGCCAAGGTTCACCCGCGCCCCGACAGCGCCAAGGGGCTACAGGGATGTCGATTGGAACATTTAAAGTAACCCGCCTTTCGCGGCTTTACGCCCAAGGTTCTGTTGACCGAAAGGTTAGGCGCCACCTTTGAAAACCCAAGACTTGACCATCTCCGGATACGCGTCAATAACTTCTTGGGTTGGCGTCACCTCTGCCGAGTTGCGAGAGAGAAGCACGGCGACAATGATTCTTCCAAAAACGACCGCTTCTAGCTTCGATTCCAGGACGCTTTGCCACTGGTCAAAGCCGCCGGGCACCTTCGTAAGGCGCTCCAAGTCACCAGTCGCCTCGTGCGCAATGTAGTTCCGTGCATCACGAGCAGTATGGAGCATTGCCGCATAGTCTTCCTTGAGCTTTGCCCGGTGCGCAATGAGTTTGTTGAGTTCAACAAGCCTTCCGAGAACGGCCTTCGACACGGCAGTAAAGAACTCATCATCAGACTGTCCTTCCGGTTGTGGCTCTCTTATTTTCAAAGAAAAAGCAAGAGAGCGGCAATCGTCCTCGAACCCGGAAGCAATGTATAGGGCTCTGCCGAGTAACACACAAGCAGTTTGCGTAGCTGCGTCAGCAGGTGGATTAGCGAGCAGCGGCATGTGATGCCCAACGTCCCGCATGACCCGCCGCGAAGCGGTCGGTGTCGATGCGGCGGTTAGACCGCATATCCATCACCATAGCTGTCGCAGATTGACCTGTGCCAGAGCTGGTCCACCAGAGGGCCAATAGTCGGGCTTCTTTAGCGCGACCTTCCCGGGCTCTGGCCCGAAGGAAAACGCGAAGACTTCAGACTCGATAGCATGAAGTTCGTTGATGCACTCTGCCGCGCGAGCCTCGAGTTTTTCGAAGTCCTGTTCGACGGACTTGTTGAGATGATGGAAGTCGTTGCGGTCGCTGAGGATAGCCAGCGCGGCGGACAATGACCGGTCAAGCAGGAACCCTTCGCGATGTAGATAGCGACATCGTTCCACAGGGTCGCTCGGCATACGAGTTCGATTATGTTCCGCCAAGAACCGGGTGAGCGCCTCAACGTATGCCTGTGCAACGGAGATAGCGCCGTAAAAGTAGCCCGCGATATACATCCCTGCACACTCCGACGCGGCGCTGGCGAACCAATGCGCGGGGATAATGTTCTGAAGCTTTACACGCGAAGCGCGAGCTAGTCGCTGCGGCAGGCTGGCTTCGAAGCTGCCCCGCATGTCCTTCAATAACCCCTCGTTGTGCTCGCCGCTCATGGTCTGCGGTCTAACTTTGCGATGAACCGCGCTGACTGCGCGCGCCTCTCAATCGCATGGTTAGGCCATGTCCTGCGTGGACAGGCAACGGCATGTGCTCGAAAACAATCATTCGTCCCATTTGATAACGTGTGCCCAATCAATCTTGTCCTGAAAGTCTCTCGTGAAGCGAGTGATGGCGGTGCACCACTCGGGCACGTGAATGACTACTTGCCATGGCGAGCCATTCTGTTCGGTTCCTGTAAGCTGGTACATTCCCGTCCAATACTCGTATTTCGAGGTGCCGGCAATGCCGTCATGCCACACTAGCTTGGCTTCCGTCGCGTGAATAATCTTGTTGCAAGACTCTCTGAGGGCGAGAAGCGTAAGAGGCCCGGTGGCATAGCCGATTTTTAGTCCTGCCACTGCGTTGTTCTGCATCGACTGAACATCTAGCTCTTCGTCCTCGTGGCGCGCAAAGTCCTGAAGCATGCGAATCTTTACTGCCGCGTCGATGAGGGTGCCGCTAACAAGGGTTTTAAGACGCCCTAGGTACTCCCCCCACTCGTAGTCCGAAGCCGGTTCGGCAGTGCGGTCGATAAGAAAACGTGCACAGAATTCCTGCGAGCCGAGGGCAACGTGATGCAGAGCGAAGAGCCGAGCTTCGACCGAATCGAAATCAAACGAATGAGGCATTAATCGTATCCTGTGGTTTACCGTTCGCGTTCCGCGGCAAGAGCTAGCAAGCGCTCGACCGGGTGCGCGAACGGATACACAATTACCAATATAGCCTAAGCACCGAGGGCGCGTTGGTCTACTGGGTGTGCCAGTTCCTGTGCTTCCGCGGGTTCCGCCCGCAGGTGACCGCTTCTGGCCGCTCCGGCCTGAAGTGACAGGCAATTCGCGACCCAAACCGGCCGGCGAGCATAGCGGAAAGCGGTCGTTCAACGCCACCCGTAAGACGCGCGCCCTTGCGGTATCGGCTTGTTGGTCATGTTAGCGGTCAACTCCAACAATTCTCTTGGCGCGGCCCAGCACATGGTCATACGTCATTACCGTCAAATTGTGATAGCCCGCGTTCAATATTCGGTAGGTTTCCACCTGACTGACGTTCCAACCACTCGACCGCCCAAAAATTAAAATGCAACGTGGCTTTACGGTTTTTACCTGTCCCACGCGTTCTAAAAACTTCACGCTGTTGGCCTCTCTTTCGACCTCGTATATGTACCTAGAGGCCTGGGCTATGGCCTTGGTTAAATCGGATGAGGGAACATAATTCCCGTGGTCCAGGGATGCCGCCCAGAAACGAAGGTCACCGTCCGGTCTCTTGATTTCAACAACATCCAAGAATCCGTCGTACGCTTCCATCAGGAAGTCAGATATGTTCTTAACGTCTATGTGACGTTCATCCAGGACTCGAACAAATTCGCTACCTAGCACCCAACTATTGTTTTGGAACCACTCTTGCCAGGCGTCTTCCTTTTGGTCGTGTTCGAGCATCGTTTCAAACTGCTTGATTGCGTGAACACGATGCGCCTGCTGCAAACCAAAGGCAATGTCTTCTGGGATTATGTTGTTTGACAGAATGAATCGAATTATTTTTTCCTTTTCGGGAAGGGAAAATAGCGCCCTAATCTGAGCAGCGTTCTCCTCCTCGTAGGGCTTGTCCAACGGAATGAATGCCTTCACCCCTTGCCGAAATGGTTCATAGTGTTCCCGAAGAAATTCGATTAGAGTTTTGAATTCCTCATCGTCTAGAGTAAGTTCGCTCTTCGGCTGAGATGACTCAGGAACTTCGTCATCTAGCATCTCTTTTGGCTTCTTGTAGCGGCCAAGTTTTAGGCTTATATCCTCTCTGCCGGAGTCATGGGGAATGCTCCAAAATACAGCGCGCGTAATCACGCTTGGTCTATTACGAAGGACCTTTGCCAATTTATCTTTTACGCGCTGCATCATGCCTCCTGTGACTACTAGCGCCGTGGTGAGCGGCGGGCCAGTTCGGAAGAAGAGCGAGGCGCAGCGCTCCCGGCCTGGCCGTTCCACTTGAAGTTAGAAGTTATTTCCATAAGTGCTATTGCGGTCGTGGCAGTTCACTCCTGACAGTCGGCTCGCCGCGTAAGGATTCGTACGCCTTTCCCTCAGGGCGAGGACCATGTTAGGGCTTGGATAGAGCATTGGATTGTTTGCTCGCTTGTACGCGCTCAAGGTGCTGTACCGCTTCTGGCGCCAGCGTATTTGTTTTGAGCGTGGGCGCCATGGACTGTACTGGCCTTTCTACAGGCAGTTTCTCGGGCTTAGAACCTGGAGTGCATTCAACCTTGGGCGCGATGTTGACTGATAGTTGCCCAAGATAGAAGGTAAGCGCCGCGGCCAACATTGCGCCCGCAAACCCGAGCCAACCGGACCACCACGAGGCCCGCGATTGTATTCGAGCCAATCGTGCGGCAAGCGTATGTTCGACGATTATGGTGTTTGCCGTTTCGTAGCGTACTTGTGTGCGCTGTAACTCTGACGCCAACTCAGAAAGCGTCATTTTGGATAACGAGCGTTCGTAGTCGGTGGCTTCATTAAACCAGAAGGCGTCTTTGTCACGCGCAAAAAGCGCTCTGATGTGGGTAAGCAGGTCGGCGAACATTGTGTGTACCGTTGTGCGCTTGCTGGTTTTCTACCGCATTAAATTATCGCGAAAAGCAACACGTTAGAAATAGCTTGTGAGCATACACCCAGAGCGACTCACCGGCTGCTTTTTGGCAATTTCGGCGGTGACCGCTCCTCGCCGAACCCGGTCTGCCAATTCCCTCGCCTATTCATGCCGTCTAGGTCCGTAGTCCGGTTGATACCAGCCGCCTGGTCCCTCCAACCAATCTGCAGGCCATCCCGGACAGGGCCCCCGCATCGCCGTTGATGCACTCCCAGCACCGAGCCGCGAAGCAATACGAGAAGAAGGTTTTGCCATCTAACAGTCGCGGGAACATAATCGCCACGTAGAATTCAATTTATAGCGACGAAAATGGCACGCAAGCGCGACGAGAACATATTCGAGCTGCTCGCGCAACTCCCATGGTGGATTAGCGTCATTGTCGCGGGGCTCATATATGCCTTCCTTGCATGGATGCTACCGGGCATGGCTGGGAACAGTATTCTCATGAAAGGCGTTGTACAAGGGCTTTCGACCAACGCATGGCTTTTTGCCGCCCTCTTCCTGATTCCAATTCCGCTCTCCCTCTTGAATTCACTTGGCGGCGGGAAATCGCCTAGGCGGTCGACTTCACGAAGGAAGGACGACGGCATCTTCGACATGCTCGCCACCCTGCCATGGTGGGTGAGCGTAGTGGTCGCCAGCATTGCGTACATTGTCTTTCAATGGGTATTTCCTGCGCTTGCCGGCCACTCCTTCATGCTCAAGGCGATGGCCCAAGCCGTTCGGACCAACGCCCTCCTCCTCGCCTGCCTTTTTCTGATTCCAGCGCCAGTCGCTTACTTCAACGCTACGCGCCGGCGCACGCTGCTCGATTCGCAAACGGGCATTGAGAGCATCCGGGCGATGACCTGGCAGGACTTTGAGCTCCTGGTCGGGGAGGCCTTTCGCCGCCAGGGCTACGGCGTCGAGGAGCGCGGCGGAAGTGCGCCGGATGGTGGCGTGGACTTGGTGCTGAGCAGGGATGGCAAGACGACGGTGGCGCAGTGCAAGCGCTGGCGCGATGCCCAGGTCAGCGTACAGCCTGTGCGCGAGCTTTTCGGGGTGATGCATTCCGCGGGGGCGGACGCGGCTATCTTTGTCAGCACTGGCGCCTACACGGCCGACGCCTTGGAGTTCGCCCGGGGGCAGCCGATTCGGCTGATTGACGGCGACGAGCTTGCGCGCATGGTGGCCGCTATCCAGGAGGAGCGGCGGATAGAGAGCCGACTGACGAAAACGTTAACGCCATCCCCACAGCCACCTGTATACGGGAAAGTCTGCCAAATCTGCGGAGGCGCAATGACAAAGCGGATTGCGAAGAAAGGGCCTAAGGTCGGCGGTTCGTTTTGGGGCTGCTCTCGCTTTCCTGCGTGCCGAGGTACGCTTTCGGGCTAGCCTCGAAAGGCGCATACTCTCGCATACACGCCAAAGCCTCAGCCTGCTTTGATACGAAGTCCAGGTGTCGTCAATAAGGCTCATGCTACTCCCGCATCATCGCAACGCTCTTGTCTGAATGAAACTTAAACAAAAAACTCGCGGGATGGCCAAGCACCTGACACGTCTGCGACCCGACGAGGAATTCTGGCTGGAACAACCGGCCAAGAAACATGTAGAGGCACTACGGAACCTGGGCTTCTCGATTCCCTTTGAAGTAGGTGAGCGACTGCTGCCTCCTGCCAATAGCGGGTCTGCCTGCAGGCGTAATGCCAATGGCGATGTAATCATCCACCGCGACCAGCCAATGGAGACGGCTTATCGGCTGGCCAAACGGCACTGGAAGGAGTCCCGTGGCCGCTACGACATCGAAGAGCACTCGAAAATCGTCGATGTTCCGTACAAGAGATATCCGCGTACCGAGGTCCCACCGTATTTGGTGGAGCTAAGCATGCACCGGGGCGACGACGGTGTGATGCATGTCGTGGCCGGCCCATTTGCCTTCAACAAGGCAGACGACGAACGGGCAACGAACACGGCTAACGTGTTCATCGAGCTCTTCGGGGAGTGCGGCAAGCTCTAACGCTGCGGCGAAAGGCCGGTCTTCGGCCTCACCGTTACGTTGGCGTTTTAATTTAGGATAGCCGATACTTCAGCTTGCGCCTGCGCCTTTATCGCACGCACATTGGAGCGACGCATGCTCTGAACAACATCCGCAATTGGCGTACCGGCAAGGACGAAAACCACCATGCCAGGCCAGCCTGTGGGGTCCTTGATGAAGGGCTCGACACCGAGCAGAGACCACAGAAATGTGACCGTGAAACACGTCATCGCTGTCGCACGCAACCCAGCTAAAAATCCACCAATTACCGCAGCAACTGCTACAGTCGGGTAAACAGTTAGCCAAGCCAATCTTGACCCAAGCGCCCACAGTGGCCATAACCTCAAAATAGCGGCGAAGGCGACCAGCGGAACGACTACGGCGTAACGCAGCCACGCGTGGCAAAGCAGACTCTCTTCGTACATGCGTAATACCAACGATTATTATGGTTAATTGCAGGTAGATGTTTTAATTCCATCAGAAGGTCAACACGGCGACCTCCTACCGTAAGGGTGAGTGTATCTTTTTCAGGACCAGGTCCTGCTAGAGGTGATTTGCTGCCCCGTTTAACGACAGCCCAACCCTAGTTCATCCGGCTACCAATATGCACAACGCTGCATATTGCTTCGAGTGGTTGTACGGGTATAGCATGTTTTTTGTTGGGTTGTGTTTTCGCCTCAGGAAAATTGACGTCCAGTCGGTCTTGCCCAGACAAGAATGAACACTGCACTAAGGAGTCGCTTTCCGCCGTTCGCGAACGAAGCGAGTCTGAGGTCTGCGATTGAATCGGTCTGTGCCGATTGCGGAAATGTGACATACCTAAGAATTCTTCCCGTGACTCCTCGGCCTGTTCACCAATTTGCTTGCTTTCTGAGGCTAGACTCAGCCGCAGCCGAATCCAAGCTGACGCTCAAGTTCCATGTATTCAGATTCGGTAGCGATATTGCGTTCCTCGCTGACGTGCATGAAAGATGGGCCGGCCCGGCCATGTAAGCATATTGACGGAGTTCGGGCCTTTAGGATTTCCTAGCCCGTGGTCGAGTAGGTGTCCTCGCCAAAGCGGTCCTCCACCTCTGCTATAGAAGAGGCCCGCGAATTTTCAAGCTCATAGGCAAGAGAAAATGTGGCCTAGTTAAGGCAACGCAGCACCCACCTGTTTGCGGTGGGACCGAATCGAAACTCCTGCATTGCCTGTTCCTCGGCAGCAACCGCGGCTGCCGGGACTCCGATTCGTACAAGGAGCGACCCGACCTGCGCACCAAACCTTGGTGCCACGCTCTTGAAGCCTCTTGCCGGCAAAATCACAACGAGCAACGAGCGCTCGTTGATGCACAGGGCGAGCTGCTGCGGGCGGGCGAAAATGAGGTTGGCATACCAGTCGCCGAGCACGGTCGTCGGGGGAACGGTCTCGGCCTTGGCAGGGACACCCGCGCGGTCGAGCAGCTTGCGAGTACAGCGCAGCGTAATCACGCGTTGTCTCCGCTCGAGCGCCCTACTTCATGTGCGAACACGAACGCGGGCAGGCAAACGAAGAGTAAGGGCACCTGGTCCGTTATTCAGCGCCCACATGGCGTATTTATGCCATCATTGCTACGTCGCAGCAATTCATTCTGTCGTATTGATAACGTTACAGTTATTAGACATATCCCATCTTGTTAATGTGGGTAATCAAATATTCTATTGCATTGCAGCAATTTTGCTGTATCATTGGAACTGCGGGGTTTCTCCTCCTCCTCCTTTGGAATCCCGACTTCAAGCCGATGGCGCTCCCAAGAGCCCCATCGGTTTTTTTTCGGAGGGTTCCGGCGCTGCTTCGCATGGCTCAGCGTCTCGCCTCAGTGCTCACAGAACGAACACGCCCGCCGCCAGAAGCCATCCGCCCAGCGTTGTAAACATCATGACAAGCAAGGGGGACCAGCGTGGAACTAGATTTTCCGGAGCGTCACGCGAAATAGCTTCCGGGGCAGCTTTCCCTCATCAAACGCATCAATGCTGAGTAGCTTGTAGCCCTTCGCCAAACGCCCGACCATTTCCTTGGTGAAGAAATGAACAATAAAGCCATCGACTTCATACATGTCCTCGCCGCGGGCGATTCCTGTTCCATAGTCCGAATCTCCGCTGTGTCGGACGGTGTAAACATGAAGGCCGTTGGGGCGTAGCACGCGTCTGACTTCGGCGGACAGGAATTCCAGCTCCGTCGTGGTCAGGGCCATGCAGAACAGCATATGCGAATAGCAACCATCGAAAGACTCATCGTCGAAGGGCAAACGGTCTCTGACATCATGACGCAGAGCGGTAATCGCGCCCCCCAGTCCCTGCTGCTGCGCCCTTTTTGTAATCGCATCCACCGCGCTCTCGGAATAGTCCAGCACATGGACGCGAAAACCGGCGCGGGCGAAAAACAGCGTGTCGCGCCCTTGTCCCCCGCCTAACTCGAGAAGAGTGGTTTTCCCCTCCTTCTCAAATAGTTCCGCGGCGGCCCGGGCGGGGTCGCTTGGTTCCCCGCCAAACATCTCCGGCTTCTGAATGAATGTCTTTTGCCAGTGTTGCCTTTGCGCATCAAGGATGTCTTTCATCCCGGTCTTCCCCTTTGACCCTGAAGGTCTATCTTAAGTTGTTCAATTTCTTCTCGGGTCACCGACGACTTTGCCGACGAGCAGTGGTCGGGGGCCACATGCCCTGCGCGCGATGACCAAGTCGAAGGGCGGTTACCACTCGCGGCAGGACTACCGAATACCACCGCGCGCCACCAACGGTTACCCGCCAAAAAACCGCTTCATGAGGTCAAAGTAATCCCGCTGCCAGCCACCATCGCGGTAACTGGTATTTCCGTCCGGTACGTTCGTATGATGAATCGTGACCCGCGTTCCGCCGGCGACCGGCTCAAGCAGCACTTCAATTTGCGAATCAGCATCGGAATCTCGAAACTGCGTCGTTCGCCACGATTGAACGATTCGCCGCCCGGGCTCCAGCACGATGTTTCTCCCGGTAATATAGCCCCACCAGACCGCAAATCTGTCCCCTTCCACAGCCGATATGGTCGCGGGTTGGCCGCCTGTCATTTTGGCGTGCAATCTGCTATCGAGCCACGCCTCGTAAATCTGTTTTGGTGTCGCGTGAATGACATCGGTCACCGTGAAATCGAATGTCATCGCGCCTCCTCCCTGCGCAACGCGATTGCCCGGAGCAGCAGGCTACGGGTAAAGCGGAGTGTCATCGCCGCTAGGCTGCGACGAAACCGCTCTTGGTCAAACGATACGACTTGAAATCGGGAAGCAACTCTAGCCATCCGCGCTCAATGGCAAATCGCAGGCCAGTTTCTAAGTCTTTCGGGCGGTAGCCTCTTTGCTTCCAGAGCGTGAGAAAGCTGTCGCTGCGTCGCACGTCGCCGGCAAGCAAACCAAAGTGCCAGACGAAAATCGCCAATATCGCGCCCGCACATAGCTCTGGGGTCGGTTGTGTTGGTTGTGCTCGCTGTGTTGCCATCGGAGCCTCCACTGCCAAGCTTGCAAATAGCGTTCGCCCGCGGTGCCGGACCGGCCACTCGTGATGACCCATCATATACTTCGCGACGTGGGGGCGCACTGACAATCGGCATTAGTAATGCGCACAATCGGGAAAGACGATTGCGACGCAGCGACATTCTTGTACCATTGGTTTGCGGGGTTTCTCCTCCTCCTCCAAATGGAATCCCGACTTTAAGCCGATGGCGCCCACAAGGCTCCACCGGCTTTTTTCTTGCGCGCGTTCACGCGACAACGAGCCGACTCAGCCGAAAAAAGCCCCGCGTTTCCGCGGGGCTTGCCTAAGAATTGAAGCATGCATCAGCAATACCTGCGACGCCGCTCCACTGCCGTTATATCCCGGTGCCAACCGGGCCCCGCCCGCAGGTGCCAACCCGCAGACGCTATTCACTGCATCACCATCTTTGGTGACAAAACGCCATATTTGACTGCTCTCTGCTTTTGCTCGCTCGCCACATCCAGCTAGTCTGCGGTTCGGTCATCGCTGATTGCAGAGTCTCCCTCTCCGGGGCCTTCGTGCAGGTGCCACCCTGCGGCCGTCGGAGATTCCCAAGTTAGTCCATAAAGCATGCACTTAGCCGTCCAGCTCCCAACATCCCATATGCTGAGGTTTTCCCTCTCACCCAGTGGGTTTTCGAGTACGCCAAGATTCCTAACGCGTTATCTACCGAGGATGTTGTTCGTCACTGCTAGCCTGTCGACACTGTGTGTCGATAACGGCATCGTGCTCTAGAAGCGTCTTCGAGAGACGCCTTATTCGGAATAGCTATCCAGGGCTGGTTGCCGCTTGCGCGACACCCGAGCGCATACGCCAGTTCTCCCTTGTATGCCTGT
>Ga0307377_10003475_pt1 | contig 17795 bp, 7 predicted proteins | sample TR3MG_FD_202535 | JGI IMG/M metagenome (GOLD analysis project Ga0307377, IMG submission 202535) | Soil microbial communities from Risofladan, Vaasa, Finland - TR-3 | ecosystem: Environmental > Terrestrial > Soil > Coastal area > Acid sulfate soil | place: Finland: Risofladan, Vaasa | collected... | reverse complement strand
CAGCTCTTCCGCCCGTTATTTTAACAGAACCCTTAGAACCAACAGTATTTGTAAAAATTCTTATATTAACTAATTTAGTAATACTGTCTTCAAAAGCAATTGCATAGCTATTTGTTGATTGTCTATTGATTGCAGCAACCACTTCATCAGCAGTAGCATTGGTTATGTCAGTAAATTCATCTGCTCTAAACTCAATTCTTTCATCTACGAAATTATCAACTGTATACTCTAATTCCCACTCATCAGCTAAGGTAAATGGAGAAGAAAGCCCACTAGATATAAACGATGTAGTTGACTCTTTAAAGAAGAAGATATCTAAAAGCTTATCCATAATAAGCTTTACTTGCTTAGGCTGATATGACATTATGGGAATAAATTCTCTGAAAGTAGGATCATCCATGCCGACAAATCTAGGTCTTTGTACTAAGCTTGCTGCTCCTAGTCTATCTAGATAAGGTCGACCAGCAGTCTTAACAAAAAACTGTTGTCTAACTGATTCAATGAGGTCAAGTGTTTCTTGATCTACATCACCAAGGGCTTCTATAATAGCTGTCCAATTAGGATTAGACCTAGTACCAAATAATTCTGGCATTTGATCATGTATATTATCTACTCTTGTAATTTTATCAGCCATCTTATACCTTATGCAATACTAATATCTGAAGATTCAACAAATGCTTTTTCATCTGAAGATATTGATATTCTTTCCTCAGATGGTTCCGGCGTAATAAACGTTACAGCTAATACACCATCAATATTTTTAACTCTGACAATAATATCAGATAAGATTACATCTTCACCAACACCTAAATCAGACACGTAGTTAATAATAGTTGATGTAATTTCATCACTGATTTCACTTAAGTTAACACCATTTTCAGTTGTAATATCAACTGCTATAGCAACTCGCCTTGGCAATGGTGGTAAAACTTCAATTAAACTACCAACGGCTTTTCTACCAGGAAAGTTAATTATATCTGGCTCGTAGCCATCTATGATTCTTTGTACTTTTCTTAATAAACCAGTGTAGTATAAATACCCATCAATTCCAGTAACTATATCTTGGTTATACCCAATTTTACCTAATGCTGCCACAGAAGATACATTGGTTTGACTCCACTTATATGCTCTGTTACCAGGTGTTAGATACACTAGACGCCTATCAGAATTAAACTCATCAATAGACACACTATGAACCTGCTTAATGGTGGTGAATTTATTCTCTTCGCCTTCTGTAATAGACATTACTGTATTGGCTATATCTAATTGAATACCAGACTCAGCAATACCAGCTGCATTTGTAACTCTCAAGAAGACTTTACCGTCTGTACTATTTGTTCCAAGCGAATCAATTGTATATGTTCCCGAGTTAGTTGTTCCAAACCAATTTGAATTAGTATTTTCACTAATAAACAAAATATCATTAGTTCGTACGGCATCACCCTCAAGCATTCTAATATCTCTAGTATCTCTCAATATGAGACCTGTACCAATGCCACTGTTTTGATCTAATGAGTGTCCTGTGGTTGTAGATGTGATTCCAGTATAGTTATTGGCCAATGTTACGATAGTTGCCGTTGCGGCTACACCTGTATCAAATGCAGAAACTTGACTATATAAAGTATCGTCATCAGTTTCTTTCTTAACCCAATCTCCAACTGAGAGATTATTAAATGCTCCAGCTGTACCGATTATCTGATTGCCATTTGATTGCCAAAGGACATTAGTATCAAAGTTGTTAAATTTAACGAAAGTGTCTAATTCTTCAATACCATTAATATTCTGATATATAATAGCATCTTCATCAACAGCTAATACTCTAAACTCACCATTATTAATTGGGGCAAAAGTTTCACCACTCAATATAAGTAGATCATCAATGGCTACACCACAGCTCTTAAATAGAGGTGAATCGCCATTTGCCGCAGATAACCTAAACATATCATTGTAACCTAAGTTTTCTATTTTATATTTAGTTTCTACTTTACCAGCCTTAAGTAAGAATCCAGCAGGAGCTATAGTAATGTCTGCATTTGTAGATGCATATGTAAACTGATTAGGTCCAACCACTGAAAGAACTATACTTGTGTCAGCGGAAACTGCTGTAGGAATATCTGTTCCTACAAATGTATCTCCGACGTTCAATTTATGTGGTCCGTCTGTGGTAGCTGTAGCTACGTTGGTTGCGATGGTAGTAGATGTAATTGTTGTTTTAGCAGAATGATTAACTCTCCATTCAATAATCGGAGAAGTAGAGATAAGTACTGTTCCGCCAGCCCCAATTTGTGTAGCTGACATTGCAACCCCTTGTGGATTAACGACATCGAAATACTTACTAGCTTCGTCAACTTTAACTATAGGCCAACCAGCAACTTGATCATCACCTGATTCTAGGGATAGATTCGAGTTATCCCAACCAGTTAATGTACCTATTGGATTAACAATATTACCTGCAACCACATCAGCTAACGAAGCACCTTGTGAAAGAGATAAGTCGAAATCTGTTGCTATACCAAATGTTAGCAATTGAGATACATACTTAGATATAATCTGATTTGGTGTATCTGTGCTCAATATACTAATCATAACCTTATTGGTTGCTGCTACATATGTAGCTCCAGTGGGTACTGTTCCAGCCCCATCGATATCAAACCATGCTGCATAATCATCACCATCACTGTCTTCAAATAATACATAATCTGCTTGTACAGGCTGTCCACTGGCAGTTAATTCAAAGTCTAAAGCAATAGTTTCTTCAGCTGTTCCTGTACCGGCACCAACACCTGTTGCAGTAAATACTGTGCCTGGGTTACTATCAACTGCACCAATTAAGGTAAAGTCTGTTGAACCAGTCGTTATAATTCTATATTCTTGTGAAACAACAAAACTACCTGCTGTAACTATACTACCACCAGGATTATTGACGGTTAGATGTAAATTAGTAGCACCACCAATAATAGTTCCAGCTGGTTCATATATAACTGGTCCGTTGATTACATTGCCGCTTGTTGTATCTATATGTGTAGCTATTGCACCAGCATCATTGTGTGTCCATCTCCATACAAGCCCTGCAGTAGGATAACTTCCAGGATCAATTCCATTTGCGTCGGCAATAGTGAATTCAACATATTGACCAAAGTTTGTACTCTTATCATCATGTCTATATTCATATGTAGTATCATTGATTTTAACAACACTCATTGTGTCATTGGCTACAGTTCTATCTAACCTTTCAACACCAGAAATATTGCTCAATGTAACATGCTGCCCTGGACTTAAGGTATTAGGCGATGAAGGAATCTTTACTTCTAAGTAATTAACACCAGCATCTGTAATAATTTGAGAATCATTAATAATATTAAACGATGCAGCATTAGCTCTACCGCCAACAATTTCAATTGCACCCTCTGATCCTAATAGTTGAGATTTTAGTTGTATTTTTTTGTTGCCATCAGCAAAATCAACATCAGATACAATATCTAATTGTGATAATGCCTTATGTATCATGTGGTGCCTTAAATTAACAGTGGTAAGTGGAATCAATTTGAAGTATTCACCAGTAGTTGCATCTTCGTTTGTGGTTGTTTTCATGTCATAAGCAGCAGATACGCCATTAAGCTGTAGTGCAACTTTTAATTCAAAATTGGGATTAGTATTTTGAAACGTTAAGATCCAGCTTTTTGAATCATACATACCAACATATTCATTAACTAAATTAGTAGGATCTGGATCATGTCCAAAACCTAATACATCGACAGCTATTCCTGTCTCTTCTCTGGTTGCTTTAATGAAGTCACCAGCAGTTTCTTCAACCGCTACAAATATAGAACTAGTATTTATCTCAGCCACAATACCTGCTGTGGCTGTATCTGTCAATGGGTAGATCAAGAATCCACTAGGGATAGTTATTGTTTCATAAGTTGGCGTAACGCCAGTAATAGTTATTGCAAATGAGAAACCAGTAGGTGAAGCGCCATCAGTGGCAATCACAGAAGGTCCATCATTAAGCCAAGTGGTTGTAATAGTATCTAAAGTACCGCCACCGTTTGTGGCAGTTGTTATAGCAGCATCACCTAACATAACTGCAGCTACAGCAGTTGCAACCGTAATTGCAGAAGCACCAGTTGCTATGTTGACTTCGTGAGATCTAGTTGTTAAACCAATACTAGGCTCTAATGTTCCTGAGTTGTTGTTGTCAAACCAAAATTTAATAGTATCACCATTAGGTGCTGTCATAACAAAGAATGTTCCATCTAATGAATCGGCAACGTCTGCAACTGCTTGAACTGTTTCAGCCTGTTGTACACCTACAATAGATGCTACAGCATTAGGATTATATATGTCTACATATTTAGATATATCATTCTTAGCATTAATTCTGTAAACACCTTGGTTTGCAGAGGAAAAACCTGAATCCGCAGAAATAGATACAACGTCACCAATTGTGGCATTTGTTGTAGTGGCGGTTAAAGGAAATTGAAGCCTAAAGACGTCGCCACCTAAGTCTGTAAGTGTAAACTGATCAGCCGCTGCAACGTTTGTAACAACGCTTGCACCAGAACCAAATGTATAAGTTGCCAAAGAATTATTTGGACCGCTTACATGTGTAAATGATTTAGTCTCATTTGGGATAACAGGGTATTCTAATTGAAATCTTAAACTTTCTCCACTTGGACCATATTCTGCTGCTCTAAGTATTATAACGGCGCCATTAGAATCATACCAATTTCTTGCTCGGAACCAAATAGCATAATCGTCAAAATCAGTACTGGTTTGAGAATCCAAAGTTCCCCAAACATTCAGTGAACCAAAATCTACTCCTGGCTCATTATCTGCATCGTTACCCGAGAAGGCAATATTAGTAGGTAAGAAAACACCGGCTTGTGAACCGCCATTTATCTGTCCTGTTCTTGAGAATGAAATATCAATGGTCTTGGCGACTGCATCATTATCTATGATAGCGACGAAGTTATCTTCATCTGATAATTCTATGTTTTTAGTAACTTGATATTCATCACCAACATCATAATCAAATAAAGATCTAGGTGTATTGTGTCGCGTGCCGATATTGTCAGCATCAATAATTGTTCTAATATCTCTAGTTTGTTTTTTATTTGAACCACTAGTTATGTTGATACCATTGTTATAAGTAATATCAGTAGTAAAATCAACCGAAGCAGTGTCTTCAAGCTCCTCAGAATATGTCCCAGTACCATCTGTACTTGGTTCTTCTGAGGCTGTTAATGAACCTTTAACATCTGTATATGTGTATCGATCTAACCATACATTTGTATTGGTCGGCGCTGTTCTCTCAAAGATTGCAGTTACATCAATTGCAGGAATTCTATTTGCTACATGAGACTGTGTTCCTTCTTGCTGTATAGATCCACCGTCAAATAATTGTGTAGCATTACCTATTGAAACTGGAATTGCTATGCTGCCACCTTCTTCAGTTGAAGAAGTTAGTTTGATGAAATTTGTTCTAAATATAGAAGCAATAACACCTTTGATATTGTCGTTAATTGATTCAACAACATCTTCAATTGGTGCAGCTGCTGGAACAGCAGTCATTGTGCCCCTCCAAACTTGTGGATACTCGTCAGAATAAAATACCTGAATATCGACTCCATCTAGAACAGAGTAAGGTCCACCAACAACCATATTAACATTGTCTACTTCAAGGTATGTGTCAACTCCATCTGAGAGATGTTCACCCTTTGAAACTACTCTATATAATCCTGAAGATGCAATATCTATCCAAGCTTCGGCACCCGTGCCAGCTACATCTCCACGATTAGCGATATAAATATAATCATTAGGTTGTGCAGTTCTAAATGCAGATGCTGTACTAGCCATTATTCTCATGACATTAGAACCTTCGTCAGTCAACGTAATCGTTGCCCCAACGGCTAAGTTTAGATTTCTAGGAAGTACACGTGCCGCATCAGATACGATCACCATTTCTGCAGGTCTACTGTTAGCATCAGTAGAAACGTTGTATGTTCCACCAGCTGCAGAGGTAGAAATTAAATTACCCTTAGTATTATCAGAACCAGCAGTAATAACATCACCAGCTACGATTGGGGTTTTAATTTGTAAATTACCATTTTGTCTATTTAATTTAAAATTAGAATCTTGTCCAGCTGCTTCAGTAGTTTGTCCACTGAATAATTTTTCTAAATATGATCCACCAACTACTTCTAAAGTAGATCCTGATCCCTCTTTATTGGAGGTGAGTATCATTCTTCCAGTTGTAGTTTCAGTAGCCGTTATTCCAGCGTACTTAGTATTGAAAGCTGCAACCCAATCAGTTAAAGTAAGAGCATTAAAGTTATTAGCAGTAAAATCTGCAATTGTAAATGTTCTATCTTGATTAGGGGTACCATCCACAGATAAGATAAGATTACCAGATGCATTAATGTCCCATACCGCATATGGTGTAGTTGTAAGTGTTGCAGGTCTCTCAATTTCTTTCAGCAACGTGCTGTTCTGATATAGTTTGATATATGAAAATTCATTAACGGGAAATTTCAATAGTGTATTAGCATCTGTGATTGATCCATCGCTTACAACTTGTATTGTTTCAGCTTCATGATTTACAGGATATAGGAGTAGAAGGGCAGAATTATCTGATAGTCTACATTTAAACGTAGATGCCCTATCATTAATTGCTACAACTACTTCTGATATTGTTGCTGAAGATATACTTCTAAAATCAGCCTCATTGAATATAACAGATTCTTCAATGCCATCTACTAAGACCTTAAGAATCATTCCGTCTGTAAACAGGAATGGAGCTTCAGCATTATTTACTGCTTGTGGTCTAGGTAGTGGATAGTTAGCTAGTTGTAAGAACTCTTCATTGCCACTTGCTTCTGCAATCAGTAAGTCAACTGATTGACCATCATAACTTGGTTGAAATCCTTGTCCATCATCTATATAAACAATAGAAGGTTCACCAATATCTGGCGGCTCAGTAATTACAGCTGATTCGACCTGCTTACCGTCTGTCTCATCTGAAACACCATCGATAGCAGAAAGGATTGCACCTTTTGTACCTCTAGCTAATGAACTAGAATATGCTTTAATTCTATCTCTAAAATTCCCATCTGTTTCTGCATCCCTTCCATTTGTAAAAGTATTAGTGTTAGTAACTTCTGCACCAATGAATGGTAATGTATTGAATAAAGTAATTGAATTAATACCAGCATTACCCAAAGATCCAGCTTTAACCGCAACAACAGATATGTCATCTGATGTATCTTCACCGGCAGCAATAACAGCATCTCTCAATACGTTATAGTCTACTTCTGGATTAATATTATTTGCTGGAACCTTAACAACTGTTCCTGCTAAGATTTGTCTATCTGTTGTTCCCTGTCCATCAATTACAGACTCAGATAACAAGTGATCTTTCTCTAAAGCAGATGCTAAGTTAATTGTGTAGAATGTACCATTGTCTACAATAGATGTATAGTTTATTGGTCCCTCAAAGTTTGGTGTGTCTCTGCCTATGTATAGTGTGCCTGTCGGATCCCAAGTGCTTGCGTCATTTACATGTATTACAGTAGATGTTTTAATTGGCGCTGGCTTAATAGGATACAAGGATGTGCTTCTCTTGGTAATGGTGCTGTCATTTACAACAATAAAGCCAGAAGCTTTAGCGGCTGTTTTTCGAGTTAAACCTAAGTTAGAACCGTAGGCATCTAAGTCACTATTGCGAAGTGCATCAATGTTAAGTAACTCGAGAACATTAAGTATGGCAGTATTGTTCTCATAGTCATTTGCTGCTGCAGCTTCCAATAAGGTAAGTAGTACTGAACCTTTGTTAATGTCATTAACTGGCGTATCTGCTATCATCTTGCGGATCATATCTCCCAGTATCTCATTGTAGCTCTTAATGTTTATATTTGCCATACATATTCCTTATAATTTTACACTAAAAGTTATAGGCACAAGTTGCCCCGATTCTGCTATTCTAACTACCAATACAATTTGAAATCCAACAGCTGCTGTATCGTTAATTGGGCTTGAATACCTTATATCTAGTCTTTCTACCCGAGAAAACCTCTCGTCAGCTGCAATATTTGAAGTAATTGAGTCAACCAATGCTTCTTTAAGTAATCCAACATTTACATTAGTTTTGCCAGCCAATTGAACTAGTCCATACTCTGGATGTCGCCTCAGTTCGCCTTCTTCAACTGATAGTTTTAACTTAACAGCTTGTATTGAATTCTCTAAGCCAAATGAAAGTTGTAAATCACCAGTACTGTCAAAATTAATTTCACCAGTATCATCTATATTTAAATCTATTTTTTGTCGTCGTTCAACTACATCACTAGAAGCTAAGAACCAAGGTGTATCATCACCAGTTAGTTCATCGTCTAATATATCAGTAGATGGGATCAATACAAAAAAGCTACTATTAATAGTATTTTGTTTAAATACTCTAATATGGGCATCTTCAGATAATTTATATTTATCCAAATCTGGCTCGCCGGCTAATTCAATGATTATTTCTCCAGATATAGGTATTTCATTTATGTTTAATATCGCTCTTTGCTCTGGGAATGTCTGTGTGGTTGATTGAAGTAGTATAATTTGTCCAATGGATAATTTATCTGCGTTTAATTCATTATTGTTATCTGTACCAGATATGTTAATCTGATTACCACTAGCATTTGAAATCAAATTTATCTTCTCACCTATTTCGTCAATGTAAGGGGGCTTAAGTCCATTTGCAATTGCTATATCAATCCATTTATCAGGATCACCTAATGTTCTAGCTGCAAGTGCTTGAAGATCTTCTCTATAATTTAACTTAACTAGAGATCCAGAATTATAAGTGGCAATATCGATTTCAGGATTATTTGCATTAGATCTTGCTAATGCAAATGGATCAATGGCTGATGTGGCGAGAGAGAAAGCATTAGCTAGTATGAAATCAACAGTCTTAATTGACTCTTGCATTTCATACATTTTATTGATATCTTTATTCTTTATATCAACTCTAGCAGTCTGTGGGCTTCTATCGAATATACGATTATAATCAGTATCAGTAGAACTAGCTCTATCTGCTAAAGCATCTCTTTCTTCTTGAAATACTTCTCTTATTGCTAAGAAATTACCTCTTGTGTAAAGACTTACTTCACCTATCCTGTTATTGACAACAGTTTGTTCTTCAAAAGTAAGATTTACACTATTTATTAATGTGTTATCAAATATTGTAAAGAATCTAAATAGTATATCTTGATTGTCAAATGGATTTCTTTTAGATCCAGATGTTCTTTGTGATTTGACAAATTCATCAAATAATTCTATTTCATTTCTAAAATGATCTGGATCTGGATAGTCATCTATTAAGTCAATATAGCCTTCTTGTATGAACTCCCAATTATCTCTAAAGTAGTTCCAGCGTAAACGTATAATTTCAGGGATATCAGCCAGGGTTAATGGTTCATTGTTCTTTAGCTTATACCAAAGATTTAAATTATTCTCTGCATCTAATACGTTTTCAAAATCTAAAGCCATTATGACCCAAATCCCTTTGCTGCACCTATTGCACTATAAGCGGCTCTTTTAGCTTGAGCTGCTTTATTAGCCATAGTTGACAATAATGATGTTTCAATACCATCCAGTCCCAATTCTTGTTTTCTATCAGATATGTCAGGGGCATTTTCTTGAGTATCTGCACTTCTTAAATTATACGCTCTTAAAATTATGCTGTAATTATATAAGAAGGGATCACCGGAATCTCTTGTTAACTGAAATTGCTGTACAGATACATCATATTGATTATTATCTTTATAGTTGATAAATCTCAATGGGTGTGCCGTTGCACCTTTGTTATTAGTATTAGTGTTGCGTATGCCAGCGCTGGCTGTGTCTTTTTTATATGCTAATAGGAATTTATAGAAGTTGTGAAATGCAACATATCCTGTTTTCTTAAGATCAATACCAGATGATGGCTTATCTTTTCCGTTGAGTAATTCAGTGGCTTGATTTATGGTATTTTCAATGGCATCAAGTGTTCTTTTGAAGAATCCGCCAGCTGCATCTGATAAACCAGACTTGACAGCAAAGCTTGCTCTTCCTACAAGTCCATTATTTGCATCACTATTTTGTTCTTCAACAACCTTGTGATATCTAGGCATCATCGCCGTAGTACCGGATATAGTTATATCATAGTATCTCTGCTCAGAATGCTCTTCAACTGTACCATACATAGTCGTTATCACGTTGGTAGCAAAGTGGGTATTTATGTTAATATTAGATGGCGCTATCGGCAAATAGAACGTGCTCTTCTTACCTTTTCTATTAGTAAATACAAAAGCAAATGGTCTTTGCTTATACCAATTAGTTATAAGTGTATCACTGTTAGTGTCGTAGAATGAATCCATCTCTTTTTGGAGTTCAGATAGATTTACAGGGTCTTTGGCACTTGCACCACCCTTCTTTGCGTCACCCGCCACATTACCTAAAACTGACTTTAAAAGTCCATCACCGTACATATTATATTTCCTCTACTCTACATTATATAGTGAAATAGGTTATGAGTTCTTTACTTTAAGGACGTTTAAGGACTTAATGGCAGAGTTATTATCGGCTATAATTGAGGCTGTATTATCCTGTTGCCGCTTGGCAGCTATTAATTTGGCAAATGAGCCATTGGCTTGATGCAGCCTGAGCTTCACAATACCGAAGAATAGATCTTCCTCTTTGCCAGCCTCATCAGTTAGAGCTGCAGATCTGGCATTAATATGTGTAGTGAAGGTAGCGTTATTAGCTAGCAAATAGTCTCTAGCTATATCCTCTGGACTGCTTGGAGTAAAATCAGTTGTTTGAGTAGGGTATGTTACGTCAATTTGAATAGCAGCAAGTACTGTATCGATGTTATCTAATATATCTTGCCAGAAGGCTTCTTCAACTCCACCAGAGTTAGGACATAAGTCAGCTATAATGCTTACAACGTCAGCTCTCCATGGATCTAAAGCTGCTCTGAGCTTTTCTGTAGCAGTGTCACCTGGATCATAGGAAGGTCCTGTCCAGACTCCATTATCTGCCTCACAGGCAATTTGGCTAGTTTGAACTGGGTTATCTTCGCCAGTACAAAAACCAGCACCGGTTTCGTCGCTAGTATCTGGGAACGCCGAAAGGACGCTGATCCCCGTGGCTCTTAGTCCTGCCTCTGTTGGTGTAAAGCTTCTAGCCCTAGCATGATCACCGGTTTTAGTAGTTAGTGCTGGGAAGGGATCTAGGCCATTGAAGGTACCATCTTTAACTTTCGATGCTGGGAAGTAAGGATTGCATTCTGCGTCAGTTTCACCGTTATAGAAGGGATAGAACTCTGTGAGCACAGATGTATACACTATAGGCCAACTGCCAGTATAATGACGACTTTCTAGATATAAACACTCTAATGATTCTCTAGCAGCTTTTTCATCTGTTCTATATAATTCATCTAGTTTGTTAAATTGTTCAATAGCAATATTTAGATCATCATTACCCTTAATTAAATCAAGGTTGCTTTGTTTGCGTCTAGTAATTTCTGCATTAACAATATCTAACTTAGACATTAGGTCGCCTTTGTTAGTACAGTTTTAAGATACACATGATTACTAATAACCGGCAAGCCAAGGTTGCCTATACCTATAGTTAATACAATGTCATATACTAGTGGATTAGCTCCACCACCTAAAAGTGCAGTCCCAGTATTGGAGAAGTTACCAACTATATCATTATTACCCGTTTGAGTAATATTACCTTTGATATCCATGTTGCCCTCCATTGACCATTCACCCTTAGTTTTTATATTAGAGGCTTTAACATTAATATCTGTAGATGTAACATTGGTTTCTTTAGTATTCAGATTCCATTGGTCTGCAGTATTAAACGTAGTCACTTTATTCTCAATAGTATATGATTCAGATGCTTTATCAATTGTCAAGGTTGTTTTACCTGAGCTAACTATAATTTTGCCATCTGGCTTATTAATAAATATAGTTTGAGGATCACTAGTAGCATTATCGCTAACTACATATGATCCAGAGCTATCAAATGAGTAATATGAACTACCAACTTCACTATCGTATTCTGCTGGTGCAATTTCACTACCATCTGGTGGTATATTTAGATTGGGTAGGTTTGTCGGTAGACCTTTAAATCTAACCATATACTCACCAAACTTATTAATAGTAGTTTGAATACCGTTAAATTCAGATACATACGCTATTGAACCAGTAGAAGATAATATTTCGTCTCTTGCTACGTGATTCATTGATCCAAGTATGATACCCTCTCTCGATTGACCATTTGAAGCTGCGACAACAACCATATCCCCAGGAACTACAGTATAGTTACCTAAAGAAACGTTATCATCTCCAGGATTAAAACCCCTATGATTATATTCTTCATAATTATAAACGCCACCGAAACGACTTGTTCTTATGCATGTCATTGGATATAGACGATTGTTTTTCCAAACTTCAACTATATATCGTGTCTCTTGTGTTCCTTCTAAGAATACATGTTCTCTAACCATTCCAATTTTAATGGCATAATCACCACCATTTGCTAATTTATTAGAATAGTTATCCTTCCAAACTGAGCTATCTTTTATTATATAATCAGCCATTATTTACCCTTTAATTTTTGGCGATCTGGATCTTTACTGCCGGATGTTCCCAATGTGCCTTTGTTTTTCTCTACAGTAGGAGTAACCTTAGAAGCATCTTGATCTACGGCTCCAGCATTGCCAGGTAGTGCAATCAACTTACCATTTATATCGGTTATAATTCCACGTACAAAATTAATATTAGTAGTGAATGTTCTTGCACCATTTGGATCAACTTGTGCAGTATGAGAAATAGATTCCACATGTGCAGTTAAATATGTAAAATGCCTGCTAGCTTTTTGCTGCGCACTTATGTTCTTTGCCGGACCTAATACTTCTGCTTTTATCCTGATATTGTCTCCAACTTGTATATACTGATCTTGACCTATAACTTGTAAATTGCCATTAAGCATTTTGTGTGTATTGAAATACCACTCTTTAAGAGCATATTTATATACAAATGCATCCAATGGACTTTGTATACCATCTTCATTTTGAGGGATATATGAGAATGAAGCCATCATAGATTGCAAACCATCTCTGCCAATTGAATCAGCATCTTTAAATTGAGATTCTAATTTTACATCTTTGGCAAAAACTTCTTTAAATAAACTTCTGTCAATATTAACCTCAATAAAATTATATTTGTCTCTCCAGTTGGTACCGAAATTACATGATATAACATCATTAAGGTCTATCACTTTAGTTCTAACTCTTTGAAATTTAGATAAATAAAATTTTGCTAAAGTATTCTTACCTTCATCTTTTTTTATTTGTGCCAATGATCTTGGCCCTATTAGGTCATCATTTGCTTTTACTCCGCCACCATCACCTACTTGAGCCTTATCAGATAGTATCTCTCCATCTTCTTTAATTGCAAATGGTCTAACTCTATTGTAGAGAGCTAATTTAGCTTTACCCTTTTCAAATCGTATTTCAGGTATAAGTTCATTAATGGTATTGTTATTGTTATCGTTCAATACTTGCCATATAGCATGCTCACCCAATATAGTCTGAAAGTTAATAATACCAGCAGATCTATCTACATTAGAGTATACATCTTGACCTATTAGTTTGCCAGTGATTTGATGTAATAATTGTGCGACAGAATCAGATGACTCACCTGCTTTATCTTTAAATTGCATGTACTCTGCGGCTTTTTTAGGTAACTTAAACTGTTGCTGCGACTTAGCTAATAGACCCACGTCAGTGCTAACTGCTGATGTTGCTGGATCTGATCTTCCCCATAATTTAAGAATAGCATTTACTGCATCAGCAGCACTAGGTAATTTAATCAATGGAGTTTTAATGTTGTCTGTTTTTGCATCGGCTGTTTTTGCATCGGCTGTTGTTTCAGTAGTGTCTTCTTCAACTGGATCTGGATCACTCACTTGTAATATACTTCGTGATGTACCATCTGCATTAACCGTAGGCAATGCAGTAATGTATTCAATATTATTTGCTTCAAATACACTCTTAACAAAACCTAAATTCATAAAATTATCAGTTTCTTCTACTTGCTTTTTACTAGCCTCTGTTTTAGCTCTTTTCAAATTGGGCGGTATTGGGTTGGCTTTTTCACCTGTCTTCCAAGGTTCATAGCCTACAGCTTTCTTTAAGTATTCTTCAAAGCCAAATCTCTCTGCAACACCAACTGGATTTTCACTACCAGATCTATTAAGTGGATCTACATAAAATCTGCTATTGAATATTGTTCCCCAATCAGCACCCTGAACTACGTACTGTGTCTTTCTGGCGCCTGTGGCTTGATCTACTTCAATAACACCCCGCACAGACTCTATTCGGCCAAGCATCTTAAATGATTTCTCATCTACTCTACCGCCGCCATACTTTGCTTTATCGTTTATAGCTGAATTAGACATTAATATGATACACCAACTACCAGGGGTAATTGCTGTTACCCAGTTCTTAGTTGGTGCTAATCTGAATTCAAATGTCCCAGCGGGAGATGACTTAGTTTTAGTTGTAGTTACATTTAATAGGGAGACTGTGTTTAGTATAATCTGATCTACTTCAAATTGATCTTTTATATTTTTTGCTGATTCAGCGTCACCCATACGGTCTCTATAATTATATATAAAGACCATAGCATTAGGATTAGTGCGCTTTATGTTCTGGTTATTTTGGCTCATCCTTATCTAAACTCCTTAAATATTCCCAATGTTGTACTTCAGCAATTCTGTCAACAGTATCAATTTTTTCTGAGGATACTTCTTTTACTGCCATAAACATAATGAAGAAAATTCCACATAGTACCAACACCAACAATCCAAATAATATTTCCATACTTCCTCCTATATGGATATATTATACTAATCTATCTTTGCACATTAAATATCTAATGCAGTGCCACCAGCACCTGCACCTGCTTTTCTCCTAGTATAATCATTTTTTTGTTCTTCAAGTGCTGCTTTTTCAGCTTTAGTTTTAGTGCCAGTTTCACTTATATTGCCCATTCTTTTATTCTGCCAATCAATGAATCTAGTAACTGCTTTGTCAAATTTCTCAGAGCCTCTTTCAAATGCTAGTGCCGGAACTTCAAACTTCTCTGCAGCAGACTCTACCATTTTGCCTACTTTTTCTGGTCCAACATTTTCTTGTATGCCTTTCATTGTTACTTCTAAACTTTTAAATATATCGCTTGCTTTACCACCAAATTTAGCTTCAGCGTCTCGCATCTCTTTATTTTTAAAAATGGCTTGTGTTTCTTCTGCAGATGATCCAGCTATTTTAGGCACTTTATTGACATCGGCTTTCGCTCCGTCTCTACCACCAATTGCAGATATAATAGCTTCCCCACGGGCGCCTTTATATTCAGCCATAAATGCCATTTCTTCGCCTGTTAATTTACCGCCATTATTTGCTTTAGCTCTTATAGCGTTAATATTAATACCAGTACCAAGTGCACCCTTATCTACAGCAGAACCAGTAAAACTTGCCCCAGCCATATTCTTAATCATGTCAAGGTCAAAACCAGCACCGCCAGGATTTAGAAGCTCTCCTAAACCTTTTCCTTTTGCTAACTGATTAGCTTCACGCTGCATATCAGCATTGTCAGGATTTCTAGCTGCATCCATAAGAACTTTATGATCAGATGTTGTCATTTCTGATAATCTATTTAATTGAAATATACTTGCTTTACCACCAAATTGTTTTCTAAGAGCAGAACGCTCCATGATATTACCTAATGTAAAGCTGTTATCTGATTGTGAATCATTGTAACTACTAATTGATGAGGCTGCAGCGCCAGCTGCTAAATTGGGATTAACCCCTGCTGCAATTAAAGCCTGTGATGCACCTGTTAACATTCCCTGTGTTGAACTAACTCCTCCAACACCCATACCAGTAAGACCTTGCGATAGAGACAATGTTCCAGCTACTAATTCGCCAATTGATTTAGAATTGTCCATGCCTGCAGCAACAGCAGCAGCCATAACACTTTCCATATCACCAGCTCCGCCACCAGCGCCCATAAGGGCAGCCGACATACTAGCATATTCCTGTTGACCTAAGATACCTCTTTGCTTAGCAGCTCCAGCACCAGTCATAGTTCTCAATGCATCGGCAGATGACATTGCACCTGCACCTTTCATACTAGAAGCCAAAAGTGCACCCTGTTTACCGCTTATACCTACACCAGCTAAACCGCCCAATACGCTAGTATCCATCAATGCTGATGCTAATCCTCCAGCATCACCTAATCCACTAACTGAATTGTATGTTGTCATACCTTGACTATGAACTGATCGCATCATTGTGGCATCCATTGCTCGCATTTGTTGAGATAAACCCATCGATACATCCCAAGTTTTTGCTGCATCAGCTCCACCTAGATTTCCTCTACGTAAATTATCTAATTTCACTGCAGCCGTACCAGCCTCAATAACACCCTGAGATACCCCAGCAATACCAGCACCAACAGGTCCACCTGCCATTACGCCGCCTTTAGCAGCAGTAATTGTATTTCCTGTACCAACTGCTGCATCACCAATTTGTTGAACACCATGAGTAGCATTGGAAAAATCTTTATTAAAGTTTGCATGGTTTGCAGCAAAGTTCATAGAACCACCAGTAAGTTCTAATAGGGCATCCATATCTCCGCCCATAATAGCTGCATCTGATTTTTGATATATACGATTACCCATAGACGCAAATTTAGTTTTTAATGACATTTCTGTAAGATCATTATCAACCATAATTTGTCTTGAAGATTTAGCAGTATGCGATATTGCTCTACCAGCTAAAGAAGCAACTTTACCAACATCACCCCAACCCATGCCGCCGCCACCAACGCCTTGGCGACCCATTTCATCAACAACTTTTTGCTGTTTAACTAGGGATTCAGTTGCATCCTTTAATGCCTTTGCGAATTTTGCCATTTCGGAAGCACCAGCTCCTCCACTAGAGGCGGAATCATATTGCTGTTGAGCAATGTGCACACCTTGCATCTTAAACCCTAAGCTTTTAGTTTCATCTGCCATAGATCCGACATTGCCACTAGAAACTTGATTTTGTATATCTTTATTTCCGAAATAATTTGAAGTTTTATTTAATGCATTATCAGCACCGCCAAATAATTTTTCAGTACTCAATCCAGCTTTGTTTTGAGATTTTAATAATCTTTTCTCATAAGCTATTTGACTTTCTTCTTGTTGTATCCAAGAGGCTTCTTGTTGCAATGATTGAGGCATGTCTTCTTGACCAAGACCCCTCATTCTACCAGCTAGAACACTACCACGTTGACTTACAGCAGCCATTCTTGAATTAATGCTATGTTCTATTTCTTCAGTGGCACGATACATATCAGGACTATTTCTAGCTTGTCTATAGTATGAATGACTGCCAGACATAGTTGTTGTTCGTGAATTTACATTACCATATTTTGAAGCTGTTGTGACCATATCTGCATAGCTTTTATTAATATGCTGTGCCACTAGATATTCTTGTTCTTCAACACTGCCAAATGCAAAGTTTGTATTTTCTACTTTTGCTCTATAACCAACATCAGCAGGATTCATTCTTGCTAGTTCAGCTTCTAATTTTTCAGCGCGCTGAATATATTTACGAATATCACTTCGATCAAACATACTCTCAATATCTAAAGATCTTGCTTTAAATGTAGCATCAGTCCAGTGACCAGCAGGCCCACCGTTTATTGGTT
>Ga0307377_10003473_pt1 | contig 17798 bp, 14 predicted proteins | sample TR3MG_FD_202535 | JGI IMG/M metagenome (GOLD analysis project Ga0307377, IMG submission 202535) | Soil microbial communities from Risofladan, Vaasa, Finland - TR-3 | ecosystem: Environmental > Terrestrial > Soil > Coastal area > Acid sulfate soil | place: Finland: Risofladan, Vaasa | collected... | reverse complement strand
CCTCCCTGTAAAGTGCACTGATTATGGTGCAGTCAAAAAATAAAATATTTATAATCAATAGCTTATAGATGCCTTCCAGTGCACAAGTAGTAACGATGGTGTTGTTTTTCGACGTTTTTTTGCGAAAAAAAGGCCAAAATCGCCCCATAAAGGCCACTTCAGCCCCAATATTCGCAAATTTCAGCAGGCACCCGCGCCGGGGTTTGGGAACCCCTGAAAGCGCCTGCCAACAAAATTTTTCGCCCTTATTCCGCAACCACCGGATTGGTCAGCGACCCAAGTCCTTCTACCGTCACCGTCACCGTCTCGCCAGCCTTCAGCCACCGTTGCGGCGTCCGTCCCATTCCAACTCCGCCCGGCGTCCCCGTAGAAATCACATCCCCGGGAAGCAGCGGCGTAATCGACGAGATGTACTCAACAAGGTCGGGAACCTTGAAGACCAGCTCGCGCGTGTTCGAGTTCTGCATCACCTCGCCGTCGATCGCGAGGCTGATCGCAAGTTGATGCGGATCGGCGATCGAGTCCGTCGTCGTAATTGCCGGACCCATCGGGCAGAAGCTCGGAAAGCTCTTGCCCAGCGACCACTGCGAAGTGGACAGTTGCACATCGCGTGCGCTCACGTCGTTGACGATCGTGAATCCGTAAACGTGCTCCCGCCACGCCGCGGCCGGAATCCGGTAACCGCCTTTGCCGATCACAAAGGCAAACTCCGCCTCGTAGTCCGGCTGAGTCGAGTTTTTCGGCAGCACAATATCATCGCCCGGCCCAATAATGGCCGTCGTCATCTTGAAGAAGACCACCGGCACTTTGGGTAAAGGCATCTTCGATTCAATCGCGTGATCGTGATAGTTCAGGCCAATCGCAAACACGCGCGGCGGGTTGGCCAGCGGCGCGTGCAACGTAACCTCATCCAGTTTGTAACCGGGATAAGCAGCCGGCTTGGGCGACGTCGTAAATCCTGCGCTGATTACGCTCAGAGCGTCCGCGTAGCCCGCGGCCGTCAGATCCACAACCAGGTTGGCTTCTTCAATCAGCGATCCGGGGCGAACCTTGCCGTCGGCAGTCGAAAAGGATACAAGTTTCATGCGAACCTCCAGGGTAGAAATCGAAAAACCGAATGCCTCAGGCAGCCGTCCAGCCGCCATCGATAGTCATCAGCGAACCGCTCACAAAAGCCGCTTCGTCCGACGCCAGATACCGCACCAGCGAAGCAACCTCCTCCGGCCGTCCCAGTCGTCCAACCGGCTGCCGCGCGCGGAGTTCCGCGCGCATCTCTTCCTTGTTGTGCTTGTGAAATTTCTCCAGGTATCCCTCGACAAACGGAGTCTGCACCGTGCCGGGGCAAACCGCATTCACGCGCAGCGTCTTCGGATACTCCACTGCCAACTGCCGCGTCATCGAGAGAACCGCGCCCTTGCTCACGCAATAGGCAAACCGCTGCTTGATGCCCACCATGCCCGAAACAGATCCGATGTTCACAATCGCCCCCACCGCCTCGTGATGGTCGGTCGCGGCAAGCAGCAACGGCAAAAATGCCCGCGTCACCAGGTACACCGAGCGCACGTTCACGTTGAGCAGCCGGTCAAAGTCCTCAGGCTCAGTCGTTTCAATCGAGCCCACATGGCCAATACCCGCGTTGTTCACCAGAATGTCCAGCCGCTCGAGCTTCGCCGCTGCCGCCGCAATCGACTCCGGGCTCGTCACATCCAGATGCAGCGCCTCTGCCGAGCCAATCGAGTCGGCCAGCGCCTCGGCCGCCGTCACGTTGATGTCGGCAATCCACACAAAGGCGCCGGCGCGCACCAGTTCCTTCACCGCGGCCTCGCCAATCCCGCTCGCCCCGCCCGTCACCAGCGCATGGCGTCCGTCTAGACGAAACGCATTGTCTTGCTTCGAAGAAGTTGCAGCAGCGTGTGGAACGGAATCAGTCATGGCAGGTCACTCGATGAAACTTGCGTATGAGCCCGCTGAAATGAAGCAGCAATCTGGGCGCGGCGAGCTTTGCGCCCCAATTGGCCAGAACAGTTCCGGCTCCTTATTTCCCACGCACCTCGGCAAATATCTTCAGATACGCCTTGGCGGTTTCAGTAATCGTCTCCGGGTGTCCGGCGTCGATTGCCGCCAAATTCACCAGGTCACTGCCCACGCCCAAAGCCCGCGCTCCCGCGCGCAGAAAGCTTTCGGCGGTTTGAAGCGTAACGCCGCCTGTCGGAATCACCTTGAGATGCGGAAACGGCGCCAGCAGCGACTTCAGGTAAGACGCTCCGCCCAAAGCCGAGCAGGGAAAAATCTTCACGTAGTCCGCGCCCGCATTCCAGGCCGTAATGGCCTCGGTCGGCGTCAGCGCGCCAGGGCAGGAGACTTTACCGTTCTTCTTGGTCGTCGCAATCACCTCCAGATGCAGGCTCGGGCTCACAACAAACTCCGCACCTGCGTCGATCGTCGCCTGGCATTGATCAGCCGTAGTCACCGTGCCTGAGCCGAGCAGCAGCTTCGATCCGTATTCCTTCTTCAGCTCTTTCAGCAGATCCACAGCGCCCGGCACCGTCATCGTGACTTCAACCACGTTCACGCCGCCGGCCAGCATCGCTTCCACCACCGCACGGCCCTGCGCCGCATTCTTCGCCCGCAGAACCGGAATCAATCCCACGCGTTCCAAGGTTTCCTGTGTAGTCTCTGGCATTCTGTCCTCTATTCGCTGGGGACTAGCGCGCAATGCGCGCCGATCCACCTTTCATGACGCGTTCAACTTCAGAAAGCGAAGCCATGCTCGTGTCGCCCGGCGTCGTCATCGCCAACGCGCCATGAGCAACGCCACAGCGGACCGCGTAGTCAATTCCTTTGCCCGCCAGCAAACCATAAATAATGCCGGAAGCAAAGCTGTCGCCGCCGCCAACGCGGTCCATAATCTCGATATCCATCTGCGGCACATGCACAATCTTGTCTTCATAGAGCGCAATCGCGCCCCAGCCGTTGCTGGTCGCGCTATGCACCGAGCGCAGCGTGCTGGCAATCAGCTTCAGGTTCGGATAGAGGCTCGCAACCTCGCGCAGCATCTCCGAATAACCCTCAATCGGCAGCTCGGCAAAGTCCTCGCTCACGCCCTTGATCTTCACCCCAAGCATGGCCGAGAAGTCTTCCTCATTGCCCAGCAGCATATCTACCTTGCGGACGATCTCGCGGTTCACTTCCTGCGCCTTGGCCTTGCCGCCGATGGCCTTCCATAATGAATCGCGGAAGTTCAGGTCGTAGGAGACCGGCGTGCCGTATTTCCGCGCCGCATCCATAGCTTCGGCGGCCACCTGCGCCGTCGATGCCGAAAGCGCAGCGAAAATTCCGCCGGTATGGAACCACCGCGAGCTATTCTCCGGCCCAAAGATGTTTTCCCAGTCAAAATCCCCGGATTTAACCTGGCTGATGGCAGTATTGCCACGGTCCGAACACCCGGCTGCGGCCCGCACACCAAACCCGCGCTCGGTAAAGTTCAGCCCGTTCCGCACCGTCCGTCCCACGCCGTCGTAAGGAACCCACTTCAGCAGAGAAGTATCCACACCGCCCTGCAGAATAAAGTCCTCCACCAGCCGCCCAACCTGGTTCTCGGCTAGCGCCGTAGCAATCGCCGTCCGCAATCCAAAACAGCGCCGCAGACCCCGTGCCACGTTATATTCGCCGCCACCCTCCCACACCTGAAATTGCCGTGCAGTATGGACGCGTCCCTCACCGGGATCAATGCGAAGCATTACTTCGCCCAGGCTCAAACAGTCCCAGCGCCGTCTAGAATCAGGAATCGATAGAGTATTCATAACCACAGATAATTTATCGCATTCAGCCGTTGCCGGTCTGTGAGCGGTTCGAAGTGCGGGACGATCGTTCAGGCTGATACAGTTTTAGAGGTGAGCGCTGGCCATCAGGATTATTGTCTCGGTTCGAAAAAATCCGGCCCCATCAGGCGATAGGCGAGCGCAAGGTTAGGTCAAAAGCACCGAATGAGCGATCAGTCTGCAACGTAGTGTAGACTTGCACCGGCACAGGTCTCCTGATCAATTTGCCGACGCCAGAAGGGGAGAGATTTGATGGCATTCTCGCGAAAATTGCGCATGGGTATGGTCGGCGGCGGCCCGGGAGCATTCATTGGCCCCGTGCATCGCCTTGCCGCCGAGATGGACGGAAAAATTCAGATGGTTGCCGGAGCCTTTTCGCAATCGCCGGAGCGGTCTCGTGCCGCCGGAGAGAAATTCGGCATCGATCCAGCTCGTGCCTATGCTGACTATCGTCACATGATTGATGCAGAGCTTAAAAGAGCCGACCCGATCGACTTTCTTGTCATCGCTACGCCCAACCATCTCCATTTGCCCATTGCGCTGGCAGCGCTCAATGCCGGCATTCCTGTCATGAGCGATAAGCCGGCCACTGCAACCTATGAAGAGGCGCAGGCACTTGAAGCCGCGGTCGCCAAATCTGGCTTGCCCTACGGTCTCACGCATACCTATGCCGGCTACGCAATGGTCCGCGAGGCCCGTGCGATATGTGCCGCGGGGAAGCTGGGCAAGATTCGCAAGGTTGCCGTCGAATACTTCCAGGGCTGGATGAGCAAGCCAATTGAAACCACCGGCCAAAAGCAGGCTACCTGGCGCGCCGATCCCGCCCAGAACGGCCAGGGCGGTTCTATCGGCGACATCGGTACCCATGCCTTTCATCTGCTTGAATACATCTCCGGGCTCCAGGTTACGGCTATCAACGCCACTTTGCGCTCGGTGGTAGAAGGCCGACGCCTCGACGACGATTGCAATGCCTTCCTCCGTCTCAACAACGGCGCAGCCGGCACGCTGGCCTGCTCCCAGGTGGCCGCGGGGGAACTCAACGAAATGCGCATCCGCATTTACGGGGAAACCGGCTCCATCGACTGGCGCCAGCAGGATCCAAACCGCCTCATCGTCAAGTGGCTCGAAGGACCCGAAGAAATTCATCACGCGGCCGCTTCTTACCTGGGCCATGATGCTCTCGCAGTGGCTCGCGTACCCTCTGGACATCCCGAAGGCTACCTCGAGGCATTCGCAGTCCTCTATCGCGAGTTCGCCGACGCCCTCGTCTCCTGGCAGCAGGGGAATGCAAGCCCCATCCCCCCCACCCTCCCCGGCATCGAAGCCGGCCTCCGTGGCATGAGATTTATCGAGCGCGTTATCGAGAGTAACCGCAACGAAAGCTGGGTTGAGTTTTAGTAAAATTGGGCGAAATGCAGGAGAGATGACATGAAGACGATCAAAGGGCCCGGAATATTTCTCGCGCAGTTTGCCGGCGATGCCGCACCGTTTAACACGCTGGAAGGCATGGCAAAGTGGGCGGCCGGCCTGGGCTTTACGGGCATTCAGATACCAAGCTGGGATAGTCGTCTCTTCGATCTGAAGAAGGCCGCTGAGAGCAAAACCTATTGCGAAGAAATCCTGGGCGTCACCGCTCGAGCCGGTCTCGCTATTACTGAACTCTCAACCCATTTGCAAGGTCAGTTGGTTGCTAGTCATTCCGCCTTCGACGTGCTGCTCGCGGGTTTTGCCCCGCCAGAATTGGTCGGCGACGTGAAAGCCCGGCAGTCCTGGGCCGTGCAACAGTTGGCATGGGCAGCCAAAGCCAGCCGTAACCTGGGGCTCAACGCGCATGCCACTTTTTCCGGAGCGCTAGCCTGGCCCTTCTTCTATCCGTGGCCGCAGCGGCCTGCGGGACTGATCGATGAGGCCTTCAAGGAACTAGGAGCCCGTTGGCTGCCGATTCTGCAGCAATTTGACGAAGCCGGCGTGGACCTCTGTTTCGAATTGCATCCGGGCGAGGACCTTCACGATGGCGTAACCTTCGAGCGCTTTCTTGCCATTGTTGGCGAGCATCCGCGCGCCAATATTCTCTACGATCCAAGCCACATGGTTCTTCAGCAGATGGATTATCTGGCCTTTCTCGACATCTTTCACGACCGCATCAGAGCCTTCCACGTGAAGGACGCCGAGTACCGCATCAGCGGGCGTTCCGGAGTCTATGGCGGCTATCAGGATTGGATTGATCGGCCAGGCCGTTTCCGCTCGCTCGGTGACGGTCAGATTGACTTCGGCCAGGTCTTCAGCAAGATGGCGCAGTATGACTATCCCGGCTGGGCCGTCATGGAGTGGGAGTGCTGCCTGAAGCATCCCGAGGCTGGCGCCGCGGAGGGAGCCCCCTTCATTCGCGATCACATCATTCGGGTCACGGAGCGCGCCTTTGACGACTTCGCCGGTGCCAATGCGGACACTAAGACCAATCGCGAGATTTTAGGATTGCGATCGCCAAAGTAGAGGAATCTATTCGAGTACAGGTTGATTCGTGTAGGGCGCTGCGTGAATTTTTTAATTAGCCGGCTCAACTGCAATCTGAAACCTCTGCCAAAGGCGACGCAGTCCTCCCCGGGGGTACAATACCGTACTTCAAATCAAGAAACTCCTGCAACTCAGCAGGCAAGACCACGGCAAGCTCTTGCCAGGTAAGTACCTTCAGGCGTACACGCATCTCTGAGCTCTTGACTGCCGCAATCACCTTAAACCACGCTTCCCGCAAGTCAGGCCTGCGCTCGTCGTGCAGCACGCAAAAGCAGCATCCCTCCGCGTAGGCGGCCAAGACGTTTCGAATTAGTTGGTAACTCGCGTACCCTGACTCAGTTTCCAAATTAGATTCAGAATCTGCTCCCGTGAATGCTATGCTTGCTGTCGGCGCTGATGTGTCAATCAGACTCTCAAATTCCTGCGAATAGGCCTCTGGAAATTCGCTTGGAGCCTTCCGCCGTTTAGGACTCAGCTGAATGCGCGGCAGCAGTTGCCGATCGAAGACCACCTCAAAGTCGCGATAGGCCTCAACGATTTCAGCCTTGCAGATCTGAAAATCATTCTCGGTCAGCTTTGCTTCCACGAGCAAGTCTCCTAGTCGCATATCTACTTCTGTGCGATCAGATCGCCCGGTGGCTAAAGGAACATGCGCCTTCCAGCCGAATGCCGGTACTGCATTGCCTTCGTTTCCAAGTGTATTGCGAACCATACCTGAGTCTGCCACGCCTGGTGTGCAGAACACGTTCATCAAAAGGGCGTCGGAACTCATCGACGAATCCAACTCCCGCCAGCGCCGGTCCGGCTCTAACGTGGGCCTAGGGAGCGATCGCGAAGCCTGAGCGTGGATCTTGCCGAACCGCCGCATCCACTCCGGCCTCTCGGTAATGGCCGTATAAGCGGGGTCGAAGAAATTCCCATGGCGACAGTTCTCCGGCGCGTACACAATCACCGGGGAACTGCCATAGCTCTCCACATAGGCCCGCCCACGCGCATGCCACTGGTTGCGCAGCCCCAGTTCTTGTCTGAGCTGGGTTATGTACCAGCTTGCGTTCAAAGCCATACGGAGCAGATTACACTGACGTGCCCAGGTCAGATTGTTTGATGGAAAAGTTCAAGCGAAATGCGAACGATCTGGTGAACAACTGCAGATGCACCGTCCCGTGCCGAAGACTGCATGATCGTCGAATCGCGTTTTAAGCCTGCTGTACCGTCGACTGGCGTCAGATTGAGACCGGTGCGTCTGCTACTCCCTCCGTTCCAAACATGCGGCGGTATCGCGCCACCTCCTCCGCGTCACCCAGCGCCTTGGAATAATTGTCGGAAAGTTTGACCGCAGGTCTGCCCTCCACTTCACTCAGTTTGCACACCAGGCTAACCGGATCGAAGCTGTCATCTCCCTGGGGATTGCAGCCGCGAAAGTCGTTGGTGAGATATGTACCCCATCCTGCGCTGAACCGGATGCGGTGACCTGGAGTCCACCTTTTGTAGTCCATAAAGTCACTCGCCCGCCGAAAATCACTTGGCGAGGCACCGTTGTGGATTGTTCCTCCAAAATAGGCATGAAGTCCGAGAATCTGCTCAACGTCGAGCGCATCTGAAGCGATCAGACGCTTGTGGCGCGGGTCCCGTCCGTGGCGCTCAAGCCATGCGATATATTCGTCGCCCGCAATCCATGGGTCTTTGCTATCGATGCGTTGGCCGGTCCAGTCTGCCACCCAGTTCGGCGCGCCACTGAGGAACTGCGTAGTCCCGAAAGTATCTGGGAGCAGGATCAGCAACTCGCCCTGATAGCTCTGCTGCCATAGCTCAAGAAGGCGATACTGCGCGGTTCTCAATTCGTCGTCGTTTGTTGACAGCGCGGCCAGCGCCATTGGTAGCTCATGAGCATTTGTGCCGATCGCCTCAAGATCGTGCTTATAGGCCAAATAAGTATTCGAGCTGCCAGAGAATGCGCTGCCCAGCGTGTCGCTCATGGCCTTCACGACGTACTCATGCCATAAAAAGCTATGCCGGCGCCGGGTTCCAAAGTCGCTGATATTGAGTTTGGGAACACCGCGCAGCCGTTCCATCTTCTCCCAGAGACGTGTTTTGGCGCGAGCATAAAGAATGTCCAGTTCCAATTCGCTTAATCGCTTCAGACTCGCACGCGTTTTCAGTTCGTCAATGACAGACAGAGCATAGATCTCCCACATCGTTGTCTTAGTCCAGAGACCGCTGAAGCGGAGCTCAATCTGCCCATCCTTCACGGACAAGTCAAAGTCCGAAAGCTGAAAATCGCGCTCAAGCCACTCGAGAAATGCGGACTCGAAGATGCCACGGCGACCATAGAACGTGTTACCCGCAAGCCAGATTAACTCCGATTTGTGGAATCGGAGTTTGCTGGTTGCCGCCAGTTGCTCCCGCAACTCGTTAATGTTAACAATGTCGCCAAGGCGTATAGATGTGGAGCGATTGAGCAGCGTGAACGTTGCATGCGTCGAGGGGAAATTCTTCCAGATAAACTGCAGCATCAGCAGTTTGTAAAAATCAGTGTCAAGCAGGGAGCGGGTAATAGGATCCAGTTCCCAGTTGTGGTCGTGCGCGCGTCTAGCTAAGTTGATAATCACGTTGACCCTACTCTACTTGAGTGCCCCTCCTGCCTGAAAGCACATCGTGGTCGATCAACCGCGAGATGATACGTTCCAGTGTCATTATTCGGCCGTTCCCTCTGTCCAAAGAGCCTGAATAGCATCTACTGACACAAGGACAATAGCACATGGTATGGCCAATGGCACTCAGCGCGCAGCATTGGGGATTTGAAGCTGCCACACGAAGATGTTCGCTTGCTTCCTGAGCGATCTGGGCGGCACCTAGTCTGCCTGTCTGCCTGTTCATTGAAGGAATACAAGTTAGTCCGGTGAGAGCGGACTTTAATGGGAGTTCGCAACCTTACTACAAATGCGATGCCTTCACTGTTCGCCCATTCCGCTCCAAGGTCGTCGCAAGATTCTTCGGCGGAACGTTGCGGTTGCTGCGGCTCAACGTCAAAAATTCATTCGTGCGCTGGTGGCCGCATACGGGGCGACCACATGGCCTCGTTTATTTGGCCGTCTCCTGTAGCAGGTGGATCGGGCCGAAGAGTCCCGACGGAATTGGTTGAAGGTTATCCATGTCCTGTGGCTCGAAGCGCTTTCCGTATTTAGCGTAAAGAGCCGAGTAGTCGTGCGGTGGCTGCCCTGCCAGCCGATTAATGGCAGTGTTGTATACGCGCACTTCCACGCTGTTCAGGCCGTGGTGCACGAAGTCGGAGATATCGATCCGGTACGGTGGATGCCAAAGCGAGCCGGCGCGTTGGCCGTTAATAAACACGATGGCTGCTTCGCGAATAGGCGGATCGAGCAGCGCGTGCATGCCGCTGGCGTCCGGCCGTCGGTCGTCGGCTATCGGCATTCCTGATCCGAAATCAAGAAAAATGCGGGTGCCCGGCGTTGGAGCGCCGCGGATCGTAAAGCTGCGTGTGTAATCTGCCCTGCCGGAGTAGTAGCTTCTGCCCGGAAACTTTGTCCATGAAGTCAGGCTGGTCAGCGGTTGACTTGATGCTGAGCCAGTAAATCGAATCCGCCATCCGCTGCTCAGGTCCGCGAGCTTCGTTTGATTTGCATCGGTTGATTGTCTGGTGAACTGGCCAGGCTGTTCCAATGCGGATTCCGGATGGTCTGTGAGGATGAAGACGCGCGATTCGTACGGCGCAAGCAACAATAGAATTGGATGGCCGCCACTGCGTGAGGCGATTGAGAGGGTGCGGCCTGAATCTGGGCTCCACGTCTCGACAAAGAGACGATCAGAGCGGAATTGAACGCTTCCATCGATGGGTTGATTGCTGGTGTTTGTCAAAAAATAAATATCGCGATCGGAAAGCTTGCGATGGATAAAACCAAGGCTCTTTACGTTGCCGGTTGCCTCTAGGTCCGGAGGCAATGCGCTGTGCAGTGCGCTGGGGAGTTGCGCTACCGAATCCACAAAGATACCGTTATGCTTATTTCCTCGGAAGAGCTGCTCTGAAATAGAGGTTACCAGCGCGGAATTGTTTTGTTCCATCAAGCCGGGCACCAATGATGGAAGTTTTCCGATTGCGATTACCTTGCCGGAAGTCGCAGCATAGCTCTCAATCTTTTTATAGGTTGCGAGTGGAATGCGATTCGTAGGTGGAAGAATCAGAACAGGATAAGGAATAACTCCTAGCTTGTCGATTGTGGCGGCATCGATGTAATCGATGTTGTAGCCGGCATCGAGGATGGCGCCCATCAGGTCCGGAGTAATCATCTTCTTCATCTCGTCGGTTACTGAGACGTGGCCGGGTGTAAACGAGGCCTGTGCGTCGTCCTCGGGGAGAAGAATGGCAATGTCATTTGCGGGCTTGCCTTGACGCAGCAGCCAGCTCACTCGCTGCAAATACTTCATGATGTCCGGCATGACCGGGAACCATGGATTGTGAGAATTAAAGACTGCTGCGGCGTAGAGAGACCAGCCAGGCTCGCCGGCCCCCGGAGGAGAATACGGGTATCCGTGGCCGACAATCTGGTTGACGCCGAGAAGAAACATGCGGTCGGCTTCTGCCTTCATGTCAAGCGGCGTGGCGCGAAACGCGGGCGAGTGAAGCCATGTCCAGGTTTCCGCGGAGGTAATGTTGCGACCGTAGAGATGGCTGGCAGAACTTGCCCAGCGAGTGAACGAGAACGCGCGCCATTGTGGGCCTTCACCCTCGGGAAGGTTGGGAACGGCCTCGTCGGCCAGAGTAACCGCAGGTTGGCCGTACGTCTGCGAGCGGAAGAGACTGTGATGGGCCTCGGCGAACTGAGTAATGGGCCTAAGATAGTTTTCGCGGATGAGATCGGAAAGAGTCTCTCCCCAATCATGACGCACGGCTTCGGCTTCAGGAGTGCCTCCTGCGAGGAGTTCCGGCAAGTGCGGAATGAGGTCGTAGCCGCGCCGCTTTTGAAACTCAGCGGGCAGATTCGGTGTCCAGTCGGACAGGTAAACTTCCAGTGAGTCAGAGAATACCGAATGCGGAGGCTGTTTACCGAATGCGTTGATCAGCGGAGTTGCCACGTCGTTCAAATGTTCGTCGATGGCTGCGCGCGAGAAGTGGTCGAGCACAAATCCCTCGGCGCCGAAGGCAGGTCGCTTCACCATTTGCCTCGTATGGCTCGCGATGAAGTAGAGGGCTGTTCGATGGCCATCGGCAGAAGAAATAGAATTGGCACCAGGATTAATGCGCCTTGCGGAGGCAGGATCGAAGGACTTCCCGGTGCCGGAAACCTGAAATTCAGCGATCAGACTATCACCCTCCGCCAGTTGGGGCGGAGTTACCGCAGAGTTAGTGATTGGAACGGCAATCACCTTGAGTCGTCCAGCAGCCAGCGCCAGCGTGGTCGTAGGACCGCCATAGGGCCAACCGCTGCCCAGGGTAATATCGACACGAAGGCCGAGCGCCCGCGCGGTCCTATTGGCAAAACTTACGTCGTCAAGAAACTCAGGAGATAAGTAGCGCAGATTCTTGATGCCCTTAGCGGGGTTGTCGAGCATCAATGGATAGACGGGCTGAATCTCTACTCCGCCGATGCCCGCACCTTGCATTGTTTCGAGTTCTTTCCGCAGCTCCGGTTTGGTGATCGCAGGGCCGAACCACCACCAGCGCATGATGGGCCTTGCATCGGCAGGTGGATTGAGAAAACCTCGATGCAGATCCGCTGCAGGGGCCTGGGCAAACAACGTTGCAGAGAGAGTAAGCAAAAGAGCCAGTTCTGTTGCCACACGCAGAGTTGAAGGCAGTCCGGATAGTTTGGATATGCTTGGGCGAATTGGCATCATATTTTCTCTGATGGCTGGTCTCATGAAAGAGGTTATGCCGCTCGGAAATAGATTCCGAGTGACGAAGCGGGATCCATATGCTCAAGGCAAATTGTGATTCAGTACCTCAACTCCAGAACATTGATCGAATATGGAGCAAAGTTCTGCGTGAATTTCAGTCCCGCAATCGAGATGTTCTGCTCGACGGGGACAATTGCGTTGGGATGCGTAATGCTGTTGGTTGCATTGGGTGTCTTACCGCTGAGCGTAACCAGTTTTGCTTGCAGCGAGACCTTGCTTACCCCCTCGATTGTGATTGCCAGCGCTCGCGGATCCGACGTTGCGTTTACAACCTTTACAAAGAGCTTTCGCTGCTTCTCATCGCGCGTAACCGACGCAAAGACTCGCCGTGAGGTGTCCGCCAGCGTGCTAGCAACTACCTGAGTGCCGAGGTGGCCCGAAAACATTGCCTGCATCCAGTAACTCGGTGATCCGTAGCTCGAAATCGCGTTGTAGCCAATCAGATCTGTTGCCCATTGCATGCCGCCCGGGTTTACATTCACAAACAACGGCGCATAACTTTCCATGACGACCAGATCGCTGTTTCGCTCCAGACCGGTCAGCCAAGCCGCATCGGCGAGAGCGGCTTGAAGGTTAGGTGTTGGATCGCCTTCGCGCGTCGCCCACTCGCCAACAAATATCTTTGGTCCGTTTCGATCTCTTTTGTCGTAGTAGTCTGCCATTGAGAACGACTTTTCCGCCGACATGTAAAAATGCTCGTCCAGTACGTCCGGTTTTACGCTCTTCACCGGTGCAGTCGCAATCACCTGCTGATCCGGATAGCGCTGCTTGATCGCCTTGAAGAACTGCGCGAACCTTTCGTCGTAAGAACCAGAGTGGTCGAATTGGTCTTCGTTGCCGACTTCGATGAAATGGAGGGGGAAGGGGGCTGGATGGCCGTCTTTGGCTCGTTCGGCGCCCCACTTGGTGGTCGTGCTTCCGGTGACGTATTCAATTTCGTCGAGGGCGTCCTGGACGTAGGGCTCGAGAGCGGGACCTGGGGCTACATGTTCCTGTGCGAGCGAGTATCCGGCGTAGACAGCCAGCACGGGCTCCATCTTCAGATCCTGACACCACTCCAGAAATTCCAGAAGGCCCATGCCGTCGGATGAACGATAGCGCCAGGGGCTTGGGTGAGTTGGCCGATCGACCCAGGGGCCAATGGTCTTCTTCCAGTCGAAGCGGTCAGCGATATGTTGGCCTTCGAGATAGTTTCCGCCTGGCATACGCAGGAATTTAGGGTGCATCGCCGCAAGCTTGTCCATGAGGTCGATGCGGTTACCATCTTTCCGGCCCTTGTAGGTGGGGGGGAAGAGGGAGACCAAGTCGAACCAGACCGTTGCAGGTTGCGGAATGGTGAGGATGAGGTGATTGTTGGCGGTCACGGGCACGTTGGCGGTCTTGAGGGTGTAGGAATATTGCTTCCACTCGCCTGACAGTCCGGTCACGGTTGCAGTGGCCGCGGTCAGTCCGGTCTGATCGTTCACAAGGCTTACCGTTACCGGAATACCGGAACTATCGGTCCTGGCATAGAACGATCCGCTGTAGGTGGTGTTTGGACGCACCGGAATTCCCCAGTATCCGTCGTTCTCTACTCCGGCAGGCGCGTCTTTTGTTGCTGATTCAACGCTGACCTTGAGGCTGCGCGGCAGCGCGGCGCTTGGACCAGTCGACTCGTCCAGCGAGACATGGACCACGGAGTTGCCGCGCGCCACCATCGGCCAGTGCGAGAGGCTTCCGAATCCGAGGCCAACCGCGCGGTCGCGCACCAGTTCGCCGTAGATACCGCCGTCATAGGAGTAGTTGATCTCCTCGGTCATCAACCCGTAGAGCATGGGGCTGACATTGGCGGTGGGGTGATCCAACTGGATGGTGAGCGAGGGCGTCTGAGCTTCCAGGCTCAACGGCAGCAGGAGAACGGCGACAATGGCGAGCGCGAAATTCGGAGTCTTCATATCCCCGCCATAGTAATCGGCTGTCACTGTGTCTGACAATCTGGATAACGTTTGCTGTGCGGAAGGACATTCGGTTTTTGGTCTTGCTGCTCCTGCGCCTGCACCAGCCTCCCTGTCAGCTTTCGAAGTTTGCTTCTATCCCGGCGCGCACTGTGTCGGATAAGGCAGGCATGGCGCCGGATTGGGAGGCTAGCCAGGCGCCCCATCGGTTTCCTGCTTCATTGAGGGTGGGCAGGTTCGCTCCACGCAGCAGGTAGTGCGTGATGGCTGCGGTAAACGCATCCCCGGAGCCTACCGGATCGGCGACCTTTACGGGGAATCCGGGGTGGTCGCTCGAATCCTGGCGGCGGACCAGGAGGCTGCCGCGGCTGCCCCTGGTTACGGCCACCATTTTGAGTTCTGGAAATTCACTGAGAAGCCGTTCGGCGCCCAGCCGAAGCCGATCATTTTCAGGATTCTCGTCCGCGGGCAGGCCAATCAGGCTGAGAAGTTGCGGCAGCTCTTCGTCGCTCATTTTCAAGACGGTTGCCAGCTCCAGCGACTCCTGAATCACTTCGCTGGAGAAGAATGGGGTTCGCAGGTTGACATCGAAGACGCGGATGCAGGCGTCGGGAGTCTCCGCCACCAATGTCTGAATGGTCTGCCGCGATGCCACGCTTCGCTGCGCGAGCGACCCGAAGCAGATGGCGTCGGCTCTTTCGGCCAGGCTGACCCACTCGTCGGAGAGCTCGAGGAAGTCCCACGCGGCCGGCTGGTGAATCTGATACTTTGGCTGTCCATCGTCAAAGCTGACTGTGACCTTACCTGTCTGGTGCGCCGGATCGACTTGAAGGCAACTCAAATCGACAGGCATCGGATTGAGCCGGTCGATGGCCTGCCGGCCCAGATCGTCGCGTCCGATGCGGCTGAGAATGGCGGCATGGTTGCCCAACTGCCCCGCCATGACGGCGAAGTTTGCCGGTGCGCCTCCGAGCCTGGGCCCTTCCGGCAGCAGGTCCCAGAGCAGTTCGCCTAGTCCGAGAATCAGACGCTTTTTTTCCACTTTTCTGCTCCCGTGCTGATTGCTATCGGCGTGCGATTGAAGGCTAGAGGCCTTCGCTGCCCACCCAGCGGTAGATAGAACAGTCCTCCCAGTTTGTTACAGCGTACTCGCCGTCCGGCTGGTTGGCCAGAATCCTGTGATCGGCAATTGCATCGGCTCGCGAGCGCCTGACCTCTCCGGCAAACAGTTTGGCGAAACTTGGCTGTTGTTGCAACACGTGATCCTGCTCGTTGTTGACATAAAGAATGTCCAGTTGCCGCTCGCGTCCGACGAAGCTCCGGCTCCAAGTCTTGACGAGACGGCGGAATACCTGTGCGCCGAAGGGATTGAACAGGAACACGACGCAGGGTCCCGCCGGCAGTTCAAAATCCGCGGCGTCGTGGCACACCATTTTCATGGGTGCCCGCTCATGTTCGGACTTGCGCCAGAGGGCCAAATTCTTCCTGCCGATCCTTGCCAAGACTGGATTCAACTCCACTCCTATGACAGCGCGAAAAGGGAACTGGGAAGCAAGGAGCAGTGCGCGCCCCATTCCGGCTCCGAGATCGACGAATGTGAACTCATCGATGGGCGCGACGGGCCTGGACCGGCGCCAGCGCGCAATCATCTCTCGAAAGACAGAGGGAGCGACGCCGAAGTAGGCTGTGTTGTGGCGGTCGGCGCGGTTTCCGCTGCTTAAATACCTGCCTGCAACCAGCCCGCTTGTGCGTACGCCGAACTCCAGGTCGAACGGATGGCGCATGAATCCGTCTTTCACCGCCAGGCCCGGCAAAAGGCGTGCTCTCTTCTTTGCTCCGCTGCACTTCTCGACTCTGCTCGTAGTCACGGTTTGAACAGTAGCATAACGCGGAGTGCTGCCTGCGCCGCCCACGCGAAAGTTCATAACAGGCTCCAGGGTTCAGTAGCCTATTTGCCGATTACGAGGATCTGGAAGGAGCCCGGGATCATTGGGGGGCGTGGGCCGCGCATGTAGGGCGGAGCGCCCGGAGGCGGAGGAGCGGCACCCGCGGCAGGTTGCGGGGTTGGGCCGTACTCGGCGGTAATTTCAAAAATCTGATTGGTTTTTGTGTCGAGGGTCAATGTCTTGGCGCGCGCCGGAGTGGGAATGGTCTGCTCCACTGAGAAACTGGTGGGCGAATCTTCTTTTACGACGGTTGTTGTGCCGTCGCCCTGCGAACTAAAGGCTTCCATGGTTTCGGGGTTGAACGTTGCGCCGTCGGATCCAACGCCAATGGGCAGGTCGGTGATGATGTGGCCGTCTGTTGCCGAGAGGATGATCATGTTGCTTTTCTCGCGGCACGAGGCGAAGAGGATATTGTTCTTCACGTCCAAGGCGAGGCCTGCGCAGCCTCCGCCTTTGCTGGAAAGATCGTATTTGCCGACCATCTTCATCGAGTCGGCGTCGATTACCGCGATGGCGGCCTTGTTTTCGATGTCGATATAGATTTTCCCCTTGCCGTCTGTTGCTGCTTCCTCGGGAGCGCCGCCGATATCGATGGTTCCGAGGATTGAGCCGTCCTTGTCGTCGAGGACAGTGATGTTTGGTTCGGAGTGGCTGAGGATGTAGAAGTGGTGATTGTAGACATCGTTCAAATAGCCATCGGGATTGCCCTGGACGTCAATCTTCTTCAGAATTGCGAAGGTCTTGGAGTCGAACATGGTGACCGGCTTTGAGGTTGCGAAGCCGTGTCCGGTGGCGGTATCGACTGCTGCACCGTGCGCGCTTGTGCCGGGGATGTCGCCGACCTGAGCCAGGGTGTCGATGTTAAAGACGCCGATGTGTCCGGCGGGGCCTGATCGGGCGACATAAAGGTTGCGACCGGCGGAGTCTGCCGTGACATAGTCGAACCCGCCATCGCCACCGACCAGCTGAATCTTGAGAACCTTGTATGGGCCTGCCTGAGAGTGGACGAGCCCGGCAAACGAGAATAATACGGCGAGAGTTGCGACGAAAAGCGGCTTTGTGGTCATGGTGGATTCTCCTGAGATCAGCTTCTCGCTTGATATCTCGGCACGGACGGCTTGAAGCGAGAATGGCTTCTGCTCTGTTCTCGACATTGAGCATACACGCTCATCGGGCCGGACCGAATGAAGGAAGCCTGCGCACGGTTGGAGCATTGTTGTGTCCTGCTCAGATTGTGCAGCGGAGTGGGGAGAAACCGGGATTTTGCCCCAGATTCTTGCCCAAAAAACGTCGAAAAACGTCGAAAAACAACGGCCTGTTTACTACTTGGTAATTTTTCGAGGACTGCATAGTGTTGATAATAGATGTGTTAACAAATCTACTGCACCATAATCGGTGCAATTGACAAGGAGGGGGGATGGGGGGAGCGCATTTTGCCTTCCTCACGAGGCCAATTTTCGAGTTGGCAGAGCCTTGTCATGGGATCAGTATGCGCCGGAACGGGGAAATTATCTGCAAATGGATGATCAGCCCCCTTGCCGCCCCCTCGCCACCGCCCGCTCTTCCGTGACAGTCGGCTTGGATTCGCGTTACGCTGATAGGTACGCGCACAGCGCTAGTCAAGGAGTATCCGACCCCCACTATGCCTATCCAAACGACCTCTAAAATCT